>TARA_R110002153_G_scaffold82780_3_pt1 | contig 12821 bp, 6 predicted proteins | sample TARA_R110002153 | Tara Oceans TARA_R110002153 (sample SAMEA4398193) | marine metagenome | biome: Polar Biome; feature: [SRF] surface water layer (ENVO:00010504); material: water (ENVO:00002006), including particulate matter (ENVO:01000060) such as... | depth 5 m
AAAAGTGTGAGTGGTTTTAGCTAGTTTAATGTCGCCCGTTTGTATCTCTGAACTATCTATTGTGCCCTGTATTTTAAGTGGTTTAGTACCAGAATGCTGCAAGGTAAATTCAGTTGTTAGGCTGCCTATAAACAGCCTGTCCATCTGCAAATGGTTGACTACTAACCGATTGTTAGTGTCGCTGATTTCCCAACTCATTGGCTGTGGTGTATTCAATGCGGAAACATCAGCAGAAACTCTGCCTTGTGCTTGTATGTCCAACATCCCTGCTTGAATTTGTTGTGTTTTAATAGGCTGTTTAAGTGAGATGTTGTAGTTTACTGCAAGTTCACCTGTTGTTTTATAGTTCAAACCATCAAGCAGGATACTGCGAAGAGGATTTTGAGTATCTACAATTTGTAGTTTTGGCAGATTAATTTGTGATCTATTTAAAGTCACTTTTTGCGGAAAGACAAAAGACAGTTTCGGTAAATCATCTGTTGCAAAATAATCTTGAATTAACGAACAGTTGAGCAGTGAAACATCGTTTGAAAGTTGGCTTAAATCCAAACTGATATTTAGACTACTGATGTCTACATCAACTAATACATTACCTTTAAAAACAGTATCAATAGGACAACTTGAAACATCAAAACGGCTGGCTATATTTAAGCTACTAGCTGCGCTAAGTAAGTTTCCATCAAAGGTTAAAAGGGTTGTTATTTTGCTTTCATCTGATGCAAGTTCTGCTAATAACTCAGGATTATCTTGTGATAACTTTTGGGCTTGGGGTATCCAATTGGTGAGATCAGATAAGCTCCACACTAGATTGCCAACTAAAGTGTTTTGTTGCATTTTAACGGAAGCATTCAGATCACCGCTGATACTCCATTCGTTGTTTGAAGTTGTGTTCACACTTAAGTGTAAGGGCTGAAGCAATTCAAAAGAGTCAATTTCAATACTTGAGATACGTAATTTGGGTAAAGAGGTAGGTAAATTTAGGCTAGTAGTTTGATTTTCTTTTTTTGGCTCGTTATCCACACTGTTATCAGTAGTTAGGTGTTTAACTTTTAGCAGTTCAATACTTAAAATGTTGGACCATGGCTGCCAAATGGCTTTTTGAACTAAAATTTCGCCAGCGGGGAAGGTTACACAAGCTTTTTTAACATTGAGGTTAAGTTGCCAATCCAATGAAAAGTCTAGACAGTTAACGTGCAAATTCTGTGGTTGAGCCAAGTATTCGATGCTTTTGATGGCAATAGGGCGACGGAAAACAAAGGCTGTAATCAAGATAATGACAAACAACAAAACTGCGATCAGTTTTTTACTAGGACGCTTTTGCCAAAACAATGATGTCATTACTTTCCTGTAGTTGTTTGCATAGTCACTGTACCTCAGACTATATAATTAAACGATAGTTTACATCAGGCTATTAAAATCCAGTGGATTGGAATAATTGTACATTGAAGACGTTTATTAAACTCTGAAACCTCACTGCTAATCTTAATAAAAGATCGATTTATTTTTTTTAGCTCTCTTTTACCTAGGCGCTGCTTGGTGTTCTGTCTGCGGCATTCGGTGATCCATGTGAGCTTTTTAACAAAAGAATTAGAACCACAGGGACACAGAGAGCACAGAGGAAAAACAAGAAAAACTATTATTTAAATGGTTGGTTTTTAATCAGTATGTTGCTTTTCTCTGTGCAGCGAAGCGCTCTGTGCCCTCTGTGGTGAATATCTTTTTGTTTTTATTAAGCAATAAAAAACCCCTAATAAAGACTATTAGGGGTTTTGATTTAGTACTGATAAATGGTTTAAGTAAAAATCCACTTATCATTAGTTAATTAGCAATTAACCGTTGCTGACATCTTCAAAGTCAGCATCAATCACATCGTCGTTAGCGCTATCACTGGCAGCATGTCCTTGCTGTTGGCCCGTCTGTGATTGCGCTTGTTGCTGTGATTGCTCAGCTTGCATGATGTTAGTGTAAGCGTCTTGTAATGCTTTTTGGCGCATTTCAATCGCAGCTTTATCATCACCGTTCACCGCCATTTTTAGTTGCTCAATTAGCGTTTTAAGCTCTGTTTGCTGATCCTCTGCTAAGCTCGTCATTGAGGTTTGCACAGTATGGATTAGTTGATCGGCTTGGTTACGTTGCTCAACTAACTCACGCTTGAGTTTGTCTTCGCTAGCGTGCTGTTCACCATCTTGCACCAATCGATTAATTTCATCTTCTGTTAAACCACTTGAAGCAGTAATTTCAATACTTTGCTCCTTGCCCGTTGATTTGTCTTTAGCTGATACTTTTAAAATACCATTAACATCAATATCAAAAGTCACTTCAACTTGCACCGAACCTCGTGGACCTTGCTTAATATCCGTTAAGTTAAATTGACCTAACGACTTATTATCTGCTGCCATTTCACGTTGGCCCTGCAACACATGTACTGTTACCGCAGCTTGGTTGTCTTCAGCCGTTGAAAACGTCTCAGAGGCCCGTGATGGTATGGTGGTATTTTTTTCAATAAGCTTGGTCATGACACCGCCTAATGTTTCAATACCTAGTGATAATGGTGTGACATCCAGTAACAACACATCATTAACTGTTCCAGACAATACACCTGATTGAATGGCAGCACCCATAGCTACAGCTTCATCTGGGTTGACATCTTTACGTGGCTCTTTACCGAAGAAGGCTTTAACTGCTTCCTGTACTTTTGGCATACGAGTTTGACCACCTACCAAAATAACTTCGCTAATATCACTAGTGCTTAAACCTGCATCTTTTAATGCTTGTTCGCACGGCGCGATTGTATTTTTTATTAAATCATCCACTAATGACTCTAATTTCGAACGTGTTACTTTTACGATTAAGTGTTTAGGGCCACTTGCATCAGCTGTGATGTAAGGTAAATTCACCTCGGTTTGCATGGCTGATGACAACTCGATTTTCGCTTTTTCAGCCGCTTCTTTAATACGTTGTAACGCTAACGAATCTTTGTGGATATCAATACCACTGTCTTTTTTGAATTCGTCGGCTAGGTAATTAATTAAGCGTAAATCAAAATCTTCACCACCTAAGAACGTATCACCATTGGTTGCCAACACTTCAAATTGTTTTTCACCGTCTTCATTGGATATTTCAATAATAGAGATATCAAAGGTACCGCCACCTAAATCATAAACCACCACTTTTTGCTCAGCTTTACTATTTTTATCTACGCCATAAGCAAGTGCCGCTGCCGTAGGTTCGTTAATAATACGCTTTACATTAAGCCCGGCAATTTTACCTGCGTCTTTAGTGGCTTGACGTTGTGAGTCATTAAAATATGCCGGTACGGTAATCACTGCGTCGGTCACCGTTTCGCCTAAATAAGCTTCCGCATCTTTTTTCAATTTACGCAAAATTTGTGCTGACACTTCTTGTGGCGACAATGCTTTACCATTGACTTCAACCCAGGCATCACCGTTTTTTGCTTTGACAATTTTATAGGGTGCTAATTTAATGTCTTTTTGCACTTCTTTATCGTCAAACTTACGACCAATTAATCGCTTAATCGCAAATAAAGTATTTTTTGAGTTTGTAATAGCTTGTCTTTTAGCTGGTTGACCCGCTAGCGTTTCATTGTTTGCATAAGCAACAATTGATGGAGTGGTGCGGCTACCTTCGGCATTTTCTATAATTTTTGCTTTGCCACCTTCCATCACTGCTACACATGAGTTTGTTGTACCTAAATCAATACCAATAATCTTAGTCATAATAATCACCTATCATTTAATTAAAACGTCTGATGCTTTATGGCAGTTTCCCAATAAGCACTTTGACAATATAAACAACCTTATATAAACCGACTAACATGCTTGGTTTAACGTTGGATGTTTGGTTAGTGGCGCTATAATACTCAGGTGCTAGAAATGCTTCTGTCACAAATATGACAGTAATCGCAAAATTGTTTTAAATATATTTTAAAGATAAAAATCAATAAATTAGCGGGCTGGGAGTTAACTGAAAAATAACATTCGCTTTTGTTATCTAGTCACAACAAGGTAGAATAAAAACACTTGTTAGGCTGAGACCTAAAATACTTTCACTATGGAGAAAACCATTTCTCATCTACCTCACAAAGCCAGCCCGGTGTTAGTTAAACAAGCTAATATTTTTGCTGATTTACCGGCAAAGTTAATTGGAGATTTCCAACAAGAATTTCAACTTAACGAATGGCATAAAGGTGACTATTTTAACTCTGCTTTATTAACACAACGCTTTTTTGTGATAATAGAAGGGCAGGTAGAAATTAAACAAAGTAATCCTGAAACAGGTAGGGAGGCTACCTTAGATATGTTGTATGCCGGCGACTGTTTTGACCTAATAGTGCTGTTGGATGATCAACCACATGATGTGATTGTTTCACCCTTAACAACGGTAAAATTACTGTCAGTTAAACTTGAGACTATGCGTCAGTGGTTGTGGACCTATCCAGAATTTAATAAACAATTCATGCCTTATTTAGCACAAAAAATGCGCGAAAAAGAAGAGTTAGCCAGTAGTTTGATTTTACATAATGTGGCCACTCGATTGAGTCGTGTTATTTTGAAGCATATAAATAAAATTAAGTTTTATATCAGCGGCAAAGAAGATGAGCAGCAGCATATAGTCAATGGTTTAAACGATGACACTTTAGCGCGAATGTCTGGAACTGTGCGCCAGATAGTGAATAAACAATTACAGCTTTGGAAAAAAGACGGCACCATAGATAAAAAGCGTAACCAACTGATCATTAAAGATTTAGAAGCCTTGGAGGAGGAAGCAAAATATACCCAAACTTTGTCTAATGCACCTTTTACGAATTCCCCGCCACGAAATAAAAGTTAATCTTTAATCTACTAAGTAGTAACTGATTAGATACTAAGCTCTGTTCTTAGTTGGGTAAAACAAGTAACGAACTGTCAATAAATCACTCCTCATGAGTTAGTAAAGTTGAGTCAATTGGGCTCTCAAGTTAAACTGCTCCGGAAAAATTGCGGCTCACACTCAATAATTTATCTTATTCGATTCATGCTTGTGTTGCTTTTAGTCATTAAAAATTTGTTGCTTTTAACTGCCTTCATTGGATTTTTATGCAAAACACACACAAAAAACGGGTAAAGATACTCATCGCCGTCATTCTGATACTTTCAGGCTGTGCCACTATCATCAAACTAGATTTGAACAAGTTATACGGCGATGAAAGTACCGATAATCGGGCGCCAGCTAGCGCCGAGTTGTCTTCAATTGATAGCCCAGCTACTGTTTTTTACCAAGATACAGTTGCCCCTATAATTGAATCGCGCTGCGTAGTGTGTCACGCCTGTTACGATGCTCCCTGTCAGTTGAAAATGAGTTCCCCGGAGGGAATCGAGCGCGGAGCCAATAAAGAAAAGGTTTATCACGGCTCACGTATTTTAGCGGCAACACCGAACCGTTTATTTATCGATGCACTGAGTTCTTCAGAATGGCGAGAACGTGACTTTTATCCCGTTCTTAATGAACGAAAACAAACTCCCATAGCTAATACACAAGCATCGGTGTTGGCACAAATGCTTACTCTAAAACAGCAACATCCACTACCAGACGATAAACTTTTAGATGAAAGGTTTGACGTCAGTATTAATCGCACTCAACAATGCCCAACTGTGCAGGAATTTGATGGTTATGCAAATGATCAGCCTTTTGCTGGGATGCCCTATGCACTGCCAGAACTTACTGATACAGAGCACAATATATTAATGAGCTGGATTGAAAATGGCGCTTATATGCCAGCTCGTGCAGCTATTTCTGAAGCCGAACAACATGTGGTTAGAAAATTAGAGGGCTTCTTAAATGCCGACAGCTTAAAAATGCAATTAAGTGCTCGCTACATATATGAGCACCTTTTTAGTACACACCTGTACTTTAGCGAGTTGAACGAGCCGGATACCCAACCACAGTTTTTTAATGTGGTACGCTCAACAACCCCAACAGGGAAACCTATTGAGGTTATTGCCAGTCGTCGTCCGTTTGATCCGCCTAATGTAAAACGTGTGTATTACCGTTTGCAGCCCGTGATGTCGACTATTGTCACTAAAACCCATCAACCCTACGCCATTCACAAGCAACTCATGGACAAATGGCAAAAATGGTTTGTGGATGCCGAATATGAAGTGACTAAGTTACCCAGTTATAAACCGGCCATCGCGGCTAATCCATTGACTGCATTTGCTCAATTACCGGTAAATGCTCGTTACCGCTTTATGCTTGAACGAGCGCAAAATACCATTATGGGTTACATAAAGGGGCCAGTTTGTCGTGGCCAAGTGGCACTCAACGTGATTAACGATCGTTTCTGGGTATATTTTGTGAAACCTGAAGTAGCAAATGCACCTGAAGTTAATGCCTTTTACGCGTCACAACAGGATAACCTGCGCCTTCCCGCAGAACAAGAAAGTACGGCTCTGGCAGTAACCTGGCTCGAGTATGCATCTCGTCAAAGTGATTATATAGCTGCTAGAAAAAACTTTGAAAATACTGTGTTGCAAGAAGGAAAACATTTAACTCCTGATGATATCTGGGATGGCGATGGTGAAAATGACAATGCAACACTCACCGTATTTCGCCATTTTGATAATGCTAGTGTTATAAAAGGTTTAATAGGGGCTCCCCCTAAAACAGCTTGGGTGATTGATTACCCCTTACTTGAACGAATTCATTATTTATTGGTGGCCGGTTTTGATGTCTACGGTAATTATGGACACCAACTTTTGACCCGTTTATATATGGATTTTCTACGTATGGAAGGTGAATCTAACTTTTTAGCCTTTTTACCACCTCAAAGTCGTCGCGAAGAGCTAGCATCTTGGTATCAAAAAGCTGGCCCTGAATTGACCAACTTTGTAGAAGATGGAATGAATTCTTTTGAACAACTAAGCGGTATAGAATTTACCAGTAAACACCATAAAAAAGAGTTGTATGGTATTTTTGCAGAGCATGTAAAAAAGGTGCAGCCCAATTTGTTTAGGGTGCAGGACAGTAAATTAGGGGAAAACAGCAAAGCACTGTTAGGGCAACTAGCCAAGATTAAGGGCATTGGTGCTTCGACTCTTCCGGAGTTGAGTATGATCATGGTTGAGTTAGATAATAGCGGTCAACCTGAAATATTTACTCTTGTACGAAACAGTGCTCACTACAATGTGAATAGCTTATTTTCTGAAGGCGCCAATCGCGATCAGAAAAATGATGACGTCACGCTAGTTCATGGCCTACTTGGTAGTTATCCTGATGCATTTTGGCGAGTCAAAGAAGCAGACTTAGCCAGCTTAGTGACTAAGGCCCAACAAATTAAAACAGAACAAGATTATGTAGCCTTTCTCGACTTGTTTGCCGTACGCCGCACCGCAAAAGATTTTTGGGCTTTTAGCGATAAACTTAACCAAACCTCTAGGCAACACAATCTTATTGAAGGCGGTTGGTTAGATTATAATAGATTGGAAAATCGCTAGGCGGCCATGGTTGGATTGAAGTGGTGGCTAGTCAATAGATAAGGATTTATCTAGAAGTAGGGCATAATCTTTAGTCAAATTACCAGTGGGTGCTTGATAAATACCAAAGCGGTTAAGACGCCAAACCAAAATGTATAAAAAAGCCAGTACATAGGATGTACTGGCTTAATCTAAAAATCTTAATCCCTTTCAGGATGAGGTCTGGAATTAACTTTATAGATTAATCTTGATAAAGTGATTCTGCTGCTTTCCACATATCATCAACCAAATCCCAACCTAATGAGTTAGTTTCATGGTAATGCTCATCAGCTCTACCTAATGCTTGCCCATAGCGACAAATACCTTCTATTACAGGAACAAGTGCACCTAATGTCTCTAACATAGCTGCATCATTTTCCGTAACTGCTTTACATCGTGCACCACTAATCCAGTTTTCACCTTCTATCGCGCTAAAGCTATGGAGCTCAGCACAACTTGGTGCACCTAAAGAGGCGAGTACATCATCAGGGCAAAATATCCGATAATCACTTAATGGAACATGGTAGCCGAGTTGATCAGTACCTAAACCAACAGTAAAGGTAATATCTTCACTGGGCAGAGATAACAAATATCCGGGAATAATATAATCGTCACCTACTGCATGATACTCAGACTTTAAATAATAGTTTTCATTGGCGCCAGAAAAATCCTCTGGTAAACCAATAACTAGTTCAGGTGGGACTTCTCCAGGCATATACATCATGCCAACGTCACCAAAATCTACCCGAGTAAAGCGTGTTTTGGTTACGCTTCCTTCCAATACGGATCCAAATACAGGATCATCAATAGTAGAAAAACCATGGTTGATACATGATTCAACCGAGAATGGAATTTCACATGTATAGCTATCACGTTCTTGCCAACCTAATCCGCCAGTAGCAGCTAAATAGCTAAATCCAAAATTAGACATCTGAGTGAAATAATCGTTTGTGGTAACTGTTATTTCGCTTATATCCAACTCTTCAGCTTGGTCAATAAGCGCTACAACTGCGTTAAATAATTCATGGCCAATAGACTCTGTTTTTAAGAAGTTTTTACATTCATAGCTGCTGCAATCTTCCCGTAACATTGCGGCACCTTCCGGCACATCATGACCATTACCAACGGGATGTTCGTCAGTCACTACCCATGCAGGGGCATGAAGTGTTGCAATTAATACGCCTATAGCACCGTTCAAATAAAGTACTTCACCACCATGAGACTCTTTTAAACGCTGTTGCAATACACCAGGAAAGTCAGCAGTGAAATATCTATCTTCAGCATTACAGTTAACCTCAGTACTTGGACAATCAACTGCTGCTGGATCTGGCTCAAAACCTAAGGTTGTTTCTGGATGACTGGCCCACTGCACCATAGTTGCAATTGATTCACCGCCATTGAAAGCATTAAATGTCATTACATTTAGACGGTCATCGGTAATTCTGGGATCGCGCTGGTCGAATGCACCATAACCATGCATTCCGGTTGCTATTTTTGTGGTAGCAGGCTGTATAGCATCAATTGCTTCATGAATTGATAATGTAATTTGGTCAGATGCCATTTGATACCAATCATCATTAATCTCAAAAGCCGTATCTGGGCCATGATGATTATGGGTCGCATGAAATAGTATGTTTGCTTCCACCCAATCATCAGATAAATTTACACGAGCATCGGCAATCATCTTATCGACATCAGTCGCTATATGCATATAGGTATCGGTGCTGACCAAAATGACTTTTTGTCCATCATAATCTAACGCAAGAGCGGTAACACGAATATCATCATGAACCCAAGACGCATCAGCTTCGCCATTACCTACATTGATTTGGCCTTGATCCCAGTCAGCGATAAATAGACCAGGACTATTTGCGTCAACTTCACTGGCACTTAACCAGCCAGGCGCATCATTAAGATATGTTCTACTACCATTTACTGTTGGTAGAAGGCTCTGACTTGACGCTCCAGCAGAAAGTTTTGGAGGGTCGATAACAACTTCAATCGGGTCCTTGTCGTTGTCATCACCGCATCCCGTCAATACAGAAGTAAATAAAAAGCAGATTATAATTTGTTTAACATTTAACATTGTCTTCCCCATATTTTTATCATTGATATAACTAAGTAGAAATTTTATCATCATAAAAATGTGATGTTAATAATATGTTTTTAAAGTAAAAGTTATGTTAATTGTTAGTATTTGAATTTAATATGATATTAATCACATTTTAGGTGGGGCAGATGTCAACCAATGAAATAACACAAAGCACTACGGCAGTGGAAGCGGCAAACGCTTTGGCAAAAATGCATGCCACTGTCACTATGAATCCTTTGCATTTAGCAAAAATACCAGTTCAAGAAAGAGGAAAAATTAGATTTAACGAAATTATTAGGGTTTCCGAAGAGCTAGTTTTGAGTCTAGGTATTGATAATGTCAGTCATTATTCAATTGCTAAAGCTGCAAAAATACCTCCTTCATCGGTATATCAATATTTCCCTTCAATTGCTGCATTATTTGCGGTTATGGCAGAGAAACATTATATGGATGTGTTCCAGAAAATACCTGAAATTATTGAAGACATAAACGTAAGGTCATGGAAGGATCTTGCTCCGGTGATTGTTGAAAGTGCCTATGATTTTTATACCCAAGACAAAGTGAGTGAGATCTTATTTTTAAATGTATTTCTCACTGCCGGCGTACGTGAATATTCAGTTTCGAGAGTCACTAGATTAGGTCTGTGGTACAAAAATTATTTCATGTTGCTATATAAAAAAGCAGATATTGAAGGCTTAGAAGAAAAACTAACCATTAGTCTTGAGTTGACTAAATCTATTTTTGTGCGAAGCATCAATCTACATGGTGAGATTAAACTTGAATACAAAAAAGATGCTTTTCTTGTGGTTGATCAATATCTAGGTGAATTTTTTAAGCATATTCAATGATGACAGTTACCCAGAATCTGCTGGATTAAAACAGGACGTTTTTAAATAAATGCAGGGTAAATCCCAGTGGCTCACCAATTGCTTACCTTGCCAATCTTCAATCGTTAACCACAATCTATTAGTGTTGTTTCTTCAGAGCAAATTAAAAATTACGCGGCCTCACAAGGTGTATACTTGTTGAATAATGCGGGCGTATCCTTTATTTTATTTCCGCACATATATGAAACTACTTAATCGTTTTATAGGTCTTTAGTAGTTGTCGAGTCATTAGTCAGCTTATGCACAGCGACCTTTTCATTACTCATTACCCAAACTTAAACAAGCATTGTAAGCCAAATGAGTGACTATCGTTTACTTACGACTATGGAGATAAAACTATGATTACGTTTACCGTCAACGGCGAAACTCGCGAATTTTCTGGGGATCCTACTACCCCCATACTTTGGTATTTACGGGACGAATTGCAACTGACTGGGTCTAAATTTGGATGCGGTATGGCACAGTGTGGTGCATGTACGGTTCACGTTAATGGTGTAGCACAGCGTTCTTGTGTGTTACCAGTTTCAGCGGTATCAGGCAGTAAAATAACTACCATTGAAGGCTTAAGTAAAGACGGTGATCATCCTGTACAGCAAGCATGGATAGAGCATAAAGTGCCTCAATGCGGGTACTGCCAATGCGGGCAAATGATGCAAGCTGCCAGTTTACTGGCAAGTAATCCTACTCCTTCAGATGAAGAAATTGTGCAGAGTATGTCGGGCAATATCTGTCGATGCGGCACTTACCCTCGTATTCATAAAGCGATTAAATCTGCGGCCAAAACCATGGCTGGCGTTGAGTACTTTATTCCTGAAACTGAGGGTGAAAAAGCATGAGCCAATATTTTGATTTAACTCGTCGTAGTTTTTTAAAGTCTAGTGCCGCGGCAGGCGCTTTAGTTCTTGGCACCTACTTAGCTGGCGCTGCCCCTAGAGCAATGGCAGGGGTACTTGCCAAACCATCAGAATCCGCAAAAACAGCCAATTTATTTGTTGCGCTACGCCCAGATGGAATAGTTGAAATTACCTGTCACCGCTCTGAAATGGGTCAACAGATCCGTACCGCTCTGGCGCAAATTGTAGCTGACGAAATGGAAGCCAGCTGGGACAAAATTGTGGTTATACAGGGTAAGGGTGATCTTAAGTATGGCGACCAAAATACCGATGGCTCACGGAGTATTCGCTACAATATGCAACGTTTACGCGAGATGGGCGCCAGTGTTCGTTACCTTATGCGACAAGCGGCGGCATCACGCTGGAATGTGCCTATTGACTCATGCACTGCAGAGCAGCATCTCGTTACCCACAGTTCAGGAAAAACCCTTACTTATGCCGAGTTGGTAAATGATGCATTGAGCATTACACCGCCAGCGCTAGATAAAATCACTCTTAAAAAGCGTAATGAATGGCGCTATATCAATACCGCTATGGAACATATCGATTTAAAAGACATAGTGAAGGGTAAAGCGATTTTTGCTGCCGATGTATTGGAACCTAAAGCCCTCATTGCTGTCATTGTGCGCCCACCTGTAGTGGGTGGAAAGGTTAAAAGTGTTGATGCAAAAGCAGCAAAAGCAATAAAGGGTGTGGTAGATGTTATAGAGATCCCAGCCCCACAAGGTGCACCCCTATTTCAGCCCAAAGGTGGTATTGCTATAATTGCCAATAATACTTGGGCTGCCATACAAGGCCGCAGAGCATTGTCGGTGACATGGGATGATGGAAAAAATGGCGATTACAATTCAGAAACCTTTAAGGCCAGCTTACTCGCCACTGTTTCTTCGCCACAGTCGTCGGTCCGTGAAATAGGAGATGCGGCGAATATCCTTGCCAAAGCCAGTGATAAGCTGGTGGCAGATTATTATGCACCTCATTTAGCCCAGGCACCTATGGAGCCACCTTGTGCAACCGCAATGTACTATAAAGATCGGGTAGATGTGTGGGCTGCCACCCAAAATCCACAAGCCGATATGGCCACTGTGGGGGCGATGGTGGGTATGCCAAAAGAGCAAATTAACGTCCAGGTTACTATGTTAGGTGGCGGTTTTGGGCGAAAGTCGAAGCCCGACTTCTCAGCAGAAGCCGCTTACCTTTCAATGAAAACGGGGCAGGCTATTCGTGTTCAATGGACTCGTGAAGACGATATACAGCATAGCTTCTACCATGCGGTATCGGCTCAACATATTGAAGCGTCGTTAGATAAAAATGGCGCCATAGAAGCGTATTTGCACCGCACTGCGTTTTCACCTATTGCTTCTACCTTTCAAGAAGGTGCTACCGTGCCTGGTAGCTTCGAGTTACGTTTAGGGTTTACCGATAATCCTATTAACAC
>TARA_R110002153_G_scaffold57817_8_pt1 | contig 12812 bp, 14 predicted proteins | sample TARA_R110002153 | Tara Oceans TARA_R110002153 (sample SAMEA4398193) | marine metagenome | biome: Polar Biome; feature: [SRF] surface water layer (ENVO:00010504); material: water (ENVO:00002006), including particulate matter (ENVO:01000060) such as... | depth 5 m
GGCAGCCGCAGCGACAGGTCTAGCTACTGCTACAACAGGTTTAGGGGAAGCAATAGCGGGTTCTGGCGTGGGGAAAGCAGTAATAGGTGCTGGCGAGAGTGTCGTGGGGGGTGCGACTGACGTTGGGGGTGGCCTGAAAGATATAGCGGGCGGCGTGAAAGATTTAGACATAACCGGTATAAAAGGGGGTATGTCTGGTGTAAAGGGTGGCCTGTCCGAAATGGGAAGCGGCCTGACAGATATTACAGATTCGGCTACTAAAGCTGTAGACAGTGGTCAGTCTAAATTAAGCAACGCTTACAAAGAATCTAAGTTTGGTAAATCTGGTTTTGCAAAAGGCACAGGGTTGGATGGCCTTCTTGACCCATCAGGCAACCCAAACATAGCAGCGCACAGTCAGCCAAAACCTTTAGATATGGACGACGGTGTTGACAGCTTTATGCGTGCTAATCAGAACGCTAATAACCAATCTGTAAACATGATGAGTAGCCAGCCTTCGATGCAAGGATCAAGCATACCTTACGCTTATTCTTCTCCGTCTTCAGCGGAAGAAACAGCCGCCTTGTACGATCAACAGACCGCTAACGCTGTAGCAGAGGTTATCGCAGCAGACCAAACACTACCAGACGCGCCGCTAGTTCAACCTACAAACTATGAGCATGGTAGTTTATACTCTCCAAGGAAAGACGTGATATCGGTAGACGACTTCATAAATAATAGGGGTCGGTAGATGAGCGTTTTTAAAGCTGCGGTTAAAATAATCGGAAGTGTTTACGACGACGCCGCTAAACTTAAAAGGGCTAAAGACCAAGGCTTCGGGGAAGAAACATTTTACCACGGCACTTCTGATTCCGACATACATGCTTTTAATACCGACGTTGTGTATGTTTCTAAGTCGCCAAAAGTCGCAGCCCTCGAGGGTGGCTTTACGGATCCAGAACAATTTAATAAGATTGTCGGAGAAGATGCGGTACGTAGTTCTAATGAACAAATGAAGACCTCAGTGTACCCTTTGCGTGTCCGTGGTAATTTAGCAAGCGCATCAGACGTTAAAAATGCTATAAGCACATTAAAACTAGGAAGCGCGTCAGATAGTAGAGTTATAAATTACTTAAAAGAAAAAGGCTTCGATGGCATGTCGCCGAGTAACTACGAAACTATAATGTTTGACCCTAAAAACATTAGGTCTGTTAACGCTAAGTTTGATCCGTCTAAGACAGATTCTTCTAACCTTTTATCTAGTATTTTAACCGGCGGGGTTGGTTTGTCGGTTTTAAACAGTGAGAAAGCAGAACAATGAGTGTGTTCAAGACAGCCGTTAAACTTTTAGAAAAAGTAGACTTTGACAAAATGGCAAAGTTTAAAACTTTGAGCGATGCGGAAAAGGTTGCTAGAAAAGACAACGTCTTGTCATCCGGCGGTTTTAAGGATGAAGAAGATATGCTGTCGATGCGCTCTGGTATGTCGTCTAACCCAAACGCTAACACTGGTAAAGACTTAGAAGCTCAGGCTCTAGCTAAGAAGGTCGAAGAGGGTAGTATGACCTTTGACGAATATCGTGATTGGTGGTTAACAAACAGATCTAAATCCCCAGCTACTAAAGCTCCAGATGTGGTTCCTCCTGACAGGGCTTTAGCGAGCGTTGGTAAGAAGGTTTATAAAACAGGTTTAACCGGTGAGGGTGGCACAGTAAACATCCCTGACGGGACACAGGTTGCCTCTCGTTTAGATATACCCGCGTACAGTAATAAAGGTGAGTACGTAGAGACGCTGCACAACCCCGCAAAGCAGACAGATGTTATGGGATACGGCGGCGGTAGTGACTTGTCAGATGTTATTTTTGGTGTTAACCCTGACGCGGCTTTAGGTGTGGCTACTAATAGAACAGATAAACACCCGTTCCACATGATGAAAGGTAAGTATAAAAACAACCCTAACATTGTTGAGGATATGAATAAATTGATGGGACAGAAAAATGTTATACAGGTTGGGGCTAACCCTCAAAAGTCTGGAGCATTTTACGACATAGGAAACGGCAAAGCGTTAGAAGGTGCTGATCGTGTTATCCAAATTGGGGATACACTGGTCGCTAAGAATCCAAAATATATACCTGACGGAGACCCACGTTTAACTACTAAAGGCGGCGTTCAGTTTGGCGGAGCTGCGGGTGCGGCGTTACTAATGGGAGAAGATGAGTAATGGTAAGTTTTGTAAAAGGTATGGTTTCAAAAGTAGACCCACGTTTCTTTAAAAGACCATCCGACCTGAAAAATATTGAAGATTTAGAGTCTACGGTTAACGCTAGAGGCTCTGAAATTCCGCAGGTTTCTATTGAAGACCTAGAAGGTCGACCTTTTCTTATAACTCAGTCGGATAGATCCGCCGCCAGAGGTGAGCTTGTAGACGTCAACGGTGTGAAATTATCGGAGCCTGTTAATTTATGGGGTGGGGCGGATTATATGCTTGATGACAACGGTGATGTCGTTTGGGCTTCCGCCGCCAACGTCATTAGCGGTCTTCAACAGAGGGCATCGCGTATTAAAAAAGAAACAGGGCAAGACCCGTTGTTACTACCTTCGGCTATGGCTCCTACAGGTATTGACTTTGCTACTATGCCTCTAGAGACCATGTTTAAATACGCCGCCGCCAATATGGGGGCTAAAGATAAATTAAAATTAAATAGAAAAATAAAAGAGATATACCCTACCTTTAGAGGTGTTGAAGATCCTAGAGCTATAGAAGACGTTTCCGATTTTGGTCAAGGTGATATAAGAAAAAAACTGCTAAATGAGCTAGATAAATTTAGATCAGATGGTGGTCTTAGTACGCCAGAGGCGCGCCTTGTAACCTCTGACGTCTCACAGTTATCTGTCCCCGACACTCGAATTAAAAACGTAGGTGTTTTTGATACTTCTGGCGGCACTACACCATCCGCGCACCCGACATACGGGTTCAATGCAGCCGGTCGTGGCCTTGGTGCGTTTAAAGAAGAGGTTAACGCTTTTGATCTTATACCCGAGCAGTCTGCTGCGCGTTACGGAGAAAGAGTAGTGGTGCCGGAAGCAAGACATAAGCGCGCTTTAGCATTGAACTACGGACTCCAAGAAGGCATTATAACTGATAAGATAATTAAATCTATTCTAGCGGGTTCCGGTGTAGCTGGTGCTAACGCAAGCGAAGATTCTTCCGCAGTGGATGACTTACAAGCGAGTATTGATTTTGCTGACTACGAGCGAGAGCAGAACACTCTACCTAACAAAATTAAAAACTATTTTAATTCAGCTGCCGACGGTAACTTTGCGGTGTATGATGAAGCTCGCGATAGGGGTGAAGACACAATAGAGGCAAACAGATCTCAGGGCGCTGCCAACATCGGGGCGTTTATAAATGAGTACACACCAGACATCCCTATTCTCGGTCAGTTTTTAGGTACTGGTATAGGTGATGCGCTTCAGAATAGAGGTTATAACAAAACAAAAGGGAACGCCGCTGCGGCAGGAGCTTTTGCGGGTTTAGACTTTCTTGATATAGGTGGAGCGGCTGTTCTTGCTAAGAACGCTGTTAAGAACGTTAGTAAGCAGGCCGTCGTTCGCGGTGGTCAAACTATGTACCACGGGACATCCGCTGGTAAAGAGTTTGATCGTATAGATCCTAGCAAGCTGCAAGGTAGGGACGCTGGTTTCTTAGGTAAAGGTTTTTATACTGGCGATTCTATTGTGGCTAGTGGATACGCTAAAAACATGAAAGGTGGTAACGTACAGCCAATAGAGACCGCCGCTGGTAGATATAAAAACTACACACTAGAAGACAAACAGAATCTAGGCATGGCAGTTAACAAGAATCCTAATCTGTCTGAGCTGCTTACACAACAGAACACTTTAGACGGGTACATCGGTGCTCGTGTGTTAGACGGTAAGGGTGGTGTGGTAGAGCAGGTTAACTACTTTCCCACACGCGATGTAGAGAACGCTATAAAACCTTTTACTTTTTAATACTTTTAACAAAATCTAAAAGGGCGTCTTGAGTCTCTTTCTTTTGTTGAAGAGATTCAAGCACCGCGTCATCTGCGGTGTTCTCGCCTAGTATGTGTATGATCCTTACAGGGTTCTCTTGCCCTTGCCTGTGAAGCCTAGCGTTAAACTGTTGGTACAGTTCCAAGCTCCAAGGCAAACCAAACCAAACGATTATATTACCACCACGTTGTAGGTTGAGACCGTGACCGGCGCTGGCGGGGTGCGCTAACAGCACCGGTATTTGTTTCTTATTCCACTTGTCTATTGTCGATGATTTTTTATCAAGCTCTACTGCCTGTGGTAGTGCTTTCTTAATTCTTTGTAAGTCTGACCTGAAGTTATAAGCTACTAACACGTTCTCGTTAGAGGTCGACACTAGGTCTGTAAGGGCTTTTAGTTTCTCGTCGTGCATAACTTGATACCCGCCGTCCTCGTCGTACACACCGCCGTTAGATATCTGTAAGAGCTTACCTATCTGAACCGCAGCGTTAGCGGCCAACACGGAACCACCTTCGTACTGCATGATAAAATCAAGACGCATCGACTCATATTTCTTTCTAGCTTTGGGAGGCATTACGGTGTAGAGGTTTGAGTCCACACGTTCGGGAAGTTCTAAATAATCTTCTGCACTCATCCTTAAAGCTATGTCAGATACCTTAGCGTGTATGTCGTTTACTTTCGCAGGTTTAACTTCGTACTGGTTCCATTGTGGGTTGCCTACCGTGTGGCAGTAGTACTCTAAAAAACGGCCACGAGTTGGTAATAATCTTTTACCCTTGTCCAGCAGATAAATTTGAGGCCACAAGTCCATTAGGTTGTTCGGTGCCGGTGTCCCTGTTAGCTGTATCATCCTGTCTATCTTGCCCAAGACTTTCCGCAGTGACTTCCACCGCTTTGAGCTGTGAGACTTGAAGCTGCTTGATTCGTCTATTACTACACAGTCGTAGTGCCATTGTTGTCCCAGTAACTCTACTAACCACGGTATGTTTTCCCTGTTAATTATATGAATTCGTGTCTTGTCCATTACCGCCGCCGCTCTTTTAGCGGGTGACAGACCTGAAAGGACTGTGTACTTTAAATGTTTGGTATGTTCCCACGATGCTATCTCGGCAGGCCAAGTGTGTTGCGCTACCCGCAACGGTGCGATGATTAAAGTTCTTTTTACCTCACAGGTTTCCATCATATCCGATAAGGCTGTAAGTGTGGACACCGTCTTACCTAACCCCATGTCAATCCACAAGGCTACGTTCTTGTTCTTGCGTATAAAGTTTGCGGCTTTGAGTTGGTACTTATGAAGGTTGGATCGTTTTAACATAGTAATAATTCTCCGGCATCTACACTGTCGACTATATGGACTTTGATACCAACGGCGGCGAGTCTAAGATGTATCGCCTGTTGATATTTTGTTGCTTTCTTACCTGTAGCTTTAAATTCTACCACGACACAGTTGCCGTCTTTAAAGTATAGCCTATCAGGGACGCCTCGCTGAGAAGTTGATACCCATTTATAAGATAACCAGCCTTTCTTTTTTGCGTTGTCGGTTACCTTTTTTTCTATTAACCCTTCTCTCATTATTTTCTGTACCGAAGACTTTCGTAACCTTCACCTGTGATGGGTATACCCACCCCCCATACCGGCACTTCACACATTAGGGAACCTAGTTCTTCTATACATCCTACTTCAGACGGACAATCCGAAACAATCTCATCATGTACGTGCAGAACTATAGGGTAGCCCGCCTTCTCTAACCGTAGAGCCGCCTCAGCTAATAAATCTCTAGCTACAGCCTGAGTTATGGATTGTACTAACGACCCGCCGTAGGCTTTAATTTCTCCCCAGCGGTGGGTGTGGTTATTCATACCGTTGTACACAAGATCCATACCACGATCACCTTGTTTTAATCTGGCTTCGGGAAACGATAAAATTCTACCGCTTGGGAGTTTAAAAAGAAGGTCACCCCCTACGTACTTAAACTCACCTTTACATGCCGAATATGTTTTTTTGTAGCTAATCGCGTTTCTTGCTGCTCGCTCAGTATCTACCCACAGCTTCACTATAGGCTTGTTAGCTTCTCGCCAGTCATTACGTATCTTCAACGCTTGCTGCTCGTTAACGTCTGTACCGTAAGCCTCAGCCATTTTCTGGAACGCACGCACGCCACCTTGATATCCTAGCGCCAGTGTAGCTACCTTGCCGACGAACCTTTGGTCGGAGTTAACTTCTTCGTATTTGCAGTTGTACATTGTCGCCGCTGTAAATTTGTATATGTCAGAACCGTCTCTGAACACACACAAAACGTCTTCGTGATCAGCTAACCAAGCTAACACCCTAGCCTCTATACTTGCGTAGTCACACACAAGAAGCCTACAGCCTTCGCTTGCAACTAACATTCCGCGTAGGCAAGAAGACAAGATGTCCATAGGCTCGCCTTCTATCTTCTCAGGATCTCTAGCTCTCATCTGTTCGATAGCGGCATCGACATTGTCGATTGTCGGCCTTGGTAAGTTTTGAGGTTGGAAATGACGACCAGACCAACGCCCTGTAGCGGCACCGTGATACATAAGAACACCATGCGCTCTGCCGTCTTTACCAAGTACGGTGCTCATAGAGTCGTATTTTTTTGTGCTAGATTTAGACATCGCCTGTCTTATCTCAAGAAACTCTTTGACGTTGTCCGGACAAGAATCATCTAATGCAAACTGGACGGCAGCTTTGTCGTAGCTGTCCATTTTGTAGCCTTGATCGTTTATCCAATTAAGAGACTTAGCCCTTGAAGCGGTGTTATCAAGAACACCCCCCGTCAACTCGTAAACCCGTTTGTTTAAATTTTTTGCGTGTATTTTTATGATTTCTAAAGCGTTATCAATACTGTCACCATCTAAACGAACACCACGCCAGTTTACAAGCTGGTCGTGCTCCCAGATATCCTGCTCTAAACCTCTAAGGTTACGCAGCTTACCTCGGATGACCCTCTCAGCTACGACGTCTTGTAGGCAGTAGTCGTACAGTTCTTGGTACAGGTCTTTATCTATAACCCTCTCACCCCTGTAAGGTTTACAACACCTTTGAATTAAGATCTTACCCCTCTTACTCTTAACGGCGTCACCTGTTAATCCCAAAGCCTCGCCACACTTACCGAGGGCGCGAGGGAACGCCTGTGCTGCGGCAAGTGCGGCGGTGTCTCGCCATTGCGAGATAGGCACCTTCGGCCAGTTAAGCACTAAGTTCCAAGCGGACATCTCAAAAAAACTATTCCAAGCCCAGACCAAAGCACCCTGCTCAATTAAGTCAAATAGATCTTGAGGTGGTGCCATGTTCGGCGTCCACAGTTTCGGGTCACCTTCGTCAACGCACCAAGCTAGACACAGTACCTCTGTCGTGTCGTGGTCGTTGTAAGCGTAGGCACCGGCTTTACGTATGTCGCATTCGCTGTACGTCTCAAAATCTATTGATATATTCATGTATTCTTGCCGCCAATACTTTTATCTAACTTTGCAATTTCCCACTTTAACTCTTCTGCCGACTGGCACTCTACCCATCTACAGCTCACTGTGTCGCTACAAAAATAACCAAGAAGAGCACCGTGTACGTTGGTTACTACCTCTAATGATTGTCCGCAACTTGGACATGCTTTTACACTTTTCATATTATCCTCGCTATAAAAAAAGACACGCCCCGAAAGACGTGCCGTTAAATTACTACCAACTTACGCCGAACCAAATACCTAACCCGTGAATTACTCCTACCGGAAAAATAAAACCTCCAGCAATGAGCAGTAAGTATTTTGCGTATATTAAGCAGTGAATTATATGCGTCACCCACGCCAGCATACACGCTACTACTGTAAGCATTATTGCCAAGCCACCTTGTTCGTCAGTCATAATAAGCTCCTAGCTTAAAAAGTCATCGTCGTCCGCGTCTGCGGCTTGCTCTTTAGAGATGTCATCAAACAACTCGTTAACTTTAACGCCGCCGCCGCCAAACGATTCGCCATCTTTAACAAATTGGATAGCGTTTAGGTTGCAGTTCACACGTTTACCAAACTGATTGTTTTGTACCCACAAACTTAGTGCAGCGTTTACGTAACAACCGGCATAGATTTTTTCGTCTTCTTCTGTAAGCTGTGAACGATCACGGTCAAGAACAACCGGTCGCTGCATTGTTGAACACGAGATAAACATAGAGTTTTCGTAACCATCGTATGCTTTTTCTACGCCGTCACCGATGCAGGTTTTTAAACCTTTTGGTATTTCGCCGTTAAATGATTCAAGTGCCGCTGCTTTAATTGCAGCCTTAAATGCTTTTATTTGATCCGCTTGACCATCTTTGTCTAACAAAAAGTTAGCAGAGAATTTAGCTTTTTGACCTTCCATGTACGCTTTTGGCGTCCAAATTTGTGGGAAGGATAAACGGACGTTTTTCAATTGAATAATAGACATTATGACTTTTCCTGTATTTCATTAAAGTAATCGGCGACGTCTGGCTTTACCGCAGGACGTGGATCTTTATCCTGCGCTAAAGTTGGAGCGCCTCCAGTTTTAGCGACGAGACTTTCTATCTCATCGTATCTGCCTTTACCAAGCAACTTCTGTGCTTGTGAGGGCGAGATTAGTTTCTCAATGACGGCTTCGTCACCAAGTAAATCGGTTAACACTGTTACTGCTTTACCTTCATCGACCCAGCTTCTGCGGTTTCTTCCGGCGACAAGTTTATACCCGTCGACTATACCGCCGTTATTGAGAACCTTACGAGCGTGTATCTCTACCGCTCTGGCCCAGCTAATTAACATGGGTAGTTTAGGTATGAGAGCGCCTAGCTCTACCGGTGTCATAGCCGTAGGGACTTGTACAAGTAACGGCTGGTCAAGGTTGTCAAAATCTGACAGGGTTGCTTCGTAATTAAATTTAGCTAAGGCTCGGCAAACAGGTTTAGCTTTGCAAAACTTACAAGCGTTTGGTGAAGGGTTAAATTTAGCGTCTGGTGAAGCTGTAGCAATAGCGGCTGGTCTAACGACATCCTCTGCCCACTTAATGATATCTTTAGCGGTTCTCTTATATGTCTGGATGTTGTCCATACGAGGCTGGACAATTGTCATGTGGACAGTGTCGACGTCAGAAGCTCCGCTAAATTGCAAAGTTCCTAGTGCGTACATCATTAGCTGCTCATTGTCTTGTGCAGATACTTTAACGCCGCTGCCGTATTTAAGGTCAATAACGTGTAAGACGTTGTCGTCTATCACAACGCAGTCGGCAGTACCAAAACCACCATCAGCATACTTACTGTAGTCGACGCGAAGCTCGTAATGTTTTTCGCCTTTAAGGCCGTTGCAGTAGTCAACGTACTCAGCAACGTGGTAAGCCATTATTTTATCAACTATAAAACCTTCAACCTCAACGCCTATATAAGACTCCGGCGGTTTCTGCGAGACAAGACACATCTCAGCAAGCTCGTGAGCTGCTGTACCTTCCGCTGCATAGAAAGATGATTCGTCAGGGATTGTATCTTCGATAGATACTGAGGCTGGGCATGTTATCCACCGGTGGGCTTTTGAGGCACCTAGAGACGCATGTTTCATTGTAAGATTCCTAGCTGTTTACGTTCGATTGGTTGACATCTTAGAAGGGTTAACCTAATATGTCAACCTTCGTTACCAAAATAGAGTAAATTTTATGAATAAAGATTATATGTTGCAGATTAGGGTAGCTTTAGATAGAGCCGCTAACTTGGCCGGTGTCAATAGTGCTAACGCATTAGCCAGACGTTTAGATGTCAGTAAACAGGCGTTATCTAAATGGAAAAGAACCGGCGTTGTCCCTGCACACAGAGCTTGCCAAATTGAGCTATTAACAGGGGGTAGTGTGTCTTGGAAGGAGTTATGCCCTGATATCGTTGACGATTTTTACGCACAACCAGTAGTAAAACCTATAAAACGCACTTAAAAAGAACCCCACCTAAGTGGGGCTAAAGAGCGAAACTGATTGAAAGTGAGAGAATAATTATGCCATTTTTAAAAGATTACGGATACAAATTGATAGAGAACGGCTACAAGATCGTTCCTATTAAGAAAGGCCACAAGTCCCCTATGGTTAAAGGTTGGCAAACCTTCGACGCATCCGCAGAAACTGTCGATAACTGGATAGAATCTGGACATAGGGATGGTGGTGTCGGTGTTTTGTGCGCTAGTACTGTGGCTTGCGATATAGACTGCTACGACAAAGACGTTAACCGCCTCCTGTTGCATTGGTTGCGTACTAATGTCGGTGACACAGGGCGTAGGGTGGGTCAAGCGCCTAAATTCGTGATGCCTTACCGTGTGACGTCACCTATCAAGAAGAAAAGAAGCGCAGAGTTTAGCGATTCGTTAGGCACCAAGCACGCCGTTGAGGTTTTGGGCGATGGGCAGCAGTTCGTTGCCTACGGGGTACATCCTACAACCCAGCAACCATACAAGTGGTTCGGTAATAGCTTAATAGATACAAAATGGTCAGATCTACCGGAACTAACCGACGATCTTGCAAGTGCTTTTATAGAGTATTTTGAGAAGATCGCAGCGGACAAAGGTTGGGAGCTTGTGCGGACTGGCGTTTCTGGGTCTATGGTCGACCTTGACGGCATCGGACACATAAAACCTAAGCACGATATCAGTGACGAGGATTTAGCTTTAAAGCTGGACACAATAGACCCTGACTCTACACACGACGACTGGGTGTCTATTGGTATGGCGCTGCACCACCAATACGATGGTCAGGACGAAGGTTGGATGATGTGGGACGAATGGTCTCAGGGTGGTAGTAAATACGTTGAAGGTGAATGTGAACGCCGCTACGGTACGTTTGATTCCTCTAGTCGTATGCCTAAGACCGTCGCCTCTATTCTCGCCATGAGTAAGTCCGTCGCTATCGACAAGATTATAGAAGACAGGCTGCCTAAGATGTTAGACCGTTGGGCTTTTGTGCAGGTCGAGGGTTCTGCTCGTGTCATAAGAGAAGACTTTAATAAGGGGAACATTGTTCTCTATAAGTTAGAAGATTTAAAGAAGGAGCACATGAATTGTCGTGTTCTTGACGACAGTAACCCAGACAAACCTAAGCTAGTTAATCTTGTGGATGTCTGGCTTGAGAATGTTGAGCGTAGAACGTATGCAGCGGGTTTAACCTTTGCGCCTGAAGTTGATACTGTTGATAGGTATAACTTGTGGCAGGGCTGGAGTTACGAGCCTGTAGAGGGTGACGTGTCGACGTGGCTTAGTTTTGTTGTTGATGTTATCGCCGACGGTAATGAGATGCACGCTAACTACATTATTGCGTGGGCTGCTCAGATGGTACAACAGCCAACGAATAAGGTGGGTGTTGGTCTCGTTTTACGTGGGAAAAAAGGTACAGGTAAAACTAAGTTCGGTGAGTTGTTAGGTGGTTTAGTAAAACACCATCATAAAATTGTTAGTCGAGCAGAGCACGTAACAGGTAACTTTAACCGGCACCTAGAAGACACATTGTTATTGCAAGCTGATGAAGCGTATTGGGCTGGAGCTAAGAGCAACGAGGGTGCGTTAAAGGATCTGTTGACTAACCCAGAGATAACTATAGAGCGTAAAGGTGTAGACGCCTACACGGCCCCTAATTACACGAGAGTTCTTTTCACATCTAACGACGACTTCGTTGTACCTGCTAGTCAGGACGAGCGCCGCTTTGCTGTTTTTGATGTTGGTCAAAGTCAGCAGCAAAACTCTCACTACTTCTCGTCGTTAGACCGTTGGTATAAGACCGGTGGTGCTGCTCACATGCTTCACTACCTTAAAAACTACGATCTATCTAATGTGAACGTCAGGATAGTACCTCAGACGGACGCACTACAGGATCAGAAGCTAGAATCTTTGGATACGATAAACCAGTGGCTTCTTAATTGCTTGCAGTCAGGTGAGTTTAGAGAGAACCGTGTAGCCGGTAGCACTTTTCACTTTGGCACAGAGGTTTCTAAGGCTGAGATATATGATATCTATTGCAGCTCGCTCAGGAACAACAGGTTCCAAGAGCCAGTAAAAGAGAATAAGTTTTGGAAGGTTATCCACAGCTATAGCGGTATATTTTCTAAGGGCAAGCGTAAGCGTGTCGGTGAGGAGACTCGTATCCAGATGATGGACATCCGAGGCTTAGAGGCTTCGCGTGCTGAGTTTAACACTGTGGCTAACCTACACGTAGTTTGGCCGGTAGTGTCGGAGGTCGACAGTGATGATATTTTTGATAATGAGTTAGGGGACTGGTAGTAATGGACGATGAGCTTTTTTGTTTTTGGCTGAGTGTGTTGGTGTCTATTGTGACGATGTGGATGGCATTTTTTATAATTTATGACGTTGTGTAGAGGGTTTAGTAATGGGTAAAGGAAGTAAACAAAGACCTACCGATAGAGAGTCGTTTGATAATAACTACGATGCTATTTTTGGTAATAAGGGTAAGCGTAAAATGGGTGAGCTGGTTCACTGGTGTAAATTCTGCGAGGCTGGTAAGCCTGAAGAGAAGGTCGTGTGGACTGTCATCCCTGAGACCTACACGCGAAGAGCGAGCGAGCAGCTAAGCTGTGAGGACTGCGGCCACGGCGACATTGTTAAGTACGAGTTTCAAGACCTCAGCGAAGGCGAACGGTTATACCTAGATTAATTTAAACGGCAGGTAATCTCACACCTGCTAAACCTTGCCCCGTTTCGGCGGGGATTTTTTTAAATTAATAGTCAATCAGGGGTTGACACTACCTCATATTTCTATATAATGATTGCATCAACTAACCAAACAGAGAGAAAAAAAA
>TARA_R110002153_G_scaffold155512_6_pt1 | contig 12798 bp, 6 predicted proteins | sample TARA_R110002153 | Tara Oceans TARA_R110002153 (sample SAMEA4398193) | marine metagenome | biome: Polar Biome; feature: [SRF] surface water layer (ENVO:00010504); material: water (ENVO:00002006), including particulate matter (ENVO:01000060) such as... | depth 5 m
TGATGGGGTTGGTAACATGTTTGGCAACAGCTGACCCAAAGTTAGATGTAGTTTCATCTACCCATGATAGCGGGACGTTATATCCAGATGTGGCTGCTGAGTCTTGGTTATCAATAATGTTATGAATACTAATAATAGAAGCACGTTGCAAGTCTACTGTTGGTGCAACAAAGTCGTCGAAAGAATTTGTTTCTACGTCAATAGACATAGACGATCTGCTCAACGCAGTGTCTCTAATAGATGAAGCAATAATCTGTGGGTTGACTAAGGTGTTATTTTCCTTATTGCTAATAATCTCGTTTAAAAGTGTTCCGTAAGCAGTCTCTCCTCCAGCATAAGATTTGGAGCTAGTAAGAGTTGCAAGGTATTCGACACTAGTAGCGGGTGGTACCATTACTTCGATATTGGGTTTAAATTCATCCACAATGTATTGCTCGGTGGCTAAGATACCACTACCACCACCAAAAACTGCTGAGTCAGCAGCACTATCCATTTCGAACCGATATCCGGTTGCATCAATATGTGTTACAGTTCTGTTGCCTAAGATACTTGCACCAAGAACTCCATTGAGTAATGTTGTAGCACTAATTCCAGACGAATCAGATGACATGGTAACAGTATCATTTACTTGCCAGCCGTGGTTGCTGTGTGTAACAGTAACAGTTGCATCGCCCGCCGCAAAGAGTAACGGATCAGTCGGCAGTAGTTTAGGTGGAGGAGGCGCAGCATTCAGCCGGACAGTACCCGTGACATCGGTAAACTTAGCTCTATAAATTTTAAATGTCAAGTCTTTTGTGTGATCAGCTTCAAAGTGCGAACCATTTGATGACTTGAAGAACACGCCGGCGTAAGGGTCCGTTTGGATTCTCTTTGTGGTGCTTCCCAACTCAAAGCCACCCAGCTCTGATGTCCACACTTGATATCCATTGGCAATAGCATTTGAAGTGATAACTATAGCATATTCTTTACTGCCTTCGACAAACACAGGCTCATCAAATAAAAATGTTGTTTCAACACTAGCATCAGCCGAGACGGTAATTGAGCTAGACCCTTTGTAAACAATAGAGTTCTCAATTATTTTCGATGCGTCCGGCGATCCGTCAAAAGCTGGGCGAATATGAACTTGTACAGGAAGATCTCCAGAAGGAGCCTTGGCTGAAAAGTACAATCCAATTTTTGTAAGGTAAGCACCCGAAGCACTATTAACAATAAAAGTCTGAGCGATAGGATTTAACCTAGTCACATTTTGATTTATAGCCATTGCTTATTCTCTCTAAAATTTATCATTACTTTAACATATTTCTCCAACACTTATATCTGTTGTCCTGTTGGATAGTATGTTCTTGGCCGTGCCTTTGGTCTTATTGTAGCAGTAGATCGCTTTTCCGCAGCCCTGCCAACATGATTGTGTGGGCTATCTGGGTTAGTCTTAGACCCAAATGGACCACTAATCATTCCTACTGTCCAACCTTGATCTCTATCATTATTAGATGGTGTGCTTACTCTTGGTTGTGGTGCAGGTTCAGTATAGGCTGAAACAGTTCCTTGGACAACAAACTTGCGAGTGTGTTTAATAGATTCTTGATAGTGTTGTAGTGTACCAGCAGAAGTAAATATTGTCGATGCGTAAGAACTAGCATCTGGTAGTTTAGTAGTACTAATATCTATAAGCTGGAATAGTCTATCGCCAGTCAAGAACTTAATATCATCTCTGTTTGGCACAAAGAATATACCTTCAACCACGCCTTCTGTGTCGCTAACAATAGAAGCCGTTGCTCCACCAAGCGCTGTTGGGAAACCTGTATTGTTTTTATACCTCTCGCCCGGGTCTAGGTAAAGTGACGCAGTATCCTGAGCTGAAAAGTATTGGAACTTGCCAGAACCAGCACTGACCCAATTAGAAACATCAATCCCATTAAAGAATGGGAAGTATCTAGTGTTGGGCCGCAAACCTTGAGCCTTGAAGAAGATAAACTTGTTTCTCATATATTGGATAGATGTTTCGTAAAGAATGCTATCGCCCATCGAAGTGGCAACCATTTCCTCGGTACTGATTTTATTAGTAACAGTTGTAGTTGTTCTACCAGCCTTTTTAGTCTGAGTAGCTGAGTAGTTATCTTTGAGCGAACTCTCGGTAACACCAGACCAGTTGAATCCCCAATCGTTCCACATAGAAGCATTGGAAGTATCTAGCATGAAACCACCGTCAATAATCTTATCTGGTTCGCGCGCAGTGTCAAACCAACTGTCTGAAGAAGGTGATAGTTTAATTGAGCCAACAGTTACACCCAAGTTGAAAGCGTTTACTGATTCGGTTTCGTTGGCTTGTGTATTTGATATATAAACTTCTTCGGTGTAAAGTGGATAAACAGTATCACCAATCAGTGACACGCGAAGCGAGTTATCAGAATCATATACAAGTTCTGATGATCTATCTACGAAAGACGGACGCAACTCTCTAGCAAATACATCGGTCGAGGCATGGTACTCAATACTATTTGTAGCACTTTGAAAATGACTTGTAAAGTTATCTGCACTAAGACCTACTTTAAGACGATTGTTGCCAGCAGAGTCTAATACTTCCAACACACTTGTTTCTAATTCAAGCATGTTGAGGGTTGTGACCTCTTCGATTTTAGAAAGACGGGTGTCAATATCAGCAATGTCTCTCATTGTATAGCGTCTGTTATCAACATATGTTAAAGTAACATCAGCCTCTGATAGTGTATACGGATTTGCTGTTAGACGATAAAGCTCCATAGAATTGATTGGGATGTCTCTTGGGTATTGTGGATAAACTGCTGGTTCACTTGACACAGCTTCAAACACCCCATCATCCCTCAAGACAATTCTGAATGCTTGGCCTTTATAGTAGCTCACGTCAGATGTAACCAAGTCAGTATTGGCCGGAAGCTCTACTCGGATTGCTCCAGTACTTGTAAAGTCGTTGACAGTATTTGCCTTTCTTGATCTAAAGTCAAGATGATCTCTCAATTCTATGGTTTGACCATTCTTCTGTCTATGAGTAGGAATGTCTTCATATTCAACTTGGCCAGTGTATGAGTTAGCTGCAAAGAAGTCTCCAGATGCACCGTGAACAAAATAATCATAATCTACATACACATCACCAGATGGAGCACTATATCCAGAACGCAGTTGCAATTTACCTTCTGCGTAGAAGTTATCGCGTTGGCCATTATCAAGAGTGTAGTAACGTGTAATATCATTGCCGTCTACAACCGCGTCTTTTACAGCATTAATTCTGTAGATGTCTGCTTTAGTAAGCTCAACACTGTTATCACCTTCTGGAGTAATAGTAGCGGTAGCGTTGGTAAGTGTTTTAGTCTTAACTGTTGCAGAACCTTTGTTGACATACCCCACCATTGTGACAGCAGAGCTAGTAGCAAGAGTACCAAGAGTTACAGCAGCTGTGCCATTACCGCCAGCTGTTACTACAATGTTATTGTGTACACCAGAACTGTCTGTTGCAATCAACCAATCATTGCTGTTAGCAAAGGTTTCACCAGTTGCAGATAGTGTAAACGACATCGTGCCTGAACCACTTGTTGTGCCAGTAAACAGTCTCTGTACTTGCAACGAAATGTCTGTCAGTGATTGTGGTCTTTCTTTTGGTAAAGGAAAGAATAGGTTATTGTTGGCTGTATCATGTAGCACAGCAACACTGTTTACAAGAAGAAGATCAGCATAATTAGCTGTGCTTGTCCCAACACTTCTTACATCGCTAAAGTTATTAGCTCCTGTCATGACAACATCAAAAAGGTACAAGCGATATTGAACAACACCGTTTGAACCTGCGCCAGCATTTTCAACTGATCTTACTCTAGCAGTACCAATTGTAGAACCACCATGTGTGATTGCTGATCTTAGATTGACTACAGCAAGCGTTGTGACATTAGGAAGACCCAAGATTGTCTCAGCAAGAACATAGTTGCCGTATTCAGCCGCTACAACATCGTTGTTAACAGTTTCTGTTGTTCTAGGCTTGTCGATAATAATCTTCGAGGGAGACAACGATTCATATCTATGACCGTTTACATATGCAATGCCATTACCAATTGTAATATCAAGTCTAGTTGCATCCGAGTCATTATCTTTTGTTTTGACAATGAATGGTCTTGCTGTATAACTACCAGATTCTTCCATAGTCCGTTGGGCTAAGATGTCGCCAAGAATGTTGAGACTTTCATCTCCTGCAGCTTTTTGTTGTGCCATCAGACCATTTGTAATGGTGTATGAAGGGATAAATGTTGTGCCAGCAGCAACGTCTGTTTCATTTGTAAGACTGAGTGTAATCCTATAACGATCAGCACCTGGGGCTGTAAGGTTTGGAGTAGCCCCGCTGTTATCATACAAAGCACTATCGTCACCGGCAGTTACACTGTTTTCTGTTACAGTGAAACCAATAGTCGCATCGGGGGTATCAGAATACTTCGATACAATAGTGGATTGCTTGGGTGAGAATACAAAGTGCCCAGATACAAAGAATGTACTTTGTAGGGTAGTCAACTGAGTACCTCTACCCACAGCTGGGTTAACGGTTGTGTTGGTTGTTTGTACTTGTAGGTTTGTCCCGCTAACATCACCGTTAAGAACTTCGCCCGCCGTCAATCTAACTGGAATTGTAGTTCCAGTAACTGAGTTGTTGTTAACATATTCAATATGAATAGTGGCTGGATCTGCCCCAACGGCTGGGCTAATTTCCACAATACGAACTTTAACTGTTGAGGTTAATCCTGAAAATGTTTCACCAATTAATGTAGAATATGTAGCTGGCAGTGAGTATGTGGTGGTGTTTAGTTTAGCATACTCATAACGGTTGTTAACTGAAGCGCCGCCAGAGTGGATCGGTGCGCCTTCTTTAAACATAAACCTAGCATGTTGCTCAGCTTCTTTCTGAATGATTGTTTGAAGTTGATTTAATTCTCTTGCTTGCAGAGCCCGACCATCGTTAAACAGAATTCTGTGATAGTTGTCACTGTCAGCGAAATCGTCATTGTAAGACTGACTAAATGTGGTGCTTGTTATATTGGTAACCATTTGTCTTCAATACCTTATAATTGGATGACGATTTTTATATCTTCGGTTTGGTCAGCTGATCGTAAAATAGCAGCTCTGTTCTCTACGTAAAGAATGTCGCCTGATCCAACAATGTCTACATCGCCTGTGAGCCAAGTTGAAGCACTATCCAATGTGCCACTGCCTGCGCCATCAGTCTCTGTTAGTGCTTCGCCCGCTGTAAATGATGTAAAACCTGTTGTTTCTGTTTGGTGATAATATATTGTGTTGGATGCATATGTATCGACATATGCTTTAGCGCCAGAAGACCCACCGAGGATTGTCTTGTCTGCAGAAAATGCTGTTGACACTGCTGAAAGTTGCAATGTTGATAAACCATATCCAGCTGATTGAGTGAAGTCAGAATCGGTCGAAGGAACCAAAGGATTCTTGATCAAAGCAATCTGTCTGAAATCGTTACCTACAATGAACTTTCCTGTCTCTATACCATTGGGCTTAGTGTTGAACATCACCGCTTTTGCACGAACGTCTTGCCTCGGATCAGACCCAAATCCGTTTTTAGGTGATAACGAAACTCTAGCTGTTGCATCGCCACTATTGAATGCTACTGTAGCTTTTGTATATCCAGAACCGTGCTTAACATCACCAGTGCCATCTGAATCAAGTCTAATATCTACTACTGCGCCGCCGCTAATAATAGCCGTTGCAGTACAACTGTCACCATCGCCACTAATTGTTACAGTCGGTGCTGATGCATATCCCGTACCACCGCTAATAATTTGAACAGAGCCAATTTGGCCAGATACGGCCGCGTCCTGAATACCCTTTTGCTCAACATCAGCAGCTGGTGATGCACTGTCTGTAGAGGCAATAAGTTTGACAGGGATGTAGTTGGCAGATAGGAACTTATTAGCATCGCCCGCTGTTAGTGTATAGAGGAACTTCCAAATATATCCATCGGCAACCAAGAATGATTTTACAGACGCTCCAGTCGGCTTAGTAGTAGACGCGACAGCAGAACCAGTAGCATCTCTACCTTGCTTGATGCATATGTAAACAGCGTTATCATCAGTGATCACAAAGTATGGTGTTGTGGGATGGCTTACAGAATTGTCATCAAACCCGCCATAAATTGCACCAGCAGTCCAGTTGTTCCTAGGAACTACATACGATACATCTTCGCCAGACTTAATTGATTGAAGTTGTAACCGAAGATTACGCTCTTCTCTTTGAGTGTTTAAAGGAGTAGGAGCTGTATCAGAGCTGTCCCAATCAATAGAGTTACCAATCCCAATATAGTAGTATTGTGCAGCGTCTTGAACGTCTGCAACAAGTTTATCGAGCAGTAATCTTTTTAGTGTATCAGTTAAAATACCAGCCATATTATTATCCTATTATGCCAAGGCGCCGTTAAATGAAGCAATAAGGAACCAGTTAGTACCGTCCCAAATCATGTGCGCTGCTTCGTTAGTTTCAATTGTGACGGTTGTTCCACCAGCTAAGTTTGCTGGTGTGATCGTAGCTGTACCGGCACCTTTATTTGTAAATAGTTTTGTTTCTCCAACAACAGTACCATCTGCAAGGGATACTGCCAAAGCAGAGCCCTTGTTGCATATTATATATCCCGTATTTGGAGTTGCTGCTCCATTGGCAGTTCTTGTTGTAGCAGTAACAGCGCCCTTAGTAACTTCTACCGAGCCAGAGCCTTTTGCAGATAACTTGGTTGTAATATTAGTATCGCCACCAGTTGCCGACAGGGTTGGTTTATTACCGGTTGCCGCATTCGCAAGAGTCAATTCGTTTACTGCACTAGATGCTGCTGTTAGTTTCAGTAACTCAGCTCCGTTAGTATCATTAATAGATGTACCAATATTTGGGGTATTGACAACAGGACTTGTTAATGTTTTGTTTTCTAGTGTTGCAGCATGAGTAGCAAACAGAAATGTGTCCCCAGCTGTTAGCAATGGGAGAGTAATAGTACGATCAGCAGCCAGCTCACTTACAGCAACAATATACTGATGGTCTGCGGATGTGTCGTTAATTTGTGGAGTTGTAAGTACAGGAGATGTCAAAGTCTTGTTAGTCATCGTCTGTGTGTCTGAATCGAGAATTAGGGTTCCACCAGCATTGGGAATATATATTATTCTGTCTGCTGTGGGGTTTACTACTTGAAGAAATGTCTCATAATCATCAGCAGCCGAACCTTCAAAAACGAGTGATCCTACAGTCATGCTGAGTTGGTCGGAAAGAGCATCACTGTCCCCACCAAGTTTTAAATAAATTTCAACAAAGTTGTCGTTGATTTTTCCACCAGCGCTACGTAGCGTATCGCCAGTACCATCATTAGCGGCACTACCTGTTGCTATATTTTGCCTTGCCATCTCAATTTTCCCTAACGGTATGTCGTTTAATTAAAAGTATTTATATGTTTTATTTGTCTCATAATTAAGTTCTAATGTTTAATTATGCAGAGCTGTCAACCATAAAGCGAGAGCCACCGTACCCATCAACCATTTCCTGATCCATTGTTTCCAACACATTAGAGAACTTAATAGCTTTGATTGAAGCAGAACTGTCTTCATCAAATCTTGGTGAGTTTGCGTCACTTACATCTTCGAGGTCATTATACATTGCATTAAGCTGTTCAACTGTGACTGTGGAATAATCTTGAATACGATCAATTAAGCTGAGACGCTCTGGATATGCATCACTATCACCACCATCTGGGTAGATAGCTGTGATGGATCCAAATCCTAAGATATCACCAAATGCTGCAAAACCATCAAGCTCAAATACACCTGCATCACTATCTGGAATAGATAGAGGCATATTAAGTAAATTAAAATTACCAACAGCCTCAATAATAACTTCTCCAGCTAGGTGGAAACCTGCTGGATGTACAAATGCTTTATATAAAGTTCTCCACTCAGAGATAGGTATAGAAGATCTGATAAAGACTGAGAGTACTTGATAGATGCCGTCATTTTGAATAAACTTCAATGATTCTGGACCAATCTTAGATTGGCCTACAATAAACATATCATTCTTTGGATATAGAACCTGAGGTTGTTCTTGAAAGAATGATCTGAAAAAACCTTCAGCTGAGTAAAGCGATCCTTTAATTCTATAGTAGTTAGCAAATAGCCCCGCTACATATCTAGGATTTGTAAAATACGAAGCCTTGATTTGCCCTTGACCTATTTCCTTAAAAATCTGATCTACCAATTCTAAATCAGCGGATGCCAAATCTCTAATATTATAAAGGTTATGGAGCTTATCGTCAAACCCATGACTTTCATCTTGGTCTTGGAACTCATAGTAATATTCTAAAAACTTTACTAGATTAGGATAATCGCTGGTAAAGTATTCAGGCAACAAATCCTGCACTTTACTTTCAGCGAAATTTCTATCCCTGCGGTTAAAGTCTAAAAGTGTTTGGGTAGCCATTATAGAGCAACTTGTGTTATGTCGTAGTCGACCGTTCCAGACGAGAACGACTTGTCTGTTTCAATTTCTAATATATAATTGCGAAGTGGGCGTATAGTACTTTGAGAGGCTGGGGTCACACTGATGTTAATTGTAGTTTGACCACCGGCGATGGTGCTAGGACCAAAGCCTATTAGGTTAACTTCACCGGTCGTAGCAGTGTAGTTGCCTACATTATCAACAACAATGTTGCTATCCGCATCAACGACCTGCAATATATTTGAATTCAATTGGTTACGAATAACACAAACTAAACCATCAATATAAAATGTGTTTGATGTCACAACATGATTTACATCATCAGGAACTGCAAGAGCTACGGGGAAGTTAATAGTATATGACGCTGACGTTCCCAGAGTTGGAGTAAACCTTTGCTGAAGTTTAATATCCATTCTCGAGTTAAGAATAGCTTCACTTAATTCATCGATTTGCGATAGTATATTTGACCTTCTAAATGACTTACTAAAACCTTGAAGATTTGATGTAAAGTAATTAGTCACGGCGTTTTGAACAGAAGTTTCTGTTGCTTTAACTGTACTACCGGTCTTATTTGGATTGAATGTAAAGAATGTGCTACACTCAATAAATGTTGTCTCTGGATCAACAAAGGTTGAGTCTATAGACATAATAGATAATGGCCTGATAAGATTTGTTTGAATGTTGTCTTTTATACCTGTCTTTCCAGCTTCAGAAACTGTAGATGGAAACTTTAAACTAACAAACACCTTGCCATATGTTGCAGGAATATTATCTTCACCGCCCCAAGCAACACAATCTTCAACTGTAGAGTATTTTGAAAGAATCAATGCTTTATAATCACCAGCTGTAACGAGTCTTTGTTGAGCAGCAAAAGTAATGGGCGCATTGAACCTAATTGATTCGATGCCTTCCTTATCCTCACCACCAGCAGCTGCAGAAGATGTCACAGCAGTGGGATAATAGCTGCTTCCATTTACTGTGATTGTACTTGTTGGAGTAAACCCACTTCCACCATTGGCATTGGCACCCTTTGATGACAAATAAGTCATAACAATTTTGTTGCCTGCTGTAGGTTTTACACCTGTGGTAGTACCATCACTGAACGCCAACTCGTAAAAACCATTTGGTGATTCTCTTAGTTGATAAAGAGTAGATGTTGCGTCAACCGCTACTGCATCATACAATTTAGAATAAGATAAAAAATTGGATGAGGACGAAGACGTATAAACACTAACTGTTGCTGTAGTTGTGTCAACAGTTGGGTCGGGGATAACAAAGATCTGTCTATCAGTAGTAGAACCCACATTAAATGTTTTTGTTTTAATAACACCTTCTTTGATAGCAATGTCAGCTGTGCCCAAAGCGTTCAAGAACGAGTAGTTTCCTGTTCCATCATCTGTTGCTGTTACACTTTCCGTTGTATAGAATGTATAATTTATATCATCTACCGATGTAGTAAATGTCGAATACTTTGGAAGAGTAACAGTTGCAGGTCGGCCTGAGTCTGATACTACAATTGATATATTAACATATGCGGTAGCGGATGTAATTGATCGTGGATTGTATCCCAAAGCCTCTGCATGAGACACGACTGACGATCTTAGCTGAGCTGTATTAAGAAAGGCTTCATTCAAAGCAAAGTTAGCAGTCAGACCGTTGAAGTGTGTATTATATGCAAGCACATCTAGGATATTTGACAAACCCGAGGCTTCAAAGTTATAGTCAGCAAATTCAGTTTGCTGGGCTAGGTAAGTCTTTAACTTTGTTTTAATGGTATCAAAGTCAAGTTGCGTTGATTGAATATTTGTAGCCATATTAACGTAACCTCGTTAGAGTTGTTTGGAATATAACAACTTCTTGTGTATTAACAACTTGGAATTCTACCGTAACGCTTATGTTATTAGCATCGGGTTGAACATTTGCAACTACTGATATGACGAGCGCTCTGGGCTCATATCTCTTAATTGCATCTTTTATAACATTTTCTATTTCGTATTGTGAGTTTGTATCGACCAGCTCAAATAACAATCCACCAAGGTTGCCTCCAAAAGAGGGTTGGAATGGCTTTTCATTTATGTTTGTAAGCAACAGATTTTTAACAGCTTGTTTTACAGCAGCCGCGTCCGTCTTCTTGTAAACATCACCACTAGGTCGTTTTGCAAATGTCAGATCAATATCACTAAACAGCTTGTTGCGCGTAGTAATAATACTACGCGCGTTTAGATTTCCATCTTCTGTTGAAAAAGCTCTAGTGACCATAATTCTTTTCTACCTTGTTTCCATTATTTATAATGGTTTTAACTCAACACTTCTATAAGATCAGAGTTAGATATAGCATTACCATTAAATCTTGTCTCAACATTCCTAAAGAATGAACCTTCATCGACAGTATACTGATTATTTAGATTTGGCATGATAATAACTAGTTGACCATTGATACCTCCAGCAGGATCAAATGTGTCAAAGTCCAAGATCATTTTTTCAAAAGACGAAACGTTTTTTAACATTACAGCAAGGTCAAACGTCTTTTCAATATCTATTGCGCCCAATTCGTTGTGAAGTTCGTATACAACCGCCCGACCTTTTGATTTGTACCAGTTAATACTGTTGGGTGTAATGGTCTCATCTGGTCCTTTGGTGTACAAACCTTCCACTACCACCAACCGATGATTGGCAAATTCAACATCGCTTCTATTCCTCAAGCGTCTTAGAAGTTCCGCTTGTGGTTGAAGGTTCCTAGCAATTTGCAGTCTGTCAGCCTCTAGAACCTCACTGAGCTTACCGGTAGTAAATGTAGCCAACGGAACACTTCTTGCTAAAAGAGTCCTCGCAGTAACAGATCCACTTACTATTAATTCAGGAGTGAACACAGTAGATGTATTATCTTGAGGTGCTTGGAACCTGTTGAGACCAGCACCAAACCCTCCATTGGCAATCGGCGTCGATCCTCTAACCGGGTTGGGACCTGTACCAGATATTCGGCCAACCTCGTTGGGCGTTGTGTTGGTATATGATGGATTGAGAACACCACTAGCAACAGCATTGCCTACAAATGTGTCGTTGCTAAGGTTTGCATCGTCTCTTGTCCTGGATCTGACCTCTGCTACCGAAAGATCTTTTGTAGATAGTCCACCTGTAACATCAGACTTATTAATTAGTCGCTTTAAATGATTATCAATATCAACCTTTACATCTACCGCACCAACTGTTGTCTTGGTAAGATAATCTGATACATTGTCGGATGAAGGAGCAGTTCTTGTGGTTGTATCTGTGGCCGTATTAGTGTTGGTCCAACCAGCAGGAACACCTATACCACCGCCATATGTGGCGTGTACAGCAGTATCAGATGCAATTGCAGTATCAGCCATACCAGTCAAGTCGCCTGTAAATGTAGGCGATGTTACGCCAGCGGTAAATGTAGCAGATGTAGCATAGATATTTTTTACATGGGTGATTACATCAGGTCCACCAATCACACCAGTAGATGAGAAGATTGACATATCGGTTGCAGCAATGTTCATATTGCCAGAACTTTGGTACAACTTATTCTTACCGCTAATATGGATAGTGTCACCAGATGATATTTGCATGTTGCCTTGAGCCGTTTGCCTTGCTATGCCTTTTGTGATATTATTATTATCACCAAGGATTGTCGCTGTAGCTGTCTCCAGTACCGTGGTTGATTTATTACCCTTGACTATCTGCCCGGCATTACCTTCTATCGTCGTTCTACTCGACCCTTCTATGTTCTCTGCTTTGTTCTCACCAACATTTACGTTATAGTCGCCTTTGACCTTTAGATTATAATCGCCGGCAACTTCCATATCAACATTGCCATTATAGATGACAGTAGCATTACCTTCAATTACTATTCTTTGATCTCCAGTCACAGAAACGGTTTGATTGGCCGCTGCGATGACAATACTTCCGTCTGATCTCAGCTCAATTCCATTGCCACTATTGTGTCTAATAAGGATACGTTCATTGCCTGCAGTATCGTCCATTTCTAATGAATGGCCTGTGCCTGTTTGGATTATTCTGTTCTTTGTGTTATCAGATGGTATAGATTCGGGCAGAGAAAAATCAATATTGCTGAAACCACCACCAAGGGTTAGGTTATTGACCTGAATGCCGGAAGCTGCTTGGTTAACAGAAGAACCGTACCAATATGGAAGAGTTGGGAATTGACCAGTCACATCTGCTTGATTAACATTCAACATGCCCTCGGTTTCTTGACCTGGACCTAATAGCGCAATGCGATCTTCAAGATCGTCGTTTTCGGTTGTCATACTAATG
>TARA_R110002153_G_scaffold79219_3_pt1 | contig 12757 bp, 15 predicted proteins | sample TARA_R110002153 | Tara Oceans TARA_R110002153 (sample SAMEA4398193) | marine metagenome | biome: Polar Biome; feature: [SRF] surface water layer (ENVO:00010504); material: water (ENVO:00002006), including particulate matter (ENVO:01000060) such as... | depth 5 m
CGAACAAAAGAACAAACAATGCAATTTCCTCGCAACGATGTTTATATCGATGGCTGGAATTACCTTTCAACAGAAATACCAAAATTATTAATCGACCTCCAATGTGAGGTTGCTTTAGCTATAGATGGTGGTGATGACCCATTAGCTACAGTGGCAAGAGCCACAAAGAAGGAAAAGGTTGACTCTATCGAAGTTGAATATGCCGATAGTGCTGCTCCTTTTGTTTACAATTTAAAGATTAAAGCGTTAGAAAGAAAACTAACGAATATGAGCGGTGGGCTTAGTTTTACGGTGACTAGACGATGAGTTTTTATGTCGGGCTTAAAAATACAGCAACTAAACTACTGACTGATAAAGGTCAGAATGTAAGCTGGCTGCACGACAATAATAACGGTAGTTTTAATCCTGTTACTGGCGTTAAATCAGGCGGTTCAACAACCGCATATAGTGCTAAAGGTGTTTTATTAGATTTTAGCAATGCTAGGATAGATGGCGTGTTTGTAATTGCATCAGATAGGCGCTGTATAATGTCTGCTGGTAATGTTCCAGAAGTAAGTGATGTTGTAACGGTGAATTCTATTGGTTATCAAGTTTTAGCTGTTAAGCCAGTTAATCCAGCAGGAACAGCGGTGATGTATGAGCTTCAACTCAGAGCTTAACGATTTCACAAAAAAAGCTGGTAAGAATGCTGAAAAAATATTTAGAGGCACGACTATTAACCTTTTTGGCAGGATTATAAAAAGAACACCTGTTGTGACAGGTAGATTAAAAGGTAATTGGCAAATAGACGTTAATAAACCGCCAATAGGTATTGTATCAATGGATGACAATACTCCTTTAAATAAAATAAACTCAGAAAGTAAATTTAAGATTCAACGAGGTGTAGGCAAGGCTTCACTTGAGGACACAATTTATATGGCTAATAACTTACCTTATGCCCAGCTTGTTGAAAATGGGAATTACTCTACGCAAGCACCAGCAGGAATGGTAGGAGTAACCGCTGCTGAGTTTGAGCGCGAAATTAAACGACAGGCTGGAAAAGTTAAATGAGTACATCATTTTTAGATATTTCGGCAGCACTCGATACTAAATTAAATACCTATGCTGTAGCTAATTCTATTTCAGTAGCATGGGAAAACATAGACTATCAGCCAGTAATCGGGACTTTATTTATAAGGCCGACCTTATTACCGTCTGATACAATCGCAATTGGTATTGGTAATACTAGCGCAGAGGATCACATTGGAATATATCAAGTTGATATTATTGCACCAATTGATCAGGGTAAAGGCGAAGCTTTTACGCAAGCAGATTTACTGGCTACGCACTTTGCCAGAGGTGAGTTGACATATAACAGTGTTAAGTTACAAATAAAATCAGTGTCTCGCGGTTCAGGCTCGCGTGATGCGTCTTGGTTAATAGTGCCTGTTTTTATCAATTATCAATCAATCATAGGAAGTTAAAAAATGGCAACTCCAATTACATTCGCTGGCTCAACTGTATCAATATCTGATGACATTCCAGCAACATACGACGAAGCTGGTTTTGAAGCGGTAGGCGTAGTTTTTACGGCAATCGGTGAAGTTACAAGCATTGGCGGCAAAGGCCGAACTTATAACGATGTTTCTTACACCAATCTAGCAACACGCGGAACAGTGCATAAAAAAGGTTCATATGATGAATCTGAATTGGCTATCGAGATTGGCGTTGATCGTGCTGATGCTGGTCAAGTCATTTTAAAAGCAGCTAGTGATTCTGATGCTAACCATTCTTTTAAGATCGCATATTCAAACGGCGAGGTTGATTACTTTCAAGCATTAACCTTTAGCTTTGCTGATGCTGGTGGTGATGCTGACACAATCAGAGCTGTTACTGCAACACTTCGCATTGATTATCGTGGCGTTGTTCAAGCTACTACATAATGGATTTATCATTACTCATAGCTAATGAAACGGCTGATTGCGTAATTAAAGACCCTTATACTGATGACGATACGGATATTGTTATCAGTGTTTATGGTCCTTATTCTAAGCAATACTTAGAAGCTTTTAAAAAAGAGTCATCACGCAAAGAATCAGATGCTTTAAAGCTGCTGATTGATTTAACTGTTGGCTGGGTTAATCTAAGCCTAGACGGTGAAGATTTACCATTTAATAGCGAGAATGCTAAAAAGATTTACTCGATGGATATGTTGCCAGTGCGAAGGCAAGTTGAAATGTTTATTCTGGAGCAGAAGAATTTTTTGCCAAAACGCTAGCAGATTTAAATTTATATGCAGATCAGTTAGCGTGGTTAAACTCTCGAAATGAAAGCAAGTCTAAGTCGAGGCGTGAATTAGTAGAATATGACTACCCAGATATTGGGCAGTGTAATTACATTTTAGATATGGCGATAGATTTTGGTTTAAAACCTGAATGGTCTGAGTTAAACGCATGGAATGAATTAACTCAGGCTCATTTAAATAAGTTTGAATCTAAAGCCATTCACATGATAAGCCTTGTCTACAGCAATAAAATAAGTGAGTATGATGGTAAAGAAGCACCAAGACCTTATGTTGGCAATGTAAAAGAAAGTAGCCAAACAATTCAGAACATACTTAGGAATAGATAAAATGGCAGACGCAGCAAGTCTATTAATCAAAGTTAAATCTAGTGGAATTACTAAAACCACCAAAGATTTAAAAGGGCTTGAAACTCAAGGCAGTAAAGCCACTGCTATGACTAAGAGTTTAGGCAAGTCATTTGTCAGGCTTGGTGCTGTCGCTGGTGTCGCTGCTGCTGCCCTTGGTGTTGGCCTTTTTGTTAAATCAATAAAAAACACGATAGAACAAGAAAGGGTTATTGCCCAGTTAAATCAAACCTTAAAATCAACAGGTAGATTTAGTGTTGGTGCTTCAGAAGGGCTACAGGACTATGCAGCAGAACTTCAAAAAGTAACAACTTTTGGTGACGAAGCAATTATTGCTAGTCAAGCCCTGATTCTTACATTTACAAGAATTGGCTCTGACATAATGCCTCAAACTACTGAGGCAGTTTTAAATGTTGCAACTGCTATGGGTACTGACCTAAAAAGCGCAGCAATCCAAGTCGGTAAAGCATTGAATGACCCATTGCTAGGTTTAAGCGCATTAAGTCGGTCAGGTATAACCTTTTCACAAAATCAAAAAGATTTAGTTAAGGATATGATTGCCGTTGGCAATACTGCTGGCGCTCAAAAACTAATATTAAAGGAATTAGAAACACAATTTGGAGGCAGTGCTTTTGCTGCTAGAAATACATTAGGCGGTTCATTAAAATCACTAAGCAATTCATTTGGTGATTTGTTAGAAGCTGACAAAGGTTCGCCTTCTGCACTAACAGATTCAATAAACCAATTAACCATGCAGCTAAATAGCAAAGAAACTAGAGATGGCATACAAGCATTAGTTACTGGATTTTTTAAAATTGCAAATGGTGCAACAAAAGCTATTTCTTCTATTGCTAACTTTTTTGCAGATGAAACTATTGCTGAAAAACTTGCAGAAATTGAAGGCTTAAAAGCACAGTTAAACGATGGGGGTATTTTTAAATATTCTAAGAAATCAAATGAAAAAGTTGTAATACTGCAAAAGATTGTAACATTAGAAAAAGAGATATTAGCCCTTGAAAATAAAGAGCGAATGGGCTTTGACAGGGATAGAAAAGCTGCTCGAAGAAACTTTGATCCTAGCAGAACTGCTGGCACAGGCAATACAGAGGTAAAAGAACTTAGGTCTGAAACTCATGCTTTATCTCAAATGGCTACAGAATACGATAGACTATTTAGTGCATCACAAGCCTTAAATGAATCTATAAGAACACCTAAAGAAATATTTGACCAAGAGATTGAAGCTTTAGATAAATTAAAAAATGCAAGAAATGAAAGGCTTAATGAATCTTTAATAAGCCAAGAGACTTACAACAGGGCTAGGATTGAAGCGGAACAAAAGTTTGCTGATAGCCAAGAAGAAACGGCTTTAATATCTGCTGATGCAATGAGTACGATTGACGAGTCGTTGTTTAGGAGTAAAAATAATTTTGATGCTTTTGGAGAAGCAATAGAAAGCTGGGGTATGACCTTTGCACAGACTATGGTAAATGGAAGCGGTTCATTTAAGGATTTTGCTTCTACCGTTGTTAAACAAATGCAAGTTATAGCAATTCAGCAAGCTACTCAGCCATTGTTTGACGGGTTTAGTGGTTCATTCAAAGAGTTGTTTAGCACTACCGCAATTTCTGGTTCAACTGCTAACTTGACAGGTGGTGGCGCACCCTCTGCAAACGGTGGTGGCTTTACTGGAACTGGTGCTAGAGTTGGCGGTGTTGATGGTATTGGTGGTTTTCCTGCTATCCTGCATCCTAACGAAACGATAATAGATCACACTAAAGGACAGGCTATGGGTAATGTTGTAGTAAATGTTGATGCGTCAGGAACAAGCACCAAAGGCGATAGTCAGAAACTAGGCAACATGATAGGTGTAGCTGTCAGGTCGATACTGATTGAAGAAAGTAGGCAGGGGGGATTATTAGCATGAGTACATTTACCTTTTCCCCCTCCTACAGTGCAGCTTTTACAAAATCACCTAAAGTTAGAATCGCTGCTTTTGGTGATGGCTACCAACAAAGAGTTGCTGATGGTATTAACACAACGGCAAGAGGTTGGTCATTAAGTTTTGAAGGAACTAAAACCGAGATTGATGCTATTGAATTATTTTTAGCAACAGAAAACGGTGTAACATCTTTTGATTGGCAGCCACCAACAGGCTCGGCTGGAAAGTGGATTTGTAGCCAATGGTCTAATTCTATAATTGAATATGATCACTGGAGCCTAACAGCTAACTTTCAGGAGGTCTTTGGAGAATGATTGCAACTGATGTCCAAAAGCTTGCTGCTGGCAATGTTATTGATTTATTTGAAATCGATAATACAGCTATAGGCGGTACTGTACTAAGATGGGTAGATGACGTTAATGAATTGAACGCTGATATTATCTGGCAGGGTAATACCTATTCCAGATTCCCTATTGAAGCTAAAGGGTTTAGTACAAGCGGAAAAGGCACACAACCAAGACCAACAATTAAAGCGTCAAATGTATCTGGCGCTGTTGGTGCTTTAACGAGATCGCTTCAAGATTTAATAGGTGCTAAATTCACGCGCAGACGAACCTTTGTTAAATACTTAGATGCTGCAAACTTTGCTAGCGGTAACGCACAAGCAGACCCTAACGTTCATTTTGCTGATGAAATTTGGTTTATTGACAGAAAGGTTTCTGAAGACGGTATTTTTATTGAATTTGAATTATCATCGGCAATGGACTTATCTGGAACAATGCTACCTAAAAGACAGATCACGCAAAAAACTTGCGCTTGGCAATATCGAAGTGCTGAGTGCGGATATACGGGAGGCGCAGTAGCTAATATTATGGATGTAGCTGTTTCTTCTTTAGCTGATGATGTATGCGGTCATCGTGTAGAGTCTTGCAAACTACGCTTTGGAAGTAATGCAGTTTTGCCATTTGGTGGGTTTACTGGCAGCTCTAAATAATGTCTGTTGAAAATGACATATTAAAACACGCAGAAGAGTGTTACCCAAACGAGTGCTGCGGTTTAATTGTTATTGTAAAAGGTAGAAAACGTTACAAAAAATGCAGAAATATAGCAACAGGTTTACAGTTTGCTATTCATCCAGAAGATTACGCTGATGCAGAAGATTTAGGTGTAATTGATACGATAGTGCATAGTCATCCTAATACTTCACCTTTACCATCACCATCTGATTTAATAAGCTGCGAAAAATCAGGCTTAAAATGGCTTATTATTAGCTACCCAAACGGAAACATATACGAATTCAAGCCAAGCGGTTATGTCTTGCCTTTATACGGGCGTGAGTTTCAGCATGGTACTGTCGATTGTTTTACCTTTATTCGCGATTACTATATGCAAGAGTTAGGAATTGAAATGCCCGACTACTACAGGGCTGATAACTGGTGGCTTTCTGGTGAGAGTCATTATTTAGATAGGGCTAATGATGCTGGATTCTATTTAGTTGACGAATTAAAAAAGAATGATGTTATATTTATGACTGTAGGTAGCCAAGTTCCAAATCATGGCGCTATATATCTAGGTGATGGTAAGATAGGTCATCATCAAGTGGGTCGATTATCATCTATTGATGTTTATGGTGGGTGGTATGAAAAAATCACAACGCATATTGCGAGGCATAAATGAACACTATTTTATTATACGGGTCACTAGGTTCTGAATTTGGTCGTGTTCATAATTACGATGTTAGAACACCAGCCGAAGCTGTAAGAGCATTAAGCGCAACTATCAAAGGTTTTAAACAGGCTTTTATAGATGGCGGTTCATACCGATTGATTGTTGGTGGAAAATCAGCAATAGATTTAGATGAGTCAGAAAACCCAATATCAACAAAAGAAACTATAAGGATTGTGCCTGTTATTACTGGCGCAAGTGGGGTTGGCAAAATAGTTGTAGGTGCTGCTTTAATTTACTTATCAACTACTTTTCCACCAGCAGGGATGGCAGCAGGATTTGCAAGCAGTACTGGTGTATCTTTGGTTATTGGCGGTGTTAGTGAGCTTTTATTTGCACCACCAAAGCCAGAAGCAGCACAAGAAAGGGCGGAAAATATGCCTTCGTTTATATTTAATGGTGCTATCAATACGACAAGGCAAGGCAATCCAGTTCCAATTTGCTACGGCAGAATGATAGTTGGGTCACAAGTCATAAGCGCAGGATTATCTGTAACGGGTATAAGAGTTTGAGTATTATACGAGGTTCAGGCGGTGGTAAAGGCAGCGGTGGCAGTGCGAGAGTCTCTATTGAAGCTGCTGATAGTTTACGATCAAGGCAAGACGCTAGAGTTGTTGACCTAATTTGCGAAGGTGAAATAGAAGGCTTAGTTGACGGGCTTAAATCAGTTTACCTTGATAATTTACCTATTCAAAATGACAACGGAAGCTTTAACGTAAATGGTGTAGGTTTTGATTTTAGAAACGGTACTCAAGCCCAGACTAGAATGCGAGGTTTTGCAGAAGTTGAAAGCGAACAAATTGTTGGCGTGGCTGTTACTAAAAGCACAAGTGTTACAAGAACGATAACTAACAGCCTTGTTGATACAGCAAGAGTAACAATATCAGTTCCAGCTTTGCAAGAACAAGACACGACAACTGGTGACATTAGCGGTACATCAGTTCGAGTTGCTATTGACTTACAAAGCAACGGAGGCGGTTTTGTAACAACAACGACAGGGCTTAGAAGGATAGATTTAAGTGCAGACTCAAATGGATTATCAAGCCTGACAAATGAAATCTTTAATCCAACAGTAAAAGTTAATTGGGTTGGTTCTCTATTTGCATTTCAAAGTATATTTTATTCTGTCCAGTATAGAGTTATCGGTTCTGGAACTTGGCTAACTCATGAAAATAATAGTTTTAGCGGTTCTGGTACACTCGTTAGAAATGTTGACGAAGATGGTAGAAGTACGGGCGGTACTACAATTACACCGCCATCAAACACGCGAGAAAGCTTTATATATTTGCCTGAAAACAATTATGAATTTAGGGTTTTAAAGACAAGCGGAACAGGAACAGTAACTATGCCCAGCGGTTATGCTGCTGAAAATTTTGGCTATACTGAAATAAAAGGTAAGACTTCCAGCCGATACCAAAAATCTTTTGATTTGGAATTAACGGGCGATGCACCGTGGGATATTCGCGTTAGAAGAATAACTGCTGACAGCACTTCGGCAGCTTTACAAAATGCTACTTTTTGGGATTCCTTTACCGAAATTCAAGATGAAAAATTCTCTTATCCAAATAGTGCTTTGATGGCATTGTCAATTGACAGCGAGCTTTACAGCAAGATACCAACGCGAGGTTATGAGATTGAGGGCTTGATTATTAAAGTCCCATCTAATTATAACGCTGTTAGTAAAACCTATTCAGGAACTTGGAATGGAACTTTTATAACAGCCTATTCAAATAATCCTGCTTGGATATTTTACGATTTAATTACTAATTCGCGTTATGGGCTTGGCGATAATGTTCCAGAAGCATTAGTTGATAAATATGGGCTTTACGAAATTGGTGTATATTGTGATGAGCTAGTAGATAACGGGCAAGGCGGTACTGAGCCAAGATATACTGTTAATGCTTATATCCAACAACGTGCAGAGGCTATTAAACTTGTTCAGTCTTTAGCGTCAGCATTTGCAGCTATCAGTTATTGGTCGGCTGGTTCTATTCGATTAAATCAAGATTCACCTACACAGCCTACTGCGCTTTTTACGCCAGCAAATGTTATTGATGGTGCTTTTAGTTACAGTGGCTCAAGTGCTAAAACAAGATCAACGGTAATATCCGTTACTTGGAATGACCCTGATGACCTTTATAGACAGGCGATTGAATATATAGAAGACCATGATGGAATCGAAAGGTTTGGCTATAGGAAAAAAGATGTAGTTGCTTTTGGTTGCACATCAAGAGGACAAGCACATAGATTCGGCAAAGCTATTATGTTTGCTGAAAAAATGGAAACGGAAATTGTTGTTTTTTCTTGCGGTTTAGACGGGTTATCAATATCACCATCAGACGTAATACAAACGTCAGACCCAATTAGATCAGGCGATAGGTTTGGAGGTCGATTACTCGCAGCAACTACAACTAATTTTACTTTAGACTCTGATGTAACAATAGACGGGGTTTCTGTTTATACACTTTGGGCGATTATGCCAGATGGGGATGTAGAGCAAAGAACGGTTACAACAGGTGCTTCAACTACATCAGCTTTAACAGTATCACCAGCTTTTAGCGCAGCGCCAGAATTAAATTCTGTATGGGTTTTAGGATCAACGAGTGTTAATCCTGAAACTTGGAAAGTCTTATCTGTAACAGAAGATGGCGTTAATGCTGAAATATCTGCACTTGAATATCGGTCTGATAAATACGCTGCAATAGAATCTGATATTTTATTACTACCAATACCAACATCTAATATTAAACAAGTCCCAAGTGAGCCAACGGATATTGTTATTAGTGAGTCTTTATTCTTGCTAACTAAGTCCATCGTAGGCGTTAGAATGTCAGTTAGCTGGCTGGCTGATAGTGGGTCAAGGTTTGAGGTTGAATATAGACGAGAAGATGGCAACTGGACAGTATTAAATACATCTATTCCGTCAATCGATATTGAGCCTGTAACTGCTGGTAATTATGAAGTAAAAGTTACGGCAATAAATGAAATTGGCGTTAAGTCACAAACAGCATCAGAAGCTGTAATTATTTATGGTCTAACACTACTGCCAAACAATGTTACAAACTTTGGTCTGCAAGCTGCTGGAAACGTAGCAACTTTTACTTGGGATAAATCAACTGACCTAGACGTATTGGTTGGCGGTTATATTAGGATTAAGCACACGACTAATAGTTCAGCACCAGACTGGTCAAATGCTACTGTAATAAGTGAGGCTATTTCTGGAAATAGTACATCAGCAACACTACCTCTTATTTCTGGTGCTTATCTTGCTAAATGGGTTGATTCAACAGGAAACCAAAGTGAAGATGCTTTAGGCATAATTACAAATGCCCCTAGTTTGAACAATATGAATTTTATTGAAGATTTACCAGAAACGGGCTTTACAGGTGTTAAGCAGAATGTTGGCGTTGTAGATGGGAGGCTGATTCTTGATTCAGCTAATACGGTTGGTGAGCAAGAAATTATTGTTAGCACTTGGCCTACTATTTCAGCAATCGGTGGCATTGCTTCGTCGGGTACTTATATTTTTGATGAATCAGTTGATCTAGGTCTTGTGCAAACCTCAAGGCTTACAACAGCTCTATCCGTTTTGGGAATCGATACCACTAGTACAATTGATACTCTACCATTAATTGATACTTGGCCTAACATTGATGGAGGGTTTATTGACGATGTTGATGCTAAATTATATGTTAGGACTTCAACTGATAATGTGACATTTGGTGACTATCAGGCATTAGTTGTAGGTGACTACTTAGCTAGGGCTTTTGAGTTTAAGCTTGTACTGAGCAGTTTTTATGAAACACATAATATAAGTGTTGGTTCTTTGCTTGTTACTATTGATATGCCAGATAGGATAGCGAGCGGTGAAGATATTGTAAGTGGTGCAGGAACTAAATCAGTAGCATACCCGTTTACTTTTAGAGTCGCACCAGCTTTAGCAATAACTGCCCAAAATATGGAAGCAGGGGACTTTTATGAATTATCAAACAAAAACACCTCTGGTTTTGATATAGTATTTAAAAATTCAGGCGGTACGGCTGTCAATAGAACATTTGACCACATTACAAAAGGTTATTAAAAATGGCACAAGCAGACTATATAATTGCAAATCAAGCTGGAAATCTATTTCGAGCAGATTTAAATGATACCTTGTCGGCAATAGTATCAAATAACAGCTCTGCAACTGAGCCAGCTACAATGTATGCTTACCAGTGGTGGGCTGATACAAATTCTGGCTTATTAAAACAGAGGAACGCTGCTAATAATGGCTGGGTAACTATCGGGACAATGGCGCAGACTAACTTAGGATTATTAAGCCTTAGTGGTGGAGCTATGACAGGTGCTATTACGACTAACAGCACTTTTGATGGTCGTGATATTTCAGTAGATGGTATTAAATTAGATACTATAGAAACAAACGCAACTACTGACCAAACAGGTGAAGAAATACGCACAGCAATAGGCATTCCTTCTGCGGTTACGGGTCATGTTCGTGCAGGAAATACACAACTTGTTACTGGAACAACCACACTTGCTAACTATAGTGTGTCAGGTAGCATTGCTGAAAATACATGGGTCACAGTAGGCCCAACAGGTTCAGGTGCTACACAAATATGGGCTGCACTAGACGTGCTTCCAACTACAGCTACTATTTTACTAGCGTCAGTGTTTATAAGTGTAACTACAAATAGCAGCGCACAGCCCGGACAAATGAGATTTAATGCGGCTAGTGGTGATGTTGTTAGTCCAAACACCAACAACACTCAAATAGCAGCCATAGGTTTTGACCCAGCTAGTTCGATTTCTCTTACTGAGCAAGGAATGATTCCGTTAGGCGCTGGTCGTATTTTTAAAGCATACTGGCTGGATATAGCAAATGTTGTCCCCTCAAATGTATCTTTAGGCTACCGTGGGTTTATGACAGATTAATAGCGTGTTTTTTAATTTTAATATATTATTTGATTTTTGCTAATTGAAAATCTTATGAAACTATTAAATAAAAGAATTTGCAGATATATAAAATGAGGTTTTAGATGTCACAACATGATTATACAATTGCAGATCAAACAGGATTATTATTTCTTGAAGATTTAAACTCAATGGCTGCTGCTATAGTTAGCAATAATAGCTCTGCTACTGAGCCAGCAACGATTTATGCATATCAATTTTGGGCTGATACTAATTCTGGTTTATTGAAGCAAAGAAATGCTGCTAATAATGCTTGGGTAACAATTGGCACGATGGCAGAAGCTAACCTTGGTTTATTGGGTATTAGCGGTGGTGCTACAGGCGCAGCAGAGATACCTGTTGGAACTACAGCCCAACGACCTACTGGCGCTGCTGGTTTATTTAGATTTAATTCAACTGATGAAACTTTTGAGGGCTATAACGGGACTGAATGGGGTTCAATTGCTGGCGGTGGTGAGGTTTCAAAGTTTACTTATGAATACATAGCTACCGCAGGACAGACAACTTTTTCAGGTGCAGACCTAAACGGACAGACGCTTAGTTATACCGCAGGAAATACTTTAGTAACTTATGGAGGTTTAGATTTAGCCTTTAGTGATTTTACTGCAACTAATGGCACAAGTATTGTATTAGCTGATGGTGCGATAGCTGGCAAGATTGTACGCATTATTGCATTCACTACATTCGCTGTTGCAGATACATATACACAAGCGCAGATAGACGCTAAAGATGCAGCGGTTGGAGTACAAGGCGAGGTCTTTTGGGAAAACCCAACTACCATAGTTACTGACTACACCATCACAACGAATAAGAATGCTATGACCGCAGGGCCAATAACGGTCAACTCAGGCGTAACAGTCACAGTGCCAACTAACTCTACTTGGACAATCGTATGAGTACAATTAAAGCTAATGATATTCAGAACGCATCGGGTGGGATTCCAACGGTTAAAGGTCAGGCGTTAATACCTACGGCTTGGGTAAACTTTAAAGGCACAGGTACAGTGGCTATTAGGGGCAGTGAGAATGTTAGTAGTGTTACTGATGGTGGTACAGGTGTGTACACGGCGAATTTTGCAACAGCTCTGGCTGATGCTAACTACGTTATTCACGGTTCGGCAGGTGCTAATGCAACTAACCCTAGTAACTACTCGTTAGCTGCTTTCCCTTCAAGCACGACAACATCTATGATTGATATTTATAATACCAATAACCAAATCACTGATGCATCTTATATTGGTGTAACAGTCTTCGGGGTCCAAGCATAATGTCAACAATTAAAGCAAATACCCTCCTGCATTCAGATGGTACGTCAACGACTGAGCCTAGTATTCCAGCGTTAGATCAGAGAATGGCTAAAGCGTGGTGTCAATGGAATATGAGTACAGGTGAGATTAAAGATAGCTACAATATTAGCAGTATTACTGACTCGTCTGCTGGTGATCAAGCCCCTGTTTACATAACTCCATTTAGCAACGCTGATTATGCAGCAGTG
>TARA_R110002153_G_scaffold101789_2_pt1 | contig 12730 bp, 9 predicted proteins | sample TARA_R110002153 | Tara Oceans TARA_R110002153 (sample SAMEA4398193) | marine metagenome | biome: Polar Biome; feature: [SRF] surface water layer (ENVO:00010504); material: water (ENVO:00002006), including particulate matter (ENVO:01000060) such as... | depth 5 m
TTGGATGATCTTCATTAATAGTTTTCTATGGGATAATGAACAAGCAGTGACTTTCCTACGATACTCCATATTAGCATTATGACGGAAATGGATTTCTTCTGTTTGTTCTTCAGTGACATCAGTCCAATGAACAGCAGGATATAATTCATATCTTTCATCATACTTTTCCCTTCTTTCTTCATAAGCATTAATAACTATAACTCTCATTTTATTAGTAGATGAGATTTTATTTTTCAAAGATACTTTTGGGAATATTTGATGATGTAAATGACATCTTTTTACATTAATAGATTTGTTTTTCAAGTGATATTTGATGAGTGTTTCTGGTTCAATAGTTCTTTTTTGATCTATGAGATATTTTTTGAGATTATGATATACATCTAAATATTCAAGTATGATGGGTTTTTTTGCGATCGCTATCTTATCCTGATATCCTGCGTAGTCACTGCCGAAAGGTATATTAATAGCATTTGGATCTAAATCAGTATAATCTAATTTATTTTTATAAAAGATATCTATTCTGGTTGATATAATCCAATCATAATCATTCTGTAATAATTCTTTGACAGCATCTCTGTTTCTCCACATATACATCACATTCTTTTTGATAGGGGCAAGATTCTTCCCACTCTTTACTTTACTGAAGTCAATATCGGGTAGAGGTTGATCACTATATTTCCAAGCGATAGGGTTATACAATTTTAAGAATCCATCAAGTAATTTTTTATTAATAGGTTCATCTGAGATACCAGCATAGAAATCTACATCATTTTCCTGAACTAGATTATCTATGATATTCTGATAATGTTTATCATATGATGTTAATCTCCCAGATAATAAAATAGCAATCTTCATTTACAATAAAAAAAGAAAATAAAAATATAATTCATACTAAATGGAAGCACCTCAAGTAATCCCAGTTAAAGATCCCGAAGAACAATACCTTAATAAATCAGGACTTCCTCCGATTCACGAACATTTACCTCAAATCTCAGGATACGGTGGAGGGGCATGTTTACTCATGATAAGTCCTGTCAAGACGGGAAAGAGCACGATAATAAATAATTTATTATTGAATAGTGAGTTTTATGATGCTCAGGAGAGATTTGATTCAACTCATATCATAAGCAATACGATAGCAAATGACGTCACAAGTCGCTTTTTAAAAGATGCTTTTGATACACATGATCAATACAATGATTCAATCATAGATGGATTAGTAGAGAAGCAGAAAGGATATCCTAAAGAGGAGCAACCAGAAATCGCTGTGATTATAGATGATTGCCTCGGATCAATCAAAAGAGAGGGAAGAATAAATCATCTTGCTTCACGGTTCAGACATTTCAATATAAAACTTTTAATTATCTCTAGTCAGAATTTTCGTAGTGTAAGTCCTATAATTCGCCAGAATGCTACGAATGTTATCATCGGGAGTCCATTTCCAAACCGAAAGGAATTATTGAAAGTCGCAGAAGAATACGGAGATCTATTTGGAGGAGCAGAAAGATTTATTCAGTTATATAAGCAGGCGACACCAGATCGTTATAATTTTATTCACATGGATCTACAATCCAATCCTCCTAAGATGTATCGTAATTTTGATTCTGTGATTGCTGAAGGTGAAAAGGGAATGATAGAAAAACCAGGAGAATTAAAAAAAGAAACTGAAGAAGAAAATGTTGATGAATTATAAATATGGATATGTATGGACTAGATTCGGCTCGTGCTCAGGGAAATGCTATGACCAGAGATAACTCACTATACAATGAGAACATTCTGAGTGCTCGTGATAGAATTAATAACACATTGGATTCTCAGAAGATAACAGCGGAAGGAAATGCTAGAGGTCAAGCATCAACAGATCTACAAGATAAAGTCATCTATTCGGTGAAAGATGCTATCAGTGGTGCGACGGGAGTGGGATCACTCGCCAGATTTGGTGAGTCTGCGGCGGCATTTAACAGAGCAAAAGGGGCGGGTCTAGGAAACCTTTCCGCCGCCTATCGGTCTCAAAGAGCACTCGCACGAGGTGATGTAGACAAGACATTCGGACCCGCGACACAGGTGGGAGACAAGGCAATTGCCCCTGTTGCTACTAAAACAGTCGCAGGGGTAAATATGATTCAAACAGATAGAGAAGTATCTGCGGGAGGTTTAAGGGGTGCTCTTGGAAGAACTAAAACACAAAGTGTATTTCTACCTGATAGGGGGCAATTTCCAGCAGGGAACGCTCGTGCTGCCGCCATCCCTGACAGTCAGCGATCAGTTCTTGTGGGCGGTCCTACTGATGTCCCTGATGATCCACCTACTGCCCCTGCTACTGCTGCTGCCCCTGCTGCCCCTGCTGCCCCTGCTACTCCTGCCTCTAGGGTGAATAATAGAGCAAGAACGAATGAACCTGCTGCGAGTAATGCGAATACTCCTAAAGTGACAGATACTAAGTTATCTGCGACGGATGAGTTAAGTAACAGAGTATTAACCACTACTGATAGATTAAAGAAAGGGGCAGGTATCGCATCAACTGGATTGCGAGCAGTAGGTGATGTAGGTGGAGCGATAGGGACATACGAAATGTTTAAGAATGGATTTACTAAAAACGCTTCTGGAGGCATTGATAGATTAAATGAAGTATCGCAGATTGCTGGAACAGTAGGAACAGGATTAGATATTGTAGGGGCATTTATCCCAGCACTTGAACCGATAGGACAGTTGGCTCAGGTAGTAGGGGCAGTAGCAGATACAATAGATCAACATGAAAAAGACGATGCGGATACTACTGCTGCGAATAAATCTGTCACCGATGTTGCTGGGACGAAGGCATCACAACTCGCTGCTCTTCCTAAATTGAGAGCACAGACCGCCCCTGTGAACACTATGGTATCTAGTGGACTCGTAGGAAGTCAATCTCAGCATATTGCTACTGCGACTACTGGATCGGGTGCTTTTTAGATTTTTTTTTATAATAAAATAAATATATAAGTATTAATAAATGCCTACATCTTCTTTCTGGACTGCCGAGGAGAAAATTCCTGTCTCTCAAAAAAAAGTTTCTGTTCAAGCAGAAAACGGTCTATCTTATGATCTTGGTCAACAGATTAATTTTGTTATTCCTCCCACGATTGGATTCATGATGCCTTCTGAAACCTACCTCCGTATGGATGTTAGAGTTCAGGGGACTGCGAATGTTCCTATCACTCTTGATGGTGACCTAGGGGCAAATGTATTAATTCGCGATATTCGTATCAGTTCTGGTGGAGCACAAAATCAGATTCTTGAGGAGATTCAGAATGTGAATGTTCTTACTGCTCTAAAGTATGACTACAATACTAATGATACTCTAAAGCAGAAGAGATCATTGACGGAGGGCACTGTCCTCAAGAGCAATGTTTCTGCCCCTAACAATGACGGGACTTCTACGAACATGAACAACCTTGACACGAATCCTTATTTCAATGCTAGTGGTCAAGATCTAACTGATACTGAGTTTAAAACTGTGAAGTGTCTTCTCAAACTCCCAACTGGAATTTTCCAGAATGATAAAATCTTCCCGCTTGCTATGACGCAGGGACTCCGTATAGAAATAATTTTAGAAGATTCTAACAGAGTTTTCTCTCAGTTAGAAACATCTCTTAAAAATAAGCGAGTTACTTCCAATCCGAGATTCCACTCAATTGATGGTGACAATACTGCTAACACTAAATGGACGATCGCTGGTAGTGGATCTAAAACTACTAAGATTTTCCTTCAGAGGCAGAATGGTGTTGTCTCGGTAGAGTCTTGCCCTATTAAGAAGGGAGATGTGATTGCTTTTGTGAAACCTAAGGCGGATGGTGACCTCGGCGAATCCCCTGGAGATACTCGTATTGCTAAGGCGACTCCAGGTGGAACGACGACTGTGAAAGTCACAGTTCTCACAGTAGTCTATAATGATGCTGTAGGGGCAACAGGTGCGAACGGTGGTCTTGTTGAGATAACTTTTGCGGAGACTACGAACACTTGGTATGCTGATATTGACAATACTTTCTATGTTTATTCGTGTGGAGTAGATGAAGCGACTACATTTGCCCCTACCTGCTCGGTGAATAATGTTGAACTCCAAGTCCAGCAGGTAGAAATGCCGTCTGGATATATCTCTAAGATGAACTCTATGTTAAAGGCGGGTGGAGCAATGAACTATGATTTCCTTTCATTCACTAACTACAAATATTCTCAGTTACTGAGTGATCGTGTTGTGAATATTCGCCTCCCTATTCAGAATAGCAGATGTAAGTCAGTCCTGTGTATCCCTACGGATGCGACTCCCTACTCTGCTAAGCAGAATGTTTTTTCGGATACTACATATCAGGTAAATAACATTATTAGGGATACTGGTGCTCTTGATTCGGCATATTCCCAGAATAACTCCACTCGTAGTGGACTAGTAGGAATCGCGGATCACGCGAGTAATTACCAATTTATTTATTCAGGGAGACTCAATCCTAATCGTAAAGTCCCGCTAGGTCGCATTTCTGTCAACGATCAACATCTCGCACTCAATCAGCAGAGTTTGATAGAGAATGAGAAAGCACTTTTCATGGCGGATATTGATCCTCTATCTTTTGACAAATACCAGGAGAATTTCTTCATCGGTAGAAGTCTCAGTCTCGCATCGGGAGTTTACGACGCTCGTGGAAAGGATTTCAATCTTCAGGTAGAATATCAGGAGACTAAAGCACCTAGCAAACCGAAACTCTGGAATTGCTTTGTTGCTCATTTAAGGCGAATTGTCGTGAAAGGTGATGCCATTGCCCTGGAGGTATGATACTATTTGAAAAGAAGGTGTAGAGAATCTATTATTAATATCACATGATCTTTTTGTCTAACTAAAGATATCTTTTTTAAAATTATTTTTTTATTTATATTATATATTATACTATAAAATATGTCATTACGCTCCAATCTACAAGTAACTCCGAGTAATCACACCTCAACGGGAAAGATATCCTACAAGGATGGTAATCCTCTTATCCAATTTATTATTGGTGAGCAGAACAGACTTCTTTCGGGACAGTCTGTTAGACTCGTAGGTAAATTTGCGACATTTAAAGAAAGTGGATCTCCTCCTACACTTAATTCCACGAATCATCTGCGAATGAGTGAACAGTTAGGTATGTATTCTATCATTGATTCTCTTACGATAAAATCGCAGGCGACTCATCAGGTCATAGAAGAAATAAAACATTTTCCGAGATTCATGAGTTCCTACCTACCCGTCACCTCGTCACGGCAGGACTCGGTAGGACACATGGCGATGAGTGCTCTTGTTGCCCCTAATTTTGAGAATCAGCAGCATACTGTCGTCAGAAGCAATACCGCGAATGCTACTGATACTAAGAAGGGCGGAAACTCTTTTGCGATAAATCTCCCTTGTGGTCTGTTTAGTGGACAGAATCCAATCCCTCTGATGGCGAACGGACAGGGTGGAGTTGGCGGACTCTTGGTTGAGATTCAACTTGCCCCTGATTCCAATGTTCTCTTTGACGACGATGGAGATCCTGACAGCACCGATGTTAAAGATGCTTTCTATGAACTAAGCAATTTAAGTATTTCTTGCGAGGTTATGACGCCCGAGGCTCAGATGCCTCCTGCCTCAACATTTGAATACAATTCTATTTCATCCTACTTCACTACTTTCAACTCTACGAATGCGATTGTGAATTTCAACCTTGGTCTATCTAGAGTCCTCGGGGTCTTTGGTAATATTATATCTGCTAATAAAATTAACAACAGAGGTGAGAACGGTCTTGCTAATAACTTCCCAGTGAACAGCAGTCAGGCGACTCCCTCTCAGGGCGAGGCACAAATTGATCAGTTATTTTTTACTCGTGGAGGAGAACGCTTCCCATTAGAATATAATATTGATACTACTCAGAAAGATTCAAGTAACTCTGCGAATGCTCTATCTGATACAGCGGATAGTGAAATTACTCAGCAATATATGAATGCTATTACTCAATACTCTAAATTAATGAGAAGTCAGGTATCTCCTCTTAATACTAAATATACGAGTGGTGCTGCTGCTGTAGTTAACTACAAGGTAGATGGAGGGTCAGTCGCAGGCGTTGGAGTCGCATATGATGTGGTGTCTGGACAAGGAGTAGATTTTAGTTCTGTTAACTGGGGAATGAATATGGTATGTGATCTTACTTCAGATAATCCTCAGGCATTCTATCTATTTGTTCATTCTAAGCAAACTCTCGCATTCAGCGGAAATGGTATCTCAGTCATTCGCTAAATGATATCTTTACTTGTTTTTTAAAAATAATTTTTTATTAATATTATATATTATAGTATAAAATATGTCTTACTCAACTTCATCCGACCAATCAGCAATGATGACTCAATCAGCATCTCCTGGAGGCACAGTTCCTGATCTTGTTAAAATTGGACAGATCCCTACGAACACCGCTATTGATATTGAAACCGATGTTTTAGATCCAGTAGTTCATACGGATAAGTTCTGTCGCTTTCAGTTACAGAATAAAGGGATTCTTCACTCAAATTCTAAAATTGTTTTACGACTCGCCAAGACTAGTGATGTAGGATTCTTGCCTGTTGGTGTAGGGATCTATTCTCTGATCCAGCGATGTGCTCTCCGTGTCGGCACGAAGACCATCTGTGAAATTGATGATTTTAATCACTACATGGGATACAAGTCTATGTTCATGTCTAATGAACATCAGAAACAGAGAGAAACCTATACTACTGGTCGTCGCCTTGCTCATAAACCGTATTACGGTCCTGATGCGGGAAGTGGTGGAGCAGACTTCCTGGGCACTCCACTAGAATTAGAACAGACTGCGAAGAAGATTGGTCTTGATCTAGGTCTTGATGTCGCTCGTAAGGACGATCAGTCAATTGCTCTTAGCGATCATGCTTTCTGTAAGACAAATGCTGACTTCGGTCCTGAGATGTCTCTTTCACTCCAGGAGTTATTCCCCTTCCTCACCCAGAATCAATTGCCCCTTTTCATGATGACAGAACCTGTTACTATTGAATTATTCTTCAGTGAATCCGCTAAAGACCGCCTTTGCCTGCCTTCATCTGCTTCTGCGACTTCTCCTAGTTTCGTGATTGATCAGGCGGCGACTGAACTCATTGCTGATTATCAGTATTTCCCTCAGGAGATGATGGAGCAGTATGCTCAGCAGAATGCGAATCTATCATTTACATTCTCTGATTTCAGACTCGCCAAGAGAACAATTGATATCGCAGTATCAAATCGGGATATCGCAACAGCAGTGTCTTCTGGTCAACAGATTGTGAATGTAGGAGGTGCTGGGCGACTTGTTACTAAATTATTTACTGTGCTATCGGATGACAATATTACCAAAAATTCTGTTCTTGGAAATTATCACTCTATGTCTATGACTAGGGATTATGCCGCAGCACAGGATGCTAATAAATATAACGGTTTTCTGACATCAAATGTTAAGTATAATGATCATTTCTTATATCCTGTAGATGTTGACAATTCTGCTCAGCAGTTCCACTACTTGACTCAGGCAGAGGGCATGGTCCCTTTCATTGCTCGCGAAGAATATAATTTTGAAGGATCAAGTATCACTGGCGGGACATTTGAAGGATATGAGCAGAAGGATGAAGCGAGTGGTCTTAGTGGTAGATTTTTCTATCAGGCATACAAACTGAATCGTAATGAAAGAATTAATAGCAGAGGTTTAGAACTATACAATACTTTTGATCCACTCAGAAACTCTAAAGCAACTGCTGTAGCAAACACTGCTACTCTCAGAACATATTTGGAAATCATTCGTGTTGTCCAGTTACAGAATGGTGTCACCGATGTCTTCTTCGCCTAATGATATCTTTTTTTAACATTTTATTTTCTTTTTTATAACTATATATTAATACTATATGGAAGCATCTACATACACCGATACTATACTACTAGAAGCGAATAGGAAGTCTTCTGCCGAGTTCTTGGGAGGTAATGATCTGAGTAGATCATTATGGACAAATAATTTAGGTAGTGGAATAAAATTAGGTATAGGTGATAAGATATCTGTTCATTCAGCATATATTTCTGAAATAGGAAATGAACAGGCAACGATAGAGATCAAAGGTAGAGATGCTATTGATAATGAAGGACGATCACAGAAATATACAACTATTAACACAACACTTGATAAAACAGAGGGGGGTCTGAATAATGGTTCGGCAACTCTTGGGACTCAGACAAGTGATGGAAATTATTCGTGGGATTATACAAAGAGCACAGATACTCAGACGATTCGCGATGATAATATAAGATTAACTCATTCATACTATAAATGTGCTCAGGGTGATAATTATATTTCATTGCCTAGACAATGTGGACAGAGTGACATACAAGCATGGTGGAATAGTGGGACAATCTGGTCTGAATATAATGGTGAGAAGAATGGTAGGATAGCGACACCTAATCCCTATAGAATGGGAACAGATTATAGTCTAGTAGAATACTATGGTCAACCCGAGGGATGGGGATACAATATCGGTGAGAACACAACTAGTGGTGATACTGGTCACACCTTCACGAGTGACTCTACGAGAACTGAATTATCAAACGACGGAAAGAGATATACTTTATTTGTGAGAAAATCTTTTAAGAACTATGTCCCTTCAGGTGAAAAGACTGGACTTTATTTACAGGGTGAAAGAGATCCTGCTCTAATGGATTTTATTTGGTATAAGAAAACCGTTAAATATGATGTCACTCTTGGATTCAATTCTCCTGCGAATGTTGCTTCACAGATAACTAATAGGATGAATGATACAAAAATAGTAGAGAATACATCTCTAGGCGATGATCTGGGGAACTCAGGAACGGAGACAGATGGAGAGATAAAACAAAATAACATTAATCTAACTGCCGAGTCTAATACATACGAATTATTTCCTTGTTCAACTGCTTGGTTTGGGAAACATCCTTCTGATCTATGGTTCAATGATAATTATAATGCCGATGGTGCGATCCCTGGAATTGGTCATGTATTTAAAGTCCCTATCATGCCTGAAGGATCTACATATGCCGTGAAAAAACTGAGCAATCAAATCTCGGTTAATTTTGTGGGACTGTTCAACGGAAGAACTTACAAAGCGGCAGACATGTTCACAGAGGGATTTATAAGAGTGGGATGGAAGTGTCTTGGATGGTTCAATAGTGCTGATGATTCTAATTTGAACGCATCTTTCAACAGACTCGTGGGGAATGAACTAGTAGGAATTCAAGAAACAACGCTTCCCGGCGATCAAGTGAACCTTACTTTTCAGAGTGTTATTACCACAGTTCCTGACTTCACCGTTTCTGCGGCGGGCGGTGGCGGCGTGGGCGATCCTGTATGGTATCTTGCTTTCACTCAAACTGAACTCCCTATCATGTATGAATCTTGTTACTCTACTGTAGGATATCTTAGACCCGAGATCCAAGAGAAAGGACGAGAATTGATGGCGGATGACTTACATGAAAGAACTACGATAGACGGAGCATATAATGTGTTTCCTATGGTTCATCCTATGACAAATCAATCTGCTTCAGCAGGACATCCTGAAGATCAAAAATCTACTATATTGACAAAAATACCTTGGAGCGATGCTAATTTATTAAAATTAAAAGCGATGTTTGATTCTCAGGAATTATATCCCGAACTATTTAATTTTGATGCGATGTCAGCATCACAAAAACTATTAATAAATGTGGGTGAATCTACGAAAGGGGATGTATCTGTTGACAAGATGAGATTTTTATGGATGAATGATGATGATCAAGAAGAGGTTACTAATATTGATGCTGTTATTAATTCATCATTAACAACTACATATGATCAGGGGCAGATCATAGTAGTCGCATCAGTTACTGGTCTAAAACCTGGGATGCGATTATATTTCAGTGATGTTGATACAGAGACAGCAAAATTATTTCCCGCTGATACTTTTATTACATTCATATCTGGATTTGATGTATATGTGAGCAATACATACGATAGTAGTCTAGCATACACCGTTGGACAAGATCGTGTTTATTTTACTTCTGGGGGATTAGGATGTGATAACTATAAGACTACTACTGCGAGGGCAAACGCTTCTCATCAAACAGGGGCAGTATTTTTTGATTATAATCCAGATAGAAAAGATATCCCAGGAGGCGAGGGTTTAAGTATGGGTGTATACGATACACTATCATATGGATTTGCTAAGAAAGTAAAAGTATTCGGTAAAGAGTATATTGGTCTATGGACTGGGAAATATCAGAGCGGGACACTCCCAGTCACATGGTTTAAGAATAATGCTATAAATCAATACAGATGTATTGGTTTTGATAAGCATTTCAACGCCTACTCTACATCTTCTATTTTATTAACGAATGGATATGCTACAGTATGGGGGAGTGATTATGATGAGCATCATTTAACTACTCCAGCGGCGTTCAAAAGGTCTGCTGCGGCGGATGCTACTTTTCCTATATCTGGTTCTGAAGTTAGTTCGGTGTTTAGATGCTGGCAGAGACAACCTGATTTTGACGGATGGATTCTACAAAATGGTCCCGTGGGCAATCCGAATGCGAATAAGAATTACGGTCCCTGTCCAAATGTCCCTACGACAGCACGAGTATTTAATGAATTATACTGCGGGGCAAATCAACCTGCGATTCAGTTCACAGATGCTAGTTCTAGATTTTCATTTGTGAATCTTCATACTCCTGAATTAATCGGGACAGATTCCCTTGAGGTAAATGCGGGGAAGGATGTTGATGATTCTCCAAATCCTTGTTATAAAGTAAATAAAAGATTAAGCAGATTAAATTATAGTCCTAACTTCCTACCCTACAATAATGTATTTAAAGTCGCCACTTCAACGAAGTTCATATCCGCCAGCAACACACCTGCTCAAAAAGATAACAATATTACCCCTTATGCTATCATGGATGCTCAGGCAGGGATATATATAGAAGACTATGGATGTGATGAAGCGAATTGGACACAGTCACTCTGGGATCTGTTAGGATTCACATATGCTCAGTTTCATAATGTAGGATCGCGATTGATAAGATTTACGGATTCAGAATTAACGACATCTACCCCTACTACGAATGCTGTAGTAAAAACAGAGGATGTTCAGAATGGTGTTGTCCGTGGTCCTTCGGGAATAGCGATTCACAATAGTTTGGAAATAAATTATCCCTTTTGGAGATATGACCTCGGGGAGAAGGGCGAAACAAATGCGAGTCTTAACTATATTGATACGAAAACTTTCCCATATGAGGGTTTCCCAGGATATATTCAGTATCCAGCAATTACTCAAGCAGGGGCAGTTTCAACTGTATTAGAAGCAGAGAATCTTCCTAGAAAAATGTTATCTCCAATTTATTTAATTAAAAGTGATTTATTGAATCCTCTGTTCATAGGAGGTAGAGAAGGGACATCAGCATTGCCTGTTATAGCAGTAGTAGATAAATCATCTGGATATGGTGATTTCTATACTGGTGCTAAAGATTCTACGATATTCACTAATACTGTCCCACGAACGATTCAAAATATAAAAACATCAATCGTAGATGCGGATGGTAGTAATTCAAGAGTAGATGATTCATCCTGTATCATTTATAAAATAACTAAAGAAATAGCAAGTAATAATAATGTATTAGCAGATATTCTAAACCCTCCTAAAAAGTAATGATATCTTTTGACTTCTAAATTTCATCTAAAAATAATCTATGGTATAAATAAATAAATATAATCTATGATATAAAATATAAAATAAAAAGTTAAAAAAGATGTCTTCTAACACGACAGCATGGAACGCCAACGACTATAGTAACCTTATTACTATATCAGCATCAGCGATAGCATCTGTATTACTTGTATTATTTAAATCTAGATGTAAGAAAATATCTATCTGTTTTGGTTTACTATCTTGTGATAGAAAGGTTCAGAGTGATGACGAGGAGGACGATGATAAAAAAAATCTAACTAAGACTAATTCTAAATCTAATACAGAAACTTTACCTGACCCCGAACCTACCCTTGAAGACCTTACTTAACTTCTGGATCGTCGCAAAGTGAGAGGGTGGTGATCGCCTCCTGAACCCACTCCATTGCTTTCTGCCGTTCTTCATTCATGTCGTGGTGCTGTTGGTCTCTCTTAAGAGCATCTGAAATCCATGCCCCTACGAACTCTGGATCTAGATCCTCCCGAGTCACATCCTCCGCATCGTGCTCCTCAAACGACTTGAATGCCTTCATGAGTTCATCTCGCCACGCATTGAGCTCTTTTGCTGCTCCGCGGATCTCGGCGTTTGCCATCTTGGACTTCAGGAGTCTGTGCTCCTGTCCGTCCACTAGATCCAGACAGGCAATCGCACCCTCGTGGTCGTAAAGACCTTCGGCATCCTCCTTGAGTTTCTTGTTCTCCTCCGTGAGTTTCTTGTTCTCCTCCGTGAGTTTCTTGACGAGGATGCCCTGGTTCTTGATGAAGGTCATGATGTCGTCCATTCCGTTGATGAGGCTCATCGCTGTAGTAGTGTAGTAGTGTAGTAGTGTAGTAGTGTAGTAGTGTAGTCTTTACTCTTTGCTCTGTATTGCTTTGTTTATTATATAGCATCGCTTTTATATCCATTTCAAATTTATAAAAAATGGGCACTTTTTAGTCAAGAGTCTATTTAATACAGTAAAACACTCGCAGATAGGTCAAA
>TARA_R110002153_G_scaffold274258_1_pt1 | contig 12728 bp, 17 predicted proteins | sample TARA_R110002153 | Tara Oceans TARA_R110002153 (sample SAMEA4398193) | marine metagenome | biome: Polar Biome; feature: [SRF] surface water layer (ENVO:00010504); material: water (ENVO:00002006), including particulate matter (ENVO:01000060) such as... | depth 5 m
ACCACATCAGCGCCAGATAAGGCGGCAATTACTCGCGCCATTAAATCGGGCGAAGAAATCGAGGGTGCGGCGTTGGTTGCTGGCCCTGACACATTAAAAATTAACTAGGTGATTTATGGAATATTTAGGAATTATGGGGTTTGCTATGGCTGGGTATCTTTTTCCTGAATTACTCAAAGTGCTGGGGAATAGCAATAACATCTCAATTCCCTGGCTAATAAATTTTTTATCAGCATTGTCGGCTGGCCTTGTATCAACAACATTTTTAATTAACTAAAACGAGAGTAAGTACTATGAAAAAAATCGGATTAAGTTTGAAGATCAACACGTCGCAAATTGATATGAATCGCCTGTTTGCTGGTGCAAAGGGCAATTATTTAGACTGCACAATATTTGTCGACCTTGCTGAGCTAGACCAATATGGAAACTCTGGCATGGTTACGCAAGATGTCAGCAAAGACGAGAAAGCAAAGGGCGTTAAAGGTAATATTCTGGGCAATGGTAAAGTCTTTTGGGTAGAGGGTGGTCAAGCACCACAACAGGTTGGGCAAGCACCGCAGCAGAACTTCCAGCAAGCGCCACCACAACAGCAAGCACCACAACAGTTTGCACCTCAGCAGCAACAGCAAGCGCCACAACAGTTTGCACCTCAGCAGATGCAACAAGCGCCGACACTAGCACAACAGGCAGCGCAGCATCCACAAGCACAGCCTCAAGGGTTTGTTGACGATATTCCGTTTTAATCAGGCATAAAAAAGGGGCTGCAATAGCCCCGCAATAAAAGGATAGGATTATGAGTAATGATAATAGCGAGTTTATTGAGGATTTATTCTCTTTAATTGTTGATAAGTTCCCATCATGTTTTGAGCTTAGAAACAAAGATACAGGGGAAGTGGCAAGGTTTTGCTGCATTGATAGCTGCGTTATCAATCCAGAGGAGGGCGAAGAGATAGAAATTGTAAAGGTTTATGTTAACGGTGACACATGGGGCACAAAAGGAAAGTGGTTTTTTGATCACTCTCGGCCCATGCCCTCATCATTCCCTTGTGATATTGTTGACGACTTAATACTGAAGTGTGGAGGCAACTGGGAAAGGGTTTAACCAATAAAAAAGGGGCTGCAATGGCCCCTGATCTATAAACCTGCTGACGCGGGTTTTTTATTGCGCCCGCTTTAATCCATCCGTTGTACCGTTCGCATAGAATGAATACAGGCCTCCCGCTGGCACTGATACCGTGGTTGCGCCAATGGTCACATCAACCGCAAAACTCCCGCCGTTATCGACCTTGAAGCTTCTGGGGTTGGCGCTAAATACAATCTCTCTCGATACCGTATTGTTCTCAGCTATAAAGGTTTGATACCTGAGCATATCGTAATCAGGCGCAAGGTTTGTGATAGTTGCATCGCCTGCCGCAAGATCAACAAATAAAAAGCCATCGCTTGCCGCCTCCATTATTCTCATGGCCTCGTTAACTGTTAAGTATTGATCGACTTGATTGTTGGCGACCTCTGTTATTTTAAGTATTGGTGTAGTCATTTTTTTTCCTTTTTAATTACTGGGCTACAAACGTCCGCACTTCAAACGCAGACCACCCTGTTTCTGCCGTTATTGGTTCGCCTATATCTTGCCATGATATACCATCATTTGAATATTGAATTTGACCACCAAGCATAGCCGCTCCTGACTGTCCTGAAAAATACCACCCCTGCCACGCAATACTTGCCACTTTTACAGCATTATTAAAAATGAACCCTAAGTATGGCGAGGTGTCAGCAGATGCAGACGCCCACTGCGTTGTTGGGTCGCCATCAAAGGCAAGCGCAGGCCCGTTAAGGCTGTTTATCTCCGAGCTTGCTATAGCTGTTCCGGTAGTGGTTATATCGTTGCTGTTTTCGTCCAAAAATGCCATCTCTGGGCAAACTGTAAAGCCTGATCCCGTTTGATTTTGTGATATATCCATCCTCCAATATCTAGCCGCCAAAAGCTGGGCTGTAGACTCAATAAATAATGGGAGACCTCTGCCAACACGATCGGAAACCTGATAGCAGTTGGCTTTAATCTCATCTTGCCCAGCTCCAAAATCCTCTATTTGCTCAGAAAGTGTGTATGTGAAATCTGGCGATGTATTTGTTATTGTTCTTATTATTGAACCACCATCTAAAATATCAAGCTCATACAGCAAAGCCGACTCATTCTGTGGCTGAACTCCTGACAACCAGAAGCTGCCCTGGTATCTGGTTCTACTTGTGCAAGTTATCAAGATATCCGCAGACTTGCTAACTACCGGAAGGACTGGGCTTAACGGCCTTAAATTTACACCCCTGTATGTAAAATTATCCCCTTGACTATCGGCAACACTCGCAGAAAACGTAACGGATTTATACAAACTATCTACGCCGATCCTCTCGATGTTTGCGCCTATAAATTGATTGTTGGAGCTATCAAGAAGGATAACAATATCATCATCATTATGCTGATCTGTAGCCCACTCGGTGCCTCTGGCGCCCCTTATTAAAGTTGAAAGCGTAACAGAACCATTTACCTCTGTGATTGCATTCGCGTACCTTATCAACTCCCATACGCCATCTCGACCATACGCACACCAGTTTTTTCCAAGCATCATTTGCTGCTCAGTTATGGATGTAAATTGTCCTGACAATTGATATAAATTTAAAGACTCAACCCTATCTACGACAAACCCATTATTTTTAGTTAACGAGTTTGTGCAGCGACCAACAACAGCGCCGCCGGTAAAGCTCTGCAAGTTTGTATATGTTTGGCCGTCATCTATTGATCTAAATAAAGAACCACCCCGCCAGCCATCCTCACTATACATACAGGCAGCAAAACCGGCAAAATCAAGGCTATTAATAATCATTGGTGAATCAATAAGTTGTGATTCTGATGCTGTTATTAAATTTACATTTGGATCAGGTATGACACCCTCAGAGCCTACGGCATCGGACACATAAATCGAAGGGCTTGATAACTTGCCTATAACTTGCAGGGTTTGATTCTTGCTATAATTTATTGAATCAACCCTTACCTGATAATCCCTTTCGGGCGTTTCTATCAGTACCACATCAGAAACTTTAAGCCATAGGTATTTTTGAGGCAACGAAAAAGAAAACGCGCTTCGCTCAATCCATGAGAGACCTATAAGTATATCGGCAACCTTTGCCGCTTCGTTTGGCGTCATTGCTATCGCCAACTCTATGGATTTTTTATTATCTGACTTTGTGGGGCTGTCTGCGTACTGCGTCCCAGTGTCATATTCTCTGTTCGCATCAAAATATGAAATCTCAACTCTTGACGGTAGCTGAGTGTCCATTTCTCGACTTTGTGAAAGCCTGACAGCTGGCGCATCGGCAGCGGTTTTAGCACCTAAGTCACCATAAGGTATCACAGCCTTTTCAGACGCTCCACGCTTTACGGCTGTTAAGCTGTAACCCGTTTGAACTATATCGAATAAATAAACCGCTTGTAGTTGTGACAGAGAGCCCCTTGCGCTCGATGGATTGGTTATATAACCCCTGACTAAATCACCTGACAGTTGTGAAGTGTCTACATCATTGGCACTTACTCCGGACTTGCTTACAATACTTGAAACCACTCCCTCCAATGCAACAAAAGAACTTAAGGCAGGGCTTACCTGCCATCTTTCGTAAATAATTTTATTGTCAGGCTGCTTTATCATTGCCGCTCTGTATAAAACGCCATCCGATACCGTGAAGTAAGAAAGGCTGTGTGTGTCTGATTGCGTGCCTACATTTGAGATTTGAAACTTTAGGCTTATAAACGATAAATCTAAAGGTAGTATAAAAAACTTATTTATAGCGGCTCCCTCAATACCGCCGGCTGATTCTGACCTAACCCCAAACCATAATTCTGAGCCGTCAACCCACAATGAACACGATTCCTTGTTCACCGTCTGGCCATGAGATATTGAGGTTATAAAATTAAGGCTGCTATCGAATAGCTTTATTGACCCGCCAGAAACAAAGTATAGGTTCTCACCATCTGGAGATATTCCGCAGGCTTGTGTGGATTGTTGCGATGTAATTGTAGCGCCTGTGCTTGATGCGTAGCCTTCGCCATTTGAAGCAAATCCGCACCACTGCCCTTTTTGACTTTTGGTATTGCCTCTTATTTGATACCCATCTCTGCAATATGAAGAGATGACGCTATATGACGCGCCAAGCGCATCAGCCATAGAGTCATACACCACACCCCCATCATTCAAGCCTAGAGGCGGTATATAATCAGCTTTATCAATAGTTTTAAAACTTTCAACCCATACTCCTGATGAGTTTTTTATTAATTTTTGTACTGTAACATCAGGTTGTGATACATCTGCATTATCAACATAGTGCCCATAACTTCTTTCACCAAAAAATTGAGGTATCGAGTATGTTACGGCGCCTGACGGATTTTTATCCGAAGAGTCAATCAATGCTGGCTGAGAGCCAATACCTAACTGAACTTTGACAGGGCAACCTTGTAATCCGTTGCCGTACTCAGATAAAGGCAGATCATAAAATACTATGTAAGCCGTTCCCTCGTAGCTCTCAGCGTTATCAACACCTAAAACTGATTCTATTCTGTCATCAGGCTGCGTTTGGGTGCCATCATAAAACTTAAAAAAACCACCATTTTTTGAAGATTGTATTATTGTTCCGACTTCGCTTTGACCATCAGTGTTATTATAAAATAACTTCCCACCAAGCCATAGCTTGCCAATAGAGGCGCCCTGTACTGCCTCAGATAGCGCAACAGCAAATGTTGCAAAATACTCAACGGTTTCAACAGTAGCACCACCACCACCGCCTTTGCCGTCCTGCTCTTCCCTGCTAACAACTGTCTTATACTTACCATTTTCTAAGTATATTATATTGCCATGCAAGGCTATAGAGCCGTAAATTGTCGGTATTTCTTTGCCGTATGAGCTTGACTGAAACGATAAATCATCAAGTCTTGGTGCCGAGATAAGCGGGCCATCAGGCGGGTCAACATAGCCGCCGATGCCATAACCAACACTAAAGCCCTGAACCGCACCAACTGGGCCACCAGCAATAAATCCGACAACACCACCAACAACACCGCCAGCTATTTGGCCTGCACTTGAATCACTCATTTATTTTAACCTTGTAAATCGCGACAACTTTACGCTTCCAGCTATCACTAAAACCATGCTCTGTAACTTTAGCGGCTGTTAAATATGAATGAATAATTGTATCACCTGCGTAAATAGCAAGGTGCTGGGGGTCTTTTGTTATTCTAAGCAACAAAATACACCCCTCCTCATAAGTGTATATTTTTTCTAAACTCGGCTCTTTATCGAGCGCTTTTTTCAGCATCCCTTGATAAGGCGTCCTAGGGTAGCCTTTCATGTCGTTATATGGAAGATTAAGACCGCCAAGCACATAAGCCACCAGTCCGGCGCAATCAAGCCCTAAGCGGTTGTGCCTGCCTTGATGAACATAAGGAGTTCCGAGGCATTCACGCGCCAACTCAACTATTTTATTGGCTGCCAAATTTTGTAACCTGCGATTTTGTCGGTACATAAGAAAAGCCGCCGAATCTTTTTCGGTTGCTAAATTTTCCAGTGCAGTCTTCTTTTCCGCGTTTTCTGCAACCCGCTATCATCGTGTAAGAATCGCCAGTCTGGGGCGGGTAGTAAAAAGGGGAGTTTGTTTTTATTGTACCACCAGAAAACGACTTAACATTTCTGCGACTTAAACCAGTATTTAAACCGCTTGTAAAAATAATCTCACCATTGCCAAAGTAGTCATCAGCCTCGCTTCTCGCGCTGTCAGAAAACTCTCCTGCGCTGGTCACGCTGGTTAGCGTACCAGTTACCGTAAACGCAGCAGCGGATAACTTGCACCGGCTTTTATCTGTAGCAATTATACCGGTATCTAAATGATTATCAGCAAAAACCCAAAGACATGAAGGTGTGTACTTTCTTCCAGTGGATTGATTAAGCTTGTCCTTCAACCCCATCATCTGAACTGTATAAACGCCGTCAACGTCTTCAATTTTGCCGAGGGTGTAAAGGTTAACCTCTTCCTCGTCCTCTACCGGATCGGCCCAATCTGTCGCAAACTCATAAACGCTCGCATTGTCCCACTTGCCTGACTCGATCTCTGCGCGTGTTGCCGTGTCTGCTGAGTCAGTGAAACCTATATCTATATTTGAAGCCCCACCATCAATAACCTCTGATCTTGTTGAAGTTGTCGTAAATTTGCCACCAAGATAAACTTCACCATTGCTCATAGTTAAGTCTTGCGGATATTGCGCTGCGACTCTGGCAATCGTGCCATCTAAGGCTTCCATTCTGATGCAAATTGTTCTGCGTTCTGCCACTACTGTCATGGGTTTAGTAGCTCCACTACATTTAAACTCAAGCTAATTGTATCCCATGTATTAAGATTAGCCCCGCTTAAATCTGATTCAAATCTAACAGGTATGTCGAAATAACAACCACAAGTGACAACCTCTGTCGGTGTTGGCTCAAAGCTGGGGTTAAACAGTATTAATCCGGTCGTGTAATCAATCACATACTCTGTAGCAATAACACTATCAACGGCAACTAGGCCCGAACCATCGACCGGCTTTTTAATTAACCGTCTAGGCTGCGTCATATCGCCCTGTGTTCCGTACCACCTAACCATCTGATACTGACCAGCTATGGCTGTAGCTATACAGATTTGGTCGCCGCCTGTGGGTACATCGACATAATTATTAGTTGAATAATCCGCCCAGTCTTTAAGCCTGAACCCGCCGAAAGTACCACCAACAGTATGATATAAATTAATAACCTGCTCGGTTGTATAGCTCTGCTCCCTGTTTGTGTAGCCGAGGTCATAACGCAAAATAGGAAAAGGGTTTTGCAGTACGCCGTAACTGTCACCGCTTGATGTGCTTGTGTTCATCACGGCATAGGATTGGCCAAAGCTACTGCCAAAATCTATGGCTATGGGCGCCTGCTGATCTAAAAATGGTCTTGTCATTACGCGAACCTCTTTGAGCTGCCAACTATACCATTTATCTCTCTAGCCGCTTGACCCGCAGCTATTCGCGCCTCATTAGCATTGCCAACACCAGGAAAGCTCATATTAATATTTCCGATTGAAGTGCCGCTATTCATCGCCGCCGCTGTGTCCTTGGTGCTTGTCACATTCGCTGGCCCCTGTATTATCTCGGGGCCATTCTCGCCTGCAATGCCAAACTGACCGCTTGGGATGTTGCCGCCTTGGTCAAAGAAGCCAGCAAACAAAGAGCCTAGACCACCAATTAATCCAGCCGTGTTGTCACCGCCCCCGATACCTCCAGCCATACCGCCGCCATTAAATATACCGTTCATAATGTCAGCAGCGACAGCCTCAGCAGCCATTTTTAACATTAGATCACCAAAAGACTCCAGCGCACCCTTGCCGCCATCGTTGACGCCGTTAATAATCGCATCAGCGATTGAGTCTTGTATATTCTCCTTGGCTCTTGTTGCAAAACCCTCAGCCATATCGTTTGAACTGTCATTAACTAACTGTTTTAAAGCCTCTTGCCTTTCTGCGTCCAGCTTAACCATCAGGTCTAATTCTTGCGCTGACCCCTTAACCAGATTATCTTTTACAATTTGAACTCTGCGCTCATAACTATCGTTAATTACATCTTCTTCCGTTCTCAGAGACTCAACAAGCCCCTGCAAATCCTCGGCCCTTTGCTGGGCTTTAACATCAGCCGCATCTGATGCTTCCGCAGCTTCTTTAAATGCGCTGATACGGCTTAGGGAGGCCTCTGCCGCCTTTAGCTCCGCAGTTGTCGCGCCCTCATCTTCTAACCGCTTTAGTGCTACCTGTTGCCGTGTTTTGCCTAAAGCGTCAGCCTCTTGTTGCAGCGCTTTGATTCGCTTCTCTATCGCTGTTACTTTAGCGGGTTTGTCATCTTCTGGAGGCGTAAAACCTCCCATATCGTCCTCGTCAGGCTTGTCTGGTACAATTCCATTTTGCAGTGCTTGCCATTTTGCATCGTCCTTTTTTTCGTATGCAGCAATAACTTTTGAAATCTCGACCGCCTCTGCCGTCAGCGCTTTACCTTGTGAAGTGCTTAAAAAATCCACTTTCATTATTCCGTCTGCGTACGTTTCTTGCGCAGCAGTTATTCTCTGTGTTATTTCTTTTTCCACCTCCCTCAGTTTTTCTATGTCGTTAGGGTCTATCACAACGGAGCCATTAATGGCTATATTCACATCTTCGGCCACGCTATTTATTAACTTTGTGCCCTCGTTTGCAGCAATCGCCAATGCCTTAGCAACATTTGCCACGCCTGTAGCTAGTGATACCATTGATTTCTGAAATATTGGGTCAGTAATAACACCGCGCAACTCTGTTATAGCTCCCGTCAGCGAGCTAATATCAGCGCGACCAAAGGCGTCTGTGGCATCGTTCGCTAATTGCGTCATGGCCTTACCGAAAGTATCGGGAAGTGTATCAGCCTCCTTTTTAAGAGCTTGCGACTGATCGAGAAACGCCCTCACCATAACAGCCGAGGTTATCTTTCCCTGACTTCCTAGCTCTTTTAAATCTTTCTTTAAAAATCCAGTACTGTCCCTGATAGCTTGTAGCAATCTAGGTGCTGCGTCCGCCATCGAATTAAATTCTTGACCGCTTAAAAAACCTGCGTTCATCGCTTGCGACAACTGAATCATCGAAGAGCTTGCTTCCGCTGATGTTGCCCCCGATATTCTCATCGAGTCGGCTATTGACTCTGTCACCGTTAATAACTGTCGGTTGCTTAATCCGAGGTTATCAGTGGCTCTAGCCATTCGGGTGTAAAGCGTAATAGAAGACTCTAGCGCTGAGCCTGTGCGCTGTGACATAGCCAGCAAGTCGCCGTAAACGCTCTCAGCCTCTTTAGTGCTATCTGTCACAAGCGCAATACGCGCATTTAATAACTGGAATGTATCAGCAGCCTTAACGACCTGACGAAACGCCATAGCAACGCCCAAGCTCGCCGCAGCACCGCGTAAGCCTATAAAGCTGCTTTTTAGCTTGTCAGACGATCGGCCAAGCTTTTTGGTTTGATTCTCAGCCTTTCCCCCAGACTTTGCGAACTTTTGAAGCTCTGAGCCTGCAATTTTTACTTCTTTGGAATCAACGCGAATCACTAAGCTCGATACATCAACCATGCTATTTTCCTAAGTTGTTAAAGCCTTTCATAACCTCGGCGCGCATTGCGTCAACGGCTTTCTGTGAGTTGCCGATATAGGGTCTAGGTGCTTTGGGGCTTGTGTATTTAATCTTGTTGGATTGATACAGAATCGACAGCCTATTGACCATCGAAACCGTCCATGAGTCAAGTCTTACACCCGTCGCAGTCATCCACGCTGTAATCTCGGTATAAGTTGCCGTGTTCAAACCAATATCAACCAGCGCGCTTATGACGTGATTGCCGCCTGATATGTCCGGCATATCCTCAAGGCTTGCCGATGATAAAGTCTCAGCTCTTGCCTTCTCACTGCCTTTGGTTTGCCCATCAGGCACAGCATGAAAATATGCTAACTGCCTGACGTACAAATCGAGCTTTTTAGACAGCGCTACATAAAATTCGCGCGATTCTTTATAAATACGCCAATCTGGTCAGTTAACCAGGGCGTATCTGCCAAAATCTTAGCCGCTTCATCATGCGAGAAAGCAACAGGCTTACCATCAAAGGCCATATTCTCCCAGCCCATAATGCAAGCCGCATAGGTCACACCGTTTCGCTTGTCGATAATATCAATCTTATCTTTAAGCTCATCATCTTCTTTATATGTATATTCAGATGATGCCGCAAAGACTGCATTGCGATAAGTGGCAGATTCAGAACCCGCCACCTTTACCACCAAATCAGTTTCGGTTCCGTCAATAGGATTGAGGATGGTCAGGCTTGCACCCGCCTCGGCTTTGGCTGCTAAATTGAAGTTAGCTAAATCCATTACGGAGCCGCCACATCAACAATAGTATTATCGAGACTAATGCTAACAGTTGAGCCGATAATAGAATCGGTATCTGCTACCTCTGTGGTATAGCTAAAAATCTGACTGGTGAAGAATTTAACATCGCCTGTTGGGTATTCAATCTTGTGCGAATAAACCTGGTCTACGTTAGCGCCATCAGCGCCGGCAATAAGAAGCACTTGTCCGGCATCAGTTGGAGACCAACCCAGACCCATATCGGTGCTGCCGTAATCGACCGTCCCTTTACGCTTAACCACGTTGCGGCGATCAAGCGCCTTATGGTCAACCTGTTCAAATACTGGGCCGATTGATGGAATAGAAACCACCTCTGCAACACCTGTAAACGTAAGCGCATCGAAACCCGCCTCGTCATAGGTTGCTGGCAATGATGCCGATACAGAATAAGTTGTTCCTGTGCCTGTTACTACTAAACTAGCTGATGCTGTCATGGGGTATATCCTTTATTTAGATTTTGGGTTTTTTGTTTGCTTTTCGTGCTTGTGCTTTTAATAGCCTGTTAGCTTTCGCCATTGTAATTCTAACCATTCCCGCTGGTGCTTGCGTTGACCAGCCCTCATATTCTAGCCGCCTAATGTAAGGCAGGTTGTTGGCCAAATAATAAACCTCGCCCGGGCTTTTTTGTATCGCAGCCTCTGCCCACCTCATTGGCTTGGTGGCGTTCCTCGCTCTAGCGTCATCAGCTATTACTGTGGATGGCTGGCCGATAGTTGCAAACCAGTTAGCCTTTGCCTGACCGCCCGCATAGCCTGCTGGCGGTGCGCTTTTCCACAAGTCTGGATTGCCTACTGGTGTTAGCTGTATTACCTGCCGCGTAATCTCAGTATTAAACGCCCTAACCGCTTCATCAGTATGAACGCCAGCACCTATGGCAAACTTCTTTATATCACTAGCGAAGCTCACCCGAACAACCTATACCGAACCGATACAGGCACATTATACCATGCCTCTGAATCTATCGCGGAAGCCGTCCAGCTAGACTCGATTAGCAGCCGTTGAACTCCATTTGATACAGGTATATCGACAGTAACACCTCTGGAATAAGCCTCTAGCAAACTGCTAACAACATCCCTGCTTGCCTTTGTCCCTTTGCCTTTTTCAGTATATACGCTGATTTGATAAATGCCGGTATAGTCTTGGTTGTCACTAATAGAAATACCAGCGTTACCAGTTTCAGCCGGAAGCAGAAAGGGCGCCACAAAAGGAGTTGCCAACACTGTAGTCGATGCGAAATTTTCCCAAGCCACCGGCACGCTTTCAACGCCTGACCAATCGTTTAAAATACCATCAAGCGCCGACCTGATATTCTCTATACTCATTTTCTCACCTGGCAGATGTAAACAATATCGCCGCCCGACTTTCTGACGGGGTTAACATCAATAACCCTATAAATAGCGCCATCTATTAAACAATTCCAATCCGGCAAGGGCCGCTCGCTTACCTTCTCAGCTACTAGCCTAATGTCACCTGACTGTATAGCTGCGCCTGAGATCTCACCCTTTCGATAATTTGAAGGGTAGCCGAAACCGTTTACAAGTTGAATAGAGCCGCCAGTCACCCCGCCCGTCAAAGGGTCAAAGATACCGGCACTCATATAACTAAACACGATAGGCTCGCCAAACTTAGTCAGTAGCTTGCTTGCTGTTTGCACCAAGCTCATCGCGCAGCGCTCACAGGTATAAACACCGAATTAAAACCACTGCTTACAATAGGCCGAAGCGCAGAAGTTATAGCTGGGGAGTAGTCAGTTGCGCCTGAATTATCTTGATACTCTACCTCGATAACGTCAACTTTTTCACGCTTTACCGCTGGCCCGTAAGTGTCGAGAGGATTAAAGCCAGAATCTATCGACAAGGCTATAACAGCCTGAGCGTTGCCCACTTGCGCCGGTACAGTTGCGGAGTCAATAGGCGCCCCATCAATAGAAACGCCAACCCTCGGCCACTGTAGCGGCTGTGATGGGTCTGTCTTTGTGCCTTTAAACGACTGGGCTTCAAGATAATCCATAGCCTTGATAAGCAATACCGAAGCATCACTGATAAGTGTTACCCCTCGCTTTGCCGCGTATGCAATAAGATCAGATTCTGCTATGTAACTGTCAGTGCCCACAATAACTGTCATTTCTTATCCTTCCGCTTTTTTGGTGGTGGTGGCTTTCGCTCTATTTTAGCAGCGTTACTCAAAGCGTGCGCTAAACCCTTATCTACATCTTGCGTTAAGTTATTCAAAGTAAACCACCAGTATTATTACAACTGCAATCTAAGGCTCTAAAGGCTGTGCAGTAGTTGCCACGTAAGCAATCATTAAATTACCTTGCGCCTCGGTGGTTTCTATTGCGCCCATGTAATCGTTATCACCAATCTCTGCACTAATGTACTCGTACAGTTCTTGTCCTGTCCAATCTTCATACTGGAATAGGTTTATATTGGCATACACCAGAGTTAAATCACCGACCACTTCGCGCAGTGTATCGGTAAAAAAGGCGTGTTCACCTGTACCGACTTTCAGGTGATATGGGTTACGGTCAAACAGAGGCCCAAATACGTCTTTGTCGCAGTCTTTATTTATAAAAGTTCTGTACTGCATACTCACTCATGTCACCAGGTTCGAAGGTGCGCGAAGGTTTATACCCAGGTTCGCATCATGGATAGTTACTGTTGTTGTAGCTGAACTGGCAACCCAAACACTTATTTTATCGCCAACTAATAGATT
>TARA_R110002153_G_scaffold1014_2_pt1 | contig 12707 bp, 18 predicted proteins | sample TARA_R110002153 | Tara Oceans TARA_R110002153 (sample SAMEA4398193) | marine metagenome | biome: Polar Biome; feature: [SRF] surface water layer (ENVO:00010504); material: water (ENVO:00002006), including particulate matter (ENVO:01000060) such as... | depth 5 m
TCGTAACAGTCCCCACAGAGCCTGTAGAAGATATCCCCGCCAGCGACACAGTAGCGTCAGGGCTGGTAATTTGTACCGTCACAGAGCCAACATGACCTGAACAGTCCAGACCAACAGTTCTACTGCCCATAGCGGTGTTGCCGCCCCCTACTGGGTTCCACGCAAAAAGCTCTCTGCTTTGAGCATAGCCGCCATCAGGTCTTGGGTCTCGCAAAGCCTGCGGATCAGACATGTTAATCATGCCCAGCTTCCACTGAGGATTGTCTACGTCAAGCACATCGCGACCTACCAGCATTCCGTTAGGTCTGCCTGCCTCTATTTGAGGAACAAGGTCGCGAAGAGGATAACGAAATCCAGTTCTATCGCAATAGCCAAAGGCATGTTTACCGCTTGCAAAGCTGCTCATAAATATTGATACCCGCCCGGAACAACGTACAGAGCGGCCTTTTCTCTTGCAGAGTCAGAGGCCATCGTCCACTGCTCCTCATAATTTTCTTTCAGAAAAGGAATTCTTGCCTCTGCTTGAGGCTTCTTAATAGCAAGCATATAGGCCAGCCCAGCTACTAAACATGGCAGAAAACGTGCCGGAACATCCATATCTAAAGATGCTGGAGAACCTGAGTCTTCTACTTTCTCCATGTAATAATACCCAAGAGTCCACGTTTGAGAGGCATCTGGAACAGGCCATACGTTAAAGCTGATACCAGTAGGCGCTCTCTCGATCCAATACTGGATAGGTCGGCCCTGAAGAAGCTTGTTTGTTTGTTGAGAATAAGTAGAAATAGATATTCGCTGCATAGTCAGGTCTGACTGCCTGCTGACATCACCCGCGTTGGTTCTCATGAACGCTTCTATTATGTCTAACTTCTCACCACTAAGAGCATATACTCCAACTCCGGGAGTTAGCGTTAACGATGTGCCTTTTACTGACCAAAGGTTAAGACCTCGGTTCTGCCAATCAAGCATCAAAAGGTCAAGACTGCGCCTTGCGGTTCTGTAATCAAATCCAGCGCGAACTTCTAGGCCACAACGCTCATAAGCCTCTTCAATGATATCGCCCAGATCAAGATTAAAAGCATAAGTTCCGCTAGTTGCCATTAAGTATTCCTGCCTTTCGTATGGCCCTGAACGGCTGCGCCGTCACCCAGCCTGCCTCCAGAAAACATTTTTTTATTTATGCCAGCTTCACTCATGGCAATAGCCATAGCCTGATTTCGGTCAGTTACCGTTTTGCCAGAGCTAGACTTTAGCTTCCCGTCCTTAAACTCGCCCATAACATAACCAACCTTTTCTTTACCCTTCATAAATCACCACGCCTTACAAGACCAATACCTAGCTGTAAACACATCATTAGCCGTATCGCACTTATGACGCGCATGAAAGCTTTTCTTACGAGCTGGCTGATCCTTCTTAATGGTCATATTGGGATCGCCAAACCTAACAATTTTGATCTCATCGCCCTTCTTTGCAAGAACTGCTGACTTCTTGTTCTCGCCGGGAGTGCGCTTAGGCTTGTTATATCCAGAGAACGACTCGCCTCGGTACTTTATACCGCTCTTGTTTCTGGTGACATCTCTAGTAGTAGCCATAATTAAACACTTTTGCAGTCTCTTACGCCTTGAACGGCCACGCCTGATCCGCGAGTCCGGCCACCAGCATTCATTTTAATACTTCTATTTGCTTTTTGAGAGGTGACTCTTAGGTTGGATGAGCTGTTGTTGCGAGGATTTCCGTCACGATGATGAACATCAAGGCCATCTCCTCGGCTTACACGACCATCACTCTCTAGGGAGTTTCGGGCCGCATTACGACTAGCACGATTCTTTTTTTGTTTTGAAGAAGAGTGATAATCGTCATATTCGCTGCGATAGTCTCTAGCCATCAAACTGAGCCTTATAAGCTTGTTTTACCAAAGTATCTTTCTTTTCACGGCGATCTAGCTCTACCCCGAAGTCTCTGGCAAAGTCTTCCAACTCAATTTTTGTCATGTTTTTAAGGTCAGCCTTACTTGTGGCCTCTTCCTCAACCGCAGGCTCTTCTTTAGCAGGCTTAACGCCCATAGACTTGAGTCTGGCCTTGGCTTCCTCCTGACTCATCAAGTCGAAGACCGTAACATCGTAGCCGCCATCGGAATTCTTGCTACCAATCTGAAATACCGGATCACCGTTATTAAAGTTACCGTTTTGAAAAACTTCTAATTTAGCCATAATATGTTTACCTAAACAGCCGCATACGACTTAGTTAAAGTTAACAGCAAAAAATAGGTGTCTCCAGCAGTAGCTCCAGTTGTGGTAACTAGAATATCTCCAGTTCTACCTGCGCCTGAATTATTTGGTATCCCATAGTCAGAAAAATCTGTCTGATCTGCCCAGTTCTGCAAAAGATTCAGTAAAGGGACATTAGTAGTGGCATCCCATAACAGCTCAACGCCCATTCCAACATTAGAATAGCTTATAGATTGCAACGTGACTCCATTGCAAACTTGGTTGGTAAGGGGGTCGGAACTGAGACTAGAAACATCTACCAAAACAGCCGCTGCCTGACCAGTACCATCACTGATGTTCGTAAATTTCAAGACAGCATTTCTTGGGCCATCTTGGATTACTTGGCTTGTAAGTGCATCTGCCATTGTGTTCTCCAAAAAAAGCAGGGCGAACCCCGCTATATATTAGCCAGCGAAAGGAGTCGCCAGAGTTCCTGTACCAATACTAGTGCCTTCAACATAGTATCTATTAGTGTAAATAGCCTGAACCTTTAAACGAGTACCAGCAACACCGCCAGTTGTCGTTCCATTCATTACTATTTGATAATTACTGCTTCCATTAGGTTGATGGAAATGAACACCAGCCAAACCGTTTTTAACAGACATAATACCGCCCATCATTAAATCGGCAGAACTGTTAGCTTGAATAGTGGTACTGGTTCCAGAAGACGTTAAAAACAAGAACTCATAAGAGATTCCAGTATTATTTAATGTATTTGGATTCTCGCCCGGCCCTGAAGTAATAGGCTCCATGTCATTATTAATAGTTGGGAGAGTAATAGTAAGCGTGGAATTGTTAATAATAATTAACTTACCAGCGTGGTCATCGGGGTTGATTGTGGTGTTAGCGGTCAAGGCAACAATAGAGTCTGAGCCTTGCATATAGTAGCCGCCAAGCGCTCTAAGTACACCGAAAGAACTTCTTGATCTTCTAGCCATGATAATTACCTCTTACGAAAGGATTCGTCTTAGCGTCTTCGTAACGTCCACTGGGGTGATGGTCGCTAAAACTAATATGTTCCCAGAATTAAATAAACGAGGAGCCGAAGCTCCCCGCCTATGCATTGCTTTTGCTTTAAGTAGCGCCGGGAGACCCGAAGATACCTAGTGGGTCAGAAACACCGAAGCTGTAGCGTTCTCGCGCTTTGTAGCGCACGTTTCCAGTATCGAAATCTCCGTCCATTGAAGTCTCAAGCGGAGTACGCTCGAAGTGCTTCATGCCGTTTGGAACGTCAGTGATAATATACCATGCGTTATTGTCGGTCAGGTAGTGATTAACCGCATAACCTTCAGGTATAGAACCATTGCTCTTAATGGCGTTGATGTCGTTGTTAGCTGTGCTAGGACGAAGCTCAGAATCGAGGATTCGCGTTGCAACAAACATCAAGTTAGGCGGAACAACTAAGCGCCGTGGTCGAGCAGCGATCAGAAGTCCACGCTCATCGGTATACGCAGCAATAGCAATTATTGCGTTTTCCAGTGAGGTTTCATTCAGATCAGTACCAACCGCAGGACGATTAGAGTTAAATCCACCGCTGACTAGTGGGTGACCACCGCCGCCAGCTATGCCGTCATTAACAGCAGAAAACAAGTTTGTACCATCGCCAGATTGAAAGGCGTTAGTAAAGCCTTGGTTCAATGGGATCGCACCTTTAACTTGCTTCGTATAAGCCATAGCTCGCGCTAATGCCTTGGTGTATCGCTGAGACAGAGAAGCATAGAGATTGTCTTCCATTGCCTCTTCTGTAATTGCGAAACCTTGAGCAATAGTTTCATGAGTGTAGCGAGCCGTAAACGCTTCTTGCGCTGAATCATAATTGATTGCAGAGCCTTCAGGCTTAACAGGTGCAGCACCAAATCCACTTAACTTAACTTCTTCTTCAAACGAACGGTCAGACGATTCAGTTTCGTAAATCATCTTGTCTTCATCTTCATACTTTGCGTACTCTAAGCCAAACAGGGCATTAAGACCCGGTAGTAGCTCTTTGAGCATTTGCGCTCTTGAAATAGCCATTTCCTAGCCTCCTATTATGTGCCTAAAGCTCGTCTATACTGGTGCATTCCGGCGTTATACGTCAGAAGAACATCAGTAAAAGCATCACCTACCGTACTATCTGGGCCATCAACAAACTCAAGAATCCGTAAAGGAAGAGTGTTTGTAGTTGCAGCAGTTCCGGCGTTAACCGAATTCCTGCCTCGCTGGATAGAGGTAGAACCCGCTGTCTGAACGACAGCAATATTATTGCCCAAAGTTGTTTGAGCTAGAGAGCCATTAGCTTGCATTCTGAAAACGCAATCTGGATCATCTAAAACATAAGCCATAGCGTCTGCCGCTACAGTTCCTGTGGGCCAACTTTGATTAAAAGTTGGTTGACCAGTACCTACGTCTGTATAAAAACAGCCCATGAAAATGCCAACCGGAGTTAGTGTAGCTGTTCCGGTATCTTTTTCGACAGTACCTGCCGCTACTAGTTTAACAAAGTCACCATAAAAAATATTAGCAGCATAACCACTAGCTATTTTTATATGACGAACCTTGCCGGAGAAAGAACCACAAGCGCTTAGACCGCCTACTGGTTCTGCCCCCATTGGGAGTGCTGTTGTTGACATAACAATATCCTCGTTGTGAAGATAATCACATATTATCTTCGACCAAAAGTAGTCCTGCTAGAATTCTCTTTGTAAAGAGGCATCCGAGGGTCTTCTTCTCGCAGAAAATTATTATCAACCGCCTCCATTTGGTTTCTCGCTACCTTGTCATAGTACTCATCACGCTTCTCTAATGTTTCTATTGGAATAGCACATAAGAGCAAACCGCCATATTCTATGTTCTCAGGATAACGTGTCCCCACCTCAGCGGCGAAGTCGATCTCAGGGTATTCCGTTGCTATGCAGGGAACCCATCCTTCTCTCATTTTCTGCGACACATTTGTATTATCTGCCTGACCTAACATTGATGTACGAATCCACCTGTGGCGAATCCCATCTCTGGGGTCTGGCTCAGGCAATGAAGACGCGGGTATCCACGCATCACTAACCCTTTTACTGTTTTCCCGCGAATCTTTGCCGTGGGGTGCGCGTGAAGTTTTTTCTTCAGACATTAGCCAATCTCCTGTTTTAACATTTGTTCAGCATACTGTTCATTAGTAACACCCAAGCGCTTTGCGAGAGCCTCTTGAGTTTGCGTAAGCGATACTTTGCGTGTCTTTGCTCCATTGTTCCTGCTGGAAGTAGGGGCTACCACGGAGGTGTTTCTACGTTGACGGGGCGGGGCGCTTCGTTCCTCTCTACCCTCCTGAAAACCTTTGTAATCAGGGAATCTGTCACGCATTCTTTTGTTTATTTCAGAATAATAAATCTGAGAATCAGTGTTGGCGGTAATGCCCTCATGAAACAAGTTATCATGAATAGCCAATCCAACGGCAGTCATCTCTTTATGCATCGGATTAACAGGCTGTCCCGGTTGAGCCGAAGGCTGAAACCAAGGATTTTCCTGCATCCAAGCGTTTTGTTCATGGCTTACTTCAACTTGCTGCTGAGGGGCTGGTTGTGGATTATCCCTCTCATAGGCTTGTTGTTTGGCCTGTTGATCCAAGTTTCGTTTAAGGGAAACCGCTCTGGCCTCCATGTCCCGAAGCTGGGCTTGAGCAGAGTTTAGCTGCTCCTGACTTGACACCAGCAAGTCTGCGTTACCTTCCTCGTGAGCTTTTTTCAGCTCTTTTTTGGCAGTATCAATTTCAAACTGAGCCTTGCCCTTAGAGGTCTGGATAATAGCATTTTGGCCTTTCGCTAGGAGAGCTTCATATTCCCGAAGCTTGCCATGTTGCGTCTTTGCCAAATTAACCGCCTCATCTCGCATACGCTGGGCTTCCCCAATCTTGCGTTTGTCTGAGTGGTTAATTGCGCGAAGTTGATTAATCCTCTTTTGAACACCCTTCGTATATGATTGCAGCTCTTTGTCGCTAAAGCCATCATTGTAGCTAGGGGCAGGTTCGCCAGTTTCTTTGGCCTTCTTCGGTGGCCGTTTTTCTTCAGATGGATGATCGTCAATAACCTCGATCTCTAAATCAGACTCCTCATCAAAGGAATCAGACTCTACATCAGTTTTACCATGCTGCGTCTTAACACCAAAGAACTTGTCTTCGGATGACATACGCTCAGCAGTATCTTCATTCATATCTTCTTCGCTCATATCTTCATAACTCCTCTAGGGTCATCTACTACAGCTTCTACGCTGTCATCGTTGATAAGACGGAATTCAGTGCCATGAACCTTAAACCGTGTGCCTGAGTATGATCTCATAATTACAAAATCCCCCTCCTTGCAGTACGGGCCGTTAGGAAAACGCAGTTTATCAGCGTAAGCATCTGGGCCTAGTTTAAGAACAAAGCCTACAATAGAACCAACTTCCTCAGCCTGCACAGTTTCTTGTGCCTTGAGAATGCCGCCCTCTGTCGCCTTGTCAGGTTCAGGTAAACCAATCAAAACCTTAAAACCTTTCGGTTCAGGAAGTTGATGAGGTACACGAGCCTTTTCAGTGGTTTCAGTATCCACAGTATTTTCTTCAGTGGTTGCAACGCCCACCGCTCCTACTTTTGCTAATGACTTTACCATTAGTATTCCCCCGCACTGGAATAAGTGTCCAGAGTCACTACGCACCGCATTATACGGAGATTAGTCCTGCCCGATCTGTTTATTTAGATCAAGTAATTCTCTTTCGGCTAACGCAAGTCCTTCTATAACTCCGACAGCCTTTGAATATTCTTCCATGTTCCGACAGGAGCCACTGCTAATGTTGTCAGCGTACTCGTTCATAATAATTCGTATCTTGTCATTTAAGATTTTTAAAGCATTACTACTAAATACTTCACTCATCTAGTTCTCTCTTGTCGATATCACGTTCTCGCGTAGTATCTCTTTTATTAATCATTTCTTCAATATCTCTTTCTCTGTTATCAACCATCATTTCTTTGGCTATTTCCATACCCATCTTTGCTCCAGCCAACTGGTCTTTAGAGCTAATCTTCTTCGACTCCAGCTCTGACTGAGCATTTGCTTCGGAAATCTGAACGCCAAGCTTCGCGCCCTCCATCTGCTGGTCTGCCGACAGCTTGTCTCTTTCTAGGTCATCTCTAGCCGCTGCCTTAGTTAGGTCGGCCTGAATCCTAGCCATGTCTGTTGATGCCTTTGTTTCGATCTTAATATTCTCAAGCTCAAGCTCAGCCTTTTGCAGTTGAAGAACTGGGTCTTCAGCCTGTTGCATCATTTCTTGTGCCTGCATTTCTTGTTGCGCCCTTCCTGTCAACTGGGCAGCAGCAGGAGCTACTAGCTGAGACAGCCTGTACTCAATATCTTCTGGAAGAGTAGAGTCAACCGCAGGCAATGCCACGCCAAGTTCTTTCTCAATATCTTGTCGATACTGGAAGGCAACGTGTTCGGCAACGTGAGCGGCAAGTGCGGCTTGTTTTACCTGTGCATCAGGAGCCAGATTCAGAAGCTCAGCTATCTTCGGATCATTCATCGCCGATGTGTGCGCCTCTATGTGCGCCTTGTGGTCTTGGTATATAAAGGCTGTTACAGGCTTGCCGACCATCAGGTTCATGTTCTCTGAGATTGGATCGGTTGGCTTGATATCGTCTGTAGTTGGAATAATCTTGTCTGCGTCACGGATACCTAGCACTTCTAGCATCTGCCTGTGCAGAAGCGGCAGGTCATACATCTGCGGCGCTTGCTGGGCGAGCTGTAGAGCTGCCTGATACTGCATGATTCTTTGTGACATGGTTCCCGAATTGGGGTCACTGACCGGAATAATGTCTATTCGATCATCGAAATCCTCAGCCGTAATGGCGTTTTCAGCAGAACCGTAGGGGTATTCAGTAGGGCCGTAATCAGCAACGATATCGGAAAGAATGCCTAATTCTCGCCTCATTGCGGCATGAACACGCGCCTGAACGGCGCTAATTACCTTCATTTCACGCTCAAGCAGCGCTAAGGTAGTGCCTACTGGGGCTTCACCGTTAATATCGGAAGCTTTTAAGTCCCCGGCAGAGGCAAATCGGCGACCATCTTCCACAATTTCCTGAAGCATCTGGTGAAGTACAGCAGATGGCTCCTTATAAGGAAGGAAGGTGATGTTGTCGCGGATTACCCCGCCCGGAACGTCCACATCTCGAAACTCGCCCGGCATAATTGGGGAGCTGTCCCCTTTAATACGCAATCCTCGCGCTTTTAAGCCGCCGGGTAGGTTTGCCAGTGTCCCTGCGTCAACTAATTGACGCAATAACGAGGTAGCCGACTTGGTCAAGCCCCCAATCATATGGACTAAGCCGAATCCGTAGAACCCAAGTCCCGGCAAATACTGGTAGTGGACAAAATGTTGACGCTTTAGCTTTAACTCGTCATCTTCTTTCCAGTTCCTGCGGATAGAAAGAATAGTACTTGATGACTTATCAACGGTAATTACATAAGGCAGGCCAATATTGGTAGGTTCGCCGTTGTCTGTGTCTTCAAAGCCTGCAAGGTCTATGTCTACCATGCATTCAAGCAGGGTATGACGCTGATCAACCTCGTAGTTGGGATGATCACCTGTTAATTTGTTGTATTTGGCAGTAATTTCAGTGGTATCAGGGGCTGGAGCAGGAAGCTCGATGTCTGCATAGAAGCCACTTTGCTGTAGTTTCAGCACTTCGTTGGTAGTCTTCTTCATTACATGGGTGCAGCGCTCTGCTGTTTCCAGATCGGAAGCGCCATAGCTCACCACGAAGTCTTCAGCCGGAACAAACATAGAGCAGGCTCTACCTAGATTCGGGTCAAAGTAAACTTTTCTAAACGCAGAGCCAGCTATAGGCAATGAAAACAACAGCTTCTCTGTCTCTGTGCGGTATTCAGGCATCTTAACGGTCATCATGTAGTTAAGATAATCTTGAACGCGCTCAGCCTGCTTGGCCTTTTCGTCTGTAACCTCGCCTACAATAGAGGTCTTCGCGGGGCCACTGGCAGGAAAGATTTCCATAATTGTTTGAGACTGAAACCTAACCACAGCCTCGCTGAGCATTGGGTGAAATACACCACAAGCCCCATTCCAAGGAGTTGTTCTGTTTTCAAACTTCATTCCCATCAGGTCAAGTCCCTTTATATAGGACTCTTCCCAGTCATGGCGACTAGCTCTGTCGGCGTTAAAGCCATTAACCAAATCACTTCCAAGCCGCTCTAGCTCTTGCCGATCCATGAAATCAACAAGGTTATCGCCATGTTCGGCAATCATTTCTGATTCGTCAAACTCCATGCTAATTACGTTATCGCCATCAGAAATTGTAACCGAGTCTGGGTTTTCAATTTCTATTTCTAAGGCCGCAAGCACATCGGGGTCTGACTCAGAATAAAGTGATTTTTCAATAGCCATTAAGTGTTTTCCGTAAAGTTCCCGCCTCTAATGGCAGCGCCCATGCCGCGAGCTTGTATTACGCGAGACGCAGGACTAAGTGAAGGCGTTTTGGTTTTTTTAGTTTTTGTAGACATTGGCGCTCTTCCGCCAACGGCCAGCTTAGTTGTGCCAGTCATCGCGTAGCGCTTGTGCTGACTAGTTAGCGGAGATGTTGCCTGATTAGTAGTTTTCCCGCCTTTATTCATTCCCATGCCTGATGCCTCTCTTCTCAAACGAGTCATCTCTTCACGCGCATTACGCTCACGAGAGCCAACACGGGACTCTTGGCTACGTTTGTCCATTCGCTCAGCCGCATCATGAGGTCTACGAGCCTTTACTCTACGCATTTCATCAGCAGCATTATCCTGCACACCAATTACACGAGCCTCCTCGCTGCGAAGGTTTCTTCCTCCGCTACGCATCCTCTTCACGGGGCCAGCTTTCTTAGCTGCTCCGCCACCACGCATAGCTCTCTTCTTAACTGGGCCTGCCTTCTTTGATCCGCGCATCTTTCAATCTCCTGTAATAGTCTTTTCGGATTTCATACATTTCAGATACATCGTAAGTCTTGAAGTACCTGTCATAGTAATTGCGACCAACTAATTTGTCAGACGCTTCCTGTAACTTAGATAATCTCTGCACAAATATAAGTGCATACTCTGTGTCGCTGATTCCTTCAAAAGTCCCATCATCAATCAGCTCGTTAGAGTCCTGATAAGGATGGAAACCCATTACCCAAAAATCCTGATCTTCAAAAAAATTTTCAGAGATACACTCGTTTATATCATCGAGGTACTTATGAAACTCATCCTCTACTTCAATAAATGAGGTATCTGCCACAATCACCAGCTCTTTGGTGTCATCCCAGTTTAGGATTGCATCAAAGACTACCGAGTAATCATCGGTCTCTTTAAAGACCACATCTACCTTATCATCTTTCCATGCCGCCTTTGCGTAGGGACAGGCAGGTAAATTATTAAATTCTGAGTTAGGGATTTCTAAGGCGTGTTTTGACCACTGCCTTATCTCTTTTTTTATCCCTTCGTGAACCCTATCCATTGTCCTTGTTAGGGTTCCAGTGTGGTCTTTTAAGAGTTACAGCAACGCCATCATTGATGCTTTTTGAGTATTCTTTGAGCCACTCATCAGTTGTTTGGCTGCGAACACGCTCAGTCTCATCGATAGATTCCATGCTTCTGCGAAAGTCTTTGAACCAGTTCTTGTAGTCTGAGTCACTCATTAACAGACTCCTTTAGGTTCCTTTTAAAAGACGGATCATGGTACACGTTGTGTAGTGTAGCCAGTGTATTTCCCAAGTTTAAAGCTGCCTGAGAGCTTTTCATTGCCTCGTTAGGCTCTTCTACCGCCGCGTCATGGGTAAGGCAGAAAATTGCTCTTATTATTTCTTTTTCCGTAGTTGGAAAATCTACATACTTAGTCTCGTTCAAGCTGGTGTTGCGGTTTTCTTGCTTCATAGGGTTCTAACTCCTGTGATTAATAATAACTTTCGGTTTTTGGCATGTGTACTTCTTCTGGCTCATCAGAGCTGAGGGTTAAAAAGCCGCCCTGTCTGAATCTTAATAGCGCCTGAGTAGATGAGTCTACCAGATCATCATGCTCTCCTGATGGAAAAGCAGCAAATTCTGCAATAACTTCTTCGGCAAAGCGGGTTTCAGGACACCAAACCACGCCTGATGCGAACAAGTCAGCAACAGCGTTAACCCTTGCTATCTTGTCATTGCCTCTGGTCGGGGTGTATTCAGAGACGGGTATGCCCATTGCTCGCAGCTCAAAAATGAGCGGTGTGCCAGCGGCCTTGGCCTCAACGACAAAAGCGTCCGGCTTCATGTCCATATACATCTCATAGGCCACTTTCTTTAGCTCTGGGAACTCAAGACGTTCCTTGTAGGCATCAAGAAGAATGATATTAGGCTGGGTTAGCCCTTCATCGTTGGGGCTGTAGAATACTCCCCATGTGGTGCAGGCTGAGTAGTCGGCCCTTTGGGTCTTGAGAAAGGCTGTGTCCCATGACTGAATAACAAATTCACATGGCGGCGGGTCATCTTGTTTCCAGATTCTCCACCACTCTTTCTTAACCAGCGCCCCCTCTTGTGCTGTAGGGCTTTGCTGATACTGAGAGTTCCACTTGCTTGAGGGTAGTTCGCTTCTTAGCGCCTCAAGTTCTTTTAAGCTCCAGAACTCAGGCCACAGTGGATTGCCTGACGGCATTATCGCCGGAAACTCTATTACCTCCCACTCGTCAACGCCTTCGCGCTGGGTTGAGGCTTTAACAATTTTGCCTGTTAAGTCGCGCATGTGCCATCGTGTCATAACGATAACAATAGCCCCTCCGGGCTGTAAGCGCTGGCGTGGGCCGGATGTGTACCAGTCGTAGGTTTTGTCGAACACAGAGGGGTCTATGCTCTGTCCTTCTTGCTCACTATGAGGGTCATCAATGATAAGCAAGTCTGCACCTTTACCAGTAACAGCACCACCAACTCCGATAGCGAAATATTCACCACCTGAATTGGTACTCCATCGCCCAGCAGCTTTAGAGTCGGCCCGTAAAGCAAGCTTTGGAAATACCTTCTTAAAATCGTCATCATCGACAAGGTTACGAACCTTTCTGCCGAATCCTACCGATAACTCAGCGGTGTGCGCCGTCTGGATTATCTTCTTGTCTGGATATTGACCTAAGTACCACGCTGGCAATAAGAAAGAGGCGAACTCACTCTTTGTATGTCTAGGCGGCATATTGACTATTAGGCGCTTTAAATCGCCTCTGGCTATACGCTCAAAGGCATCAGCCATGATCTTGTGATGCCGCCCCTCTATAAAAGCAGGCCACATGTACTTAACGAAATCCATGAAGTTCTCACGAGCGCCTTCACGTTTCTCGGCCTCTTCCAGAGAGTTCAGTAAATCAAGTATCTCTTTCTTCTTTGCTTCAGGAAGATTTTGAACCGTGGCTAAAAGCGCAGGATCAATCTTTACTGGCATAAGTCCGGCTCACTGTTTTTT
>TARA_R110002153_G_scaffold940_9_pt1 | contig 12706 bp, 7 predicted proteins | sample TARA_R110002153 | Tara Oceans TARA_R110002153 (sample SAMEA4398193) | marine metagenome | biome: Polar Biome; feature: [SRF] surface water layer (ENVO:00010504); material: water (ENVO:00002006), including particulate matter (ENVO:01000060) such as... | depth 5 m
CCGTTCAAAGTCATACTCGATTACGCCCATAATCCAGCTGCAATCGCTACCATTACCGATTTAGCTACACGTCTAGATGTAAGTGGAAAACGCCGTATTGTAATGGCAATGCCGGGGGATAGGCGAGATGAAGATATCTTAGCCGTAGCAAAGATTACAGCTAAAGGTTTCGACACTTTTATCTGCAAAGCTGACGATGACAGAAGAGGTCGCGGTAATGATGAAGTACCCCAAATGCTCAAACAAACATTGCTCGATGCTGGGATCGATGAAGCCAACATTCAAGTCATCCCATCTGAAGAAGAAGCAATTGATCAAGCCCTTAAAGATTGTAACAAAGGCGATTTACTGATTATTCTTGGAGACAACATCACCCGTTGTTGGAAACAGATTGTGCATTTTAATGGCAATGTTGACGCAGACAAGCAAGATGAAATACCGTCTCAAGATTTCCCTGAAAAACTATTTGAACCCGTAGAGCATAAGTTTGAATTAAACGCAGGTGAGTCACTGGTGCATGATGAACGTGGTGTGCGCTTAGTGGTTGAGCATGACGAAGATTCTGATTAAGGAAGATTCGAATAATGCGATTAGAACTAGATGACGCACGGCGCTTAACTGGGCCTAGCTTATTGTGGGATCAACCTGGTGCCATTCTTGATGTGTTTATTGATGACATTGATAAGAATATTGTGGTGGATGTTTGGCACAAGTGGCTGGCAAAGTTGTTAGCTGAATTTGGCTGGCAACAAAAAACTACTTATCGACTGCATAGCGAAGGGGCAAACTTAGCCATAAGTGCCCCAATAGATGCCCTTTATTGTGCTTGTGATCTTGCTGAATTAGCTTGGCATTGTGCTGTGGCAGAACTTAAAAACGACATCACACCCAATTGGCAACAACGGCTAAATGAATTACAGGATGAACTTGCTGAAGAGCTCAACCCTGCACTTATTACTTTGATGCAAGAAGCCAAAAAGCATGGAGTCAGTTGTATCGCTGATGATGACGAAGTCAGCTTAGGTATGGGTAAGTCATCACAAACTTGGCCTGTTAGGGCACTCCCAGACTTAAAAAGTATTGTATGGCAACAATATCAAGACATTCCACGGGTTTTCATCACTGGCACCAATGGCAAGTCAACCAGCGTTCGTTTGGCGTCGCATATTGCTAAAGCCGCGGGTTATGTTGCCGGTGTCACTTCTACTGATTTTATTCGTGTAGGTGGCGATATTATTGATCATGGTGATTATTCTGGCCCAGGTGGCGCAAGAATGTTACTCAGAGATCAACGTACTGAGCTGGCATTTTTAGAGGTGGCCCGTGGTGGAATATTAAGAAGAGGCATCCCCATTGATTCAGTAGACGCTGCGCTTATTACCAATGTCGCCAGTGATCATTTGGGACAGTATGGTATCAATACAGTTGAAGAATTAGCAGAAACAAAATTTGTGGTTGCTAAGGGACTTGATGCACAGGGTACATTAGTGTTAAACGCCGACAATAAACTGGTAATAGAACAAGCTTTAAAGCTTGATAAAAAGATTTGTTGGTACAGCACAGACGAGTCTAATGCTTTGATCCAAAGCCAGATAAGGTCAGGTGGTGCAGCGGTATTTATTCGCAATAAACATATTGTTTATGCTTTAGGTAGTGATGAAGAAGACATTGCCGCACTAGAGCAAGTCCCTATGACACTTAACGGCGCTGCTGAGCACAATGTGCAAAATGCATTAGGAGTAGTGGGTTTATGCAAAGCGCTGAATTTACCCATAGAGGCAATTCGAACGGGTTTGCACGATTTTGGCAGTAACGCTGAAGATAACCCTGGAAGAGGCAATATTTACGAGATTAACGGTATCAAAGTGCTGGTTGATTTTGCCCATAATGAACACAGTATGCGTGCGGTAGTAAGAACCATTAACCAACTTCCAGCTAAGCGTAAAATTGCCATGTTTAGCCATGCTGGGGATAGAAGTGACGAAGAAATACGTAATCTCACAGCTGCTGTAACCGAGTTAGATGCAAGTTTATACGTAGTGACTGAGTTAGAGCGTTATTTACGGGGGCGAGAAATAGGCGATGTACCAGAGATTGTTGGTAATTATTTACAGCAACAATCGATTCCTTCTGAAAAAATACAGTATGCAGCTAATCCATTAGAAGGCGCGAAAATCGCAATGAATTTTGCGCAGCCAGGCGATGTGGTTTTGTTATTTGTATTGTCGGATAGGGAACAAGTGCATGAGTATTTGACCCAATTAACTATTCTAAACTAACCATAATCTCTGGTGTTCTATAAAAAAGCTCAAATCGTAATTACTGTTTGAGTTTTTGTTTCACTTTTCTAGTGATGTCCCAAGAAATAGAAAAAATCCACAACAACAAGCTTTCACCAATAGTTTTAAAGTGATTTTAGTGATTGGTAATAGGCAAACATTATCTGAATAATATCGGATAACTATCCTCGAGCAGCAGATATCAGTGATCATTAAACACCAAGAAAAAATTGCCTCACCAGAGATTATTCAAAGCCGTTACGAGGCCTTAGGTTACATATGTAGCAATTCAGTGGCCACCGCAATATATTTGGCTTGTCACTTGCAAAAACCCATTTTAATTGAAGGTCCTCCCGGTGTTGGGAAAACTGAATTAGCCAAAATAACAGCTGCTTACCTCAACGCGCCGCTGATCCGTATGCAGTGTTATGAGGGGCTTGATGAGTCAAAGGCACTGTATGAATGGAAGTATGGCAAACAACTGCTTTACACCCAGGTTCTTAAAGAACAATTAGGTGATGTGCTTAGAGGTGCTAAGGGATTAGATGAATCTATTACCCGTTTGCATGAGTTTGGCGACATCTTTTATTCACAAGAGTTTTTGGAACCCAGACCCTTATTGCAAGCTCTGCAGAGTGAGGATGGTGCAGTTTTACTGATAGATGAAATAGATAAAGCAGATCAAGAATTTGAAGCTTTTTTATTAGAGCTGTTATCGGATTATCAAGTGTCTATTCCAGAAATTGGTACAGTAAAGGCCGTTTCGACCCCAATAGTGATGTTAACCAGTAATAACACCCGCGAGCTTGGGGATGCGCTAAAGCGTCGATGTTTACATTTGTATATTCCTTTCCCTGATGCAGCCTTAGAAAGCCGTATTTTAGCGACTCAGGTTGAAGGTCTAGATGCACAGCTAAGAGAGCAAATAGTGGCAATTATTGGCAAGCTTAGAGACATGCCTTTGAAAAAATCCCCCGCAGTCAGTGAAACTATCGATTGGGCAAGGGCGTTACTTTTATTAAATGTTGAAGAACTCGACTCTCGCTGGGTGAAAGAAACCTTGAATTTGTTACTAAAGTTTCAGGATGATATCGAGTTAGTTGAGCCTGAAATTGCCGCTTTGTTGAAGAGTTTGAGCTAAGTGCGTTTTGTTGCCGACTTTATAGGTGCGCTGCGTGAAGCTGGCCTGCCAGTTTCGCCAGCCGAGTCCTTGGATGCGTTAAAAGCTATCCAGTTGTTAGGACTTGATAGTCGTGAAACATGTAAAAATGTTTTGGCATTAACCTTGGTTAAACGACAGGATGATCAAGAGATTTATGAGGAGTTGTTCGAGCTATATTTTACTGGTGTTGAAAAAGCTAAAGAGGCGGAACAAGGTGACAGCGAACCCTCTGATGATGTACTCGCAGCGCAGAATGATGCAGGCAATGGGGATGACTCGGCAGCTAACGCAAGTTCAGCTTTGGGACAAGCTCTGATACAAAAAGAAGATATGAGTCTGGCTATTGCTCAGGCGGCTGTGGCAGAGAAGTTGTCGACTATTGTGCTATTTACTCAAAAAAATCATTTCGCCTACAAAATAATGCAACGCCTCGGAGACGAAGCGCTGAGCGCCGAAATCCATGGAGTAACCAACAGTCCTGAACCAAAAAACAGTCCTGAACCAAAGCAAAAAAAACTACAACGAGAATTAATCAAATCTCGTGCCCGCCTGCTTGATCAAGTTAAAGATTATGTGGAGCAGCAGCATCAGATTTTTGCTCAACATAAAGGCCAAAAATACCGTGAGGATTTTTTACAGCAGGCAAAGTTAAGCCAGCTTGATCGTCTCGATTACAAACTCATGCAAACTTTGGTGCGCCGCGCTGCGCGCAAATTAGCAGCACAACATAGCCGTCGGCGTTTAACCCGTAAACGGGGGCAGTTAGATGTGCGTAAAACCATAGCCGCCAATGCCGCTTTTGATGGGGCTTTATTTCATACACGTTGGAAAGCAACACGAGTAGAAAGACCTAAAATTGTGGCGATCTGTGATGTCAGTGGTTCGGTGAGTAGGGTTGCGCGTTTTCTTTTGTTGTTTTTGTATTCTCTACAAGACGTTATGCCAAAAGTACGCTCTTTTGTTTTTGCCTCGGATATGGTTGAGGTTACCGAGCTGTTTAAACAGCAAGAAATTGAGTTGGCCCTTGAGGAGATTATGAAACGCTGGGGTGGCTTGTCTACGGACTATGCCAAGGCTCTGGCAGGCTTTCAGTCACAAGCTCTGGCGAGTATTGACAAAAAGACAACTGTTATCATGTTAGGCGATGCTCGTAATAATCAAGGTGATGGTCGGGTAGATATTTGGGAACAGGTTTTTCGTAAGAGTAAGCGGGTGTTATGGCTAAATCCAGAGCAGCGTAACAGTTGGGATAGTGGCGATTCAATTATGTCGGAGTATTTACCATGGTGTAGCAGTGCCGAACCTTGTCGAAATTTGAAAGATATCGAACGTATTTTTAGTCGGATTTTGAAATATTCCTAACACCTGCTGCGGCTGGCCTTAAGCGTCTGCGAAACTCTCGAGGCGTGACATCGGTCAGCGACTTAAATACTTTTGAGAACGAACTGATATCTCGATAACCCACATCCATTCCAATAGTTTTAATGCTGTCCTCGGTATTAGCTAAGCGATGTTTAGCGGCTTCAACTCTGAGTCGCTGTAAGTAGCGCGAAGGCAGTTCACCCGTGGCTTTTTGAAAGCGCCGAATAAATGTGCGTTTACTCATACCAATTTGTTTGGCGAGATGTTGTAGCTCCAAGCTTTCAGTGAAATATTCGTCTAGCCAATCCTGTGCTTTGTGAATACCTAAATCTCTGTGTTGTCGAAAACCGGCAATATTAATCAGGTTTAAATCGTAGATCCTGCGGCTATCAAAGGTGATATCTCTGGCTAATCCGGCCGCAATTGAGGCACCGCAAAATTTTTCTAATAAGTGCAAACTAAGATCCATTGAGGCATTTTGACCATTAGAGCTGTAGATCCCTTGATGTTCTACACTTGCCTGATTGGCTTGCCATTGAACATCAGGATAACGTTGCTCGAATTCACGTAAGTGACGCCAGTAGGCTGTTGCTCGCCCGCCGTTTAATATTCCAGACTCAGCAGCCCAAAAAATACCACTGTTGATCCCAGCAATACGTGCACCCTGAGCGTGTTGTTTGGCTATCCAAGGTGGAATGTTAGGGTATTGTTGAGTCACCTGTTCGAAATCTCCCCAGTAATGGGCCAGCATGATCAGATCATATGCTTGTTCACCTATTATTGTATCGCCATGGATCGAATGGCCACCATAGAGCTGTACCGGTTTATGATCGGCACTGAGCAAGTCGCAGTGAAATTGCTGATCTTGGGGTTGGCGTAAGTTAGCACTGTGAAATAATTCCAAGGAGCCATAAACCGTAGAAGCCCAAGCACCGTTAAAAATAAGTAAGGCTACTCGCCATTTTGCTTCAGGCACGCTATTTCCTCCATTTTTTCATTTATACTATTTGGCACATATGCCGTAATAAGTGGCATTTTACCCTAAGTACATGGGAAAGGAAGGGGCGTAGAGTAGTGGCCTACTTGGAGACATGCCCAAGATGAACAATTGATAGAGGATAGACTAAGTGGATATTACCTTTTCGGCTGAGGAATTGGCCTTTCGCGACCAAGTGCGCACATTTTTGTCTGAAAATTGGACTGACGATCTAGCCACTAGAATTCGTGGCGACAACCAAGAGTTTAAGGCTGCACAAATTGAGTGGCAGAATAAATTAAACGACCAAGGGTGGTTAGCGCCAGGTTGGCCTGTTGAGCACGGTGGTGCCGACTGGTCTGTGACAGAAAACTTTATCTTCGAAACGGAACGCTCTTTAGCTGGAGCACCAGATGTTGTGCCATTCGGCTTAAAAATGGTTGCTCCGGTGATTTACGGTTTTGGTAGCGAAGAACAGAAAAAACGTTTTTTACCGCGTATTCTTAAAAATGAAGATTGGTGGTGTCAGGGGTATTCTGAACCCGGTGCAGGCTCAGATCTTGCCGCATTAAAAACCAAGGCTGAACTGGATGGTGATGATTATATCGTTAATGGTGCCAAGGTTTGGACCACTTATGCCCAGTACTCAGATTGGATCTTTTGTTTGGTACGTACCGATTCTTCTGGCAAACGTCAGGACGGTATTTCTTTCTTACTAATTGATATGAAAAGTCCCGGCATTACGGTGAATAAAATTTCATCTATTGATGATCATCATAGTCTTAACGAAGTGGTGTTTGACAATGTTCGAGTGCCTGTCGCTAACCGTATTGGTGAACAAGACAAAGGCTGGACTTATGCTAAGGCCTTATTGGCTCATGAACGTACTTCTATTGCCGCCGTTGCCGATTCTAAGCGACGTTTGCGGGACCTGCGCAAGTTACTTGCTCAAGAAGTCAGTGGTGGACGTCCTCTTAGTGAAGACACCCAGTTCCAGAATCGCTTATCGAATACTGAAATTGAATTGATGGCATTAGAGTACACAGAGTTACGTGTTCTGGCTTCAACAGCAGACGGTAAAGGACCTGGTGTTGAATCTTCACTGTTAAAAATTAAAGGTACTGAAATTCAACAAGCGATCCAGCAAATGTATATGGATTTGGCCGGTTACTACAGCGGCGTTATTCATGGCGAAGAAAATGCAGAAACCATAGGTCACGCCTTTGGACACGATGCCAGACAAGCTTATATGTACGGACGCGCTGCCACTATTTATGGTGGTTCAAACGAAGTACAGAAAAATATTACTGCCAAATACGTACTGGGGCTTTAATCATGAATTTTAATTTATCCGAAGAACAAAACATGCTCAAAGACAGCGTCACGCGTTTTGTGCAAGACCAATATGACTTTGAAAGCCGTCGCGATAATGCTGCGAGCGAATTAGGTTTTAGTCCTAAAAACTGGCAGACCTTTGCCGATCTTGGCTGGCTTTCCATTCCATTCGATGAAGCCCATGGTGGTTTTGGCGGCGGTGCAACCGACGTTATGGCTGTAATGGAAGAAATGGGTAAAGGTTTAGTTGTTGAGCCCTTTATCGCTACCGTATTAATGTTTGGTGGTTTGCTTAATAAAAGTGGTAACGCTGCCTTACAAGAAGCCAACATCGAAAAAATTATCGACGGTTCATTACAAGGTGGCTTTGCCTATTTAGAACGTCAGAGTCGTTTTGAATTGGCTGACGTAAAAACCCAAGCCAAACGTGACGGCAATGAGTTTGTCCTTAATGGTGAAAAGACGGTTGTCTCCAATGGCGCTGCAGCCAATAAAGTGGTGGTTTCTGCGAGAACTTCTGGTGAACAGTGTGATGAAGCTGGGATCACCTTGTTCTTGGTTGATACTGACGCACCAGGTGTAGAACGCACTACCTATCGCCTGATGGACGGGCAAGTGGTTGCTAACATCAAACTTACTGATGTTCGTGTTGCCGCTGATCATGTTTTGGGTGATGTCGATCAAGGTTATTCACTTATTGAAGCCATAGTAGCCGATGTTATTATCGCTTTGGGTGCTGAAGCTTTGGGGATCATGCAAAAACTGACCACTACTACTATTGAATACACTAAAACACGACAACAATTTGGTGTGGCCATCAGTAGTTTTCAGGCTTTGCAACATCGTATGGTGGATATGTTCATGGCTGGTGAGCAAGCCAAATCCATGTTGTATCGTGCAGTGTGTGCCGCTGAAAGTGGCGCAGAGGATCTGGCCAAAAATATTGCAGCATTAAAAGTGATGATTGGTCGTAATGGTAAATTGATTGGCGATGAAGCCATTCAATTACATGGTGGCATGGGTCTGACAGACGAGCTTGATGTAGGTCATTACGTGAAGCGCTTAATGATGATCAACACCACTTTTGGTGATGCAGATTTTCAGCAGAAAAAATTTAACCAACTCTCTTATTCTGACTGATATCTGATTTAGGCACTTGGATTGAAGACATAGTCTGATGACTTTATCTGATAATCTAATCTAATCTGAAGTGAGTTTCGGTAAATATCTAAAAACACTTGCCAATTTGGTAGGTGTTTTTTTTGCTCATAAAACAGTTTTATTATTCTATGTTAATTACTGCGACAAAGTGGACACTATGGGGACTAATAGTTAGCAACAGTCACTGCGATTTCAATCACTAGTTATATAGTTAAATCTGTTTTCATATCTAAGATAAAGAAATTGTTAACTCCCTGTTAAAGTCATGTGTTTATGCCCTAACGCTGTTGTCTATGCCCCATTCAATAGTATATATTCCTCACCAGAATGAAAAACTCAACATACTTCAAAGTGACTTTAGATATTTTTATGTTTGTATTAGGAACAGGATGAAATTAAACGCTGCAAATTCATCCACTTTTCGCGCTTTCAATGATTTTGAACAGCTATTTAAAATACTTTTTAACCAGCAATCGCAATTTATGGCGATACTTACTCCTGAAGGTAAAGTATTAGACGTAAACGAATTTGCGTTAACATCTCAAGGTGTTACCCGAGAAGATTATATCGGAAAGCTTTTCTGGCATTCGCCAGCTTGGTGTGATTTTCCTGAATGGGGCGATATTTGGAAACAACGATTAGTTGACGCTTCAAACCAGCAAGAAGCTTTAATTACTGAAGATGTTTTTCAGGCTGAGGGCGGTCCGATTCATTATGCTGAAACATCTACCACTGCCATCTACGCATCCAATAAGAGTGAACTCTCGGGCTATATTATTCAGTCTATCGATACTACAAAACGTCGCCTCAAAGAAAAAAAGATACAAGAAAGTGCCAGCAGGTTAGAAGGTATTCTGGAACAGTGCCATATTGGTAGTTGGGAATTTAATCATATTGACAACACTGCTCATTGTTCCCTAACACACGATCAAATATTTGGTTACGATTCATTGCGACCTCAGTGGACCTACGAGATGTTTCTTGAGCATGTCATCCCTGAAGAACGAGCCACTGTCGACAACAAATTTCAACAAGCAATAAAGAATAAAACAGATTGTAGTATTGAATGTCAAATTCGCCGTAATGACGGTGAAATACGTTGGATTTTGACTACAAGTGGCCATGCGATTGATTCAACAGGGCAAGCCAATTTAAGGGCAGGAACAATACAAGATGTTACTGAATTAAAACAAGCTGAGATAAATAAATTACGCCATAGTGCTGAGCTAGAAAGCTTATTTAACGCCTTACCCGATATTTATTTTCGTATGACGCTTGATGGGACCATTCTAGATTATCGCGCGCCAAATGAAGATGATCTGCATACAAAAACCAATGATTTTATTGGTAAACGAATTCAAGATGTTTTTCCCGAAAATATTGCACAGCTATACCAATCAACAGTGGATGAGGTAGTACATTCAGGAAAAACGATTATTTTTAAATATGAGTTGATTATTAGTAACAAAGTTATGCATTTTGACGCTCGTCTGAACAAAATTTCTCATAATGGTCAGATTATTTGTGTTATTCGAGATGTAACAAATGAAGCTGAATCGAAAGAGTCTTTGGTGGCTAGTGAACAATTATTTCGTAGTGTTTTTGAACAAGCGGCAATTGGCGTTGGGTTGATAAGTGCAGCCAAGGGGACGTTCATTCGCATTAATCAGCGATTTTGCGATATGCTCGGCTACAGTGTGGATGAGATGTTAAATGAAACGCACTTTAAAGTATTTACCCATCCAGATGACTTACTGATGAGTGTTGAAAACCGTGAAAAAATACTCAGCGGTCAACAACGTGAAGTCACTATAGAAAAACGTTACGTGCACAAATATGGTCATACTATTTGGGTTAAACTGACCATGTCTCCTACTTGGGAAATTGGAACGCATCCCTTGAACTATATTGTGGTTGTTCAGGATATTAGTCTACGTAAGAAAGCTGAAGAATCACTTAAATTATCCTCTCGAGTATTTAGTGATACCCATGAAGGTATTATGATTACAGACGCGCAACAGGTCATTGTTGATGTTAACCCCGCTTTCGTCAAAATTACCGGTTATAGCCATGATGAGATTATTGGGGAGTCACCCAGAATTTTAGGTTCTGGCAAACAAAGCCCGCAGTTTTATTCACAGATGTGGAAGTCAATCACTGAGCTTGGCCACTGGCAAGGCGAAGTATGGAATAGGACAAAGCAGGGAGAATTATATTCTGAATTACTCAACATATCCTCATTAACCAATGAGCATGATGAAGTGACTCATTATGTCGCTGTTTTTTCTGACATTACGAGTATCAAACAGCAGCAAGATAAACTAAATTTGATGGCCCATTATGATGTACTCACTCATTTACCTAATAGGTCCTTATTTATAGATCGCTTTCATCAATCTATTGCCCATAGTAAACGCACAGGGCATCAACTAGCTGTGTGTTTTCTTGACTTAGACGATTTTAAACCCGTAAATGATACTTATGGTCATGAGGCTGGAGATCGTTTATTAATTGAAGTGGCAGAGCGCATCACAGGCTGTATTAGAGAAGGAGATACTCTGTCTCGCCAAGGTGGAGATGAGTTTGCCATATTACTTAATGATATTGAATCAGCATCACAATATGAAATAACTATGCAGCGCATTCATAAAGCGTTGGCACTACCTTATTTTATTGATGGGGTTCAACATAATATTACGGCCTCTAGTGGTGTGACTTTATATCCATCAGATAATGGCGATATAGATACTCTATTACGTCATGCTGACCAAGCGATGTACAAATCTAAACTGTCAGGGAAACATCGTTCTCAATTGTATAACCCTGATTTAGACCAACTTATTATTCAAAAGAATCTGCAACTAGAAGAAATTGAGCAAGCTTTAGTTAATAGTGAATTTCAATTGTACTATCAGCCTAAAGTTAACATGGTAACTGGCGAGGTGTTTGGGGTTGAAGCCTTAATACGTTGGTTCCATCCTGAAAAAGGACTGATCCCTCCACTAAATTTCTTACCCTATATCGATGGCTCACCATTAGAAAGTAGGATAGGAGAATGGGTTATTAATGAGGCGTTACAGCAACTTGATGATTGGCAACAGCAAGGTATTGAAGTTGAAGTTAGTGTTAATATTTCATCAAACCATTTACTCTCATCCTCCTTTTTTGTTGCCCTTGAAAAGTCCTTAGCCGCACATCCAAATATCGATGCTCAATGTTTACAATTAGAAATATTGGAAAGCTCTGCTTTAGGTGATTTAAAAGCAATTACGCATATTATCGAGACATGCCAAAACCTATTAGGCGTTAGTGCTTCTTTGGATGATTTTGGTACGGGTTACTCCTCGTTGACCCATCTAAGAAGTTTACCTGTTAATACGATTAAAATTGATCAAAGTTTCGTTAGAGACATGCTGGATGATCCAAGTGACTATTCCATCATTGATGGAGTGATTTCTTTGACAAAATCATTTAACCGCGAAGTTATTGCGGAAGGCGTAGAAACAACTAATCATGGCCTTATGTTAATCCTTATGGGCTGTGAGCTAGCCCAAGGATATGGAATAGCAAAACCTATGCCTGCTTCAGCGGTATGTCAGTGGCTAAATAGCTATATTCCTAATGAAAAATGGCTTCTTTGTGGGAATAAACCTCTTAATAACAAAGAAAATAGCCTCGAGATATTCAAACTTATTACTTTGCAGTGGCAACAAAGTCTGAGTAGAAAAATTGTAGCACCACCAGATGACGTTGCACCCTGGCCTATTCTTGATAGTAAAATGTGTCATTGTGGTAACTGGATCCGTCTGAAAACGCAAGAACAGTTATTTGAAAAGGAATACATGTTGCAACTTGAACAAGCCCATCATGATATCCATACTATTGCTCAACAAATGCAGCGTCAGTATCAATCAGGAAATATACAAGCTGCACGTGCTGATTTAGTTGAATTCGAGTTGGCTGTTGGTGTTATTAATAAGGTCATAGCGACATTAAGCACTTAAATTAATGGCATTCATTTACATAAAATGATTATTTCTACGGATTGGTATTAGTATCTCCTTATGTAATTTGGACTTTGTATTAACTTTATCCTTTAGATGGCGATTTTTCGAGTAAGGTTTTTGGGGAAATCCAGAAATGCTCTTCTATATTTAACATCTCTTTCGGTAATAGGGCGTTATTCAATTCAATAATTCTGCGATTAGGTAAATCCAAACGTTCAAATAATGCTTTAAAATGATGTTCAAACAACCTATCAAACGAACCGTCTGCTTTGGCTTTGTGCAGACCTTCAGTTAAGATTTTAGCTAATTCAAGATTATCTTTAGCAACATAAAAAACAAATGCGGATTTGTATCGAATGAGTAGATGAGGATCGAGGACAATACTCATATTAGTATATTCACGTTGTTCCATTTCGATCTCAAT
>TARA_R110002153_G_scaffold3004_1_pt1 | contig 12669 bp, 14 predicted proteins | sample TARA_R110002153 | Tara Oceans TARA_R110002153 (sample SAMEA4398193) | marine metagenome | biome: Polar Biome; feature: [SRF] surface water layer (ENVO:00010504); material: water (ENVO:00002006), including particulate matter (ENVO:01000060) such as... | depth 5 m
TACCCGATGACACTAAACTGCACCAGCAACTGGTGACGCGGCGGGCAGAAGTGAACCGTCAGGGCAAGCTGGGATTGGAACCCAAAGACCGGATGAAATCACGCGGCCTTGCCTCTCCAGACCGTGCTGACGCCGTTTTGGGAGCCATTGCCTGTGGCGGGGGCATCGGAGGAAGTTGGGAGCGTTACGATGCGATTTCCCGTCCCACGGTTAGCGAGTTGTACGAGGAGGCTTCTTTACTTGCTGATGACATCGGCGCACCAAGCGGAGCAAACGCGGGGTGTTAAAAATAAATGAAATTTATTGTGGATAAAAAACGTCTGTCTAGTATTGCACAAGGTATCACTTTGTGTTACCGCACTTTGGCGTGGGGTGTGTAGGGGATGGTGTATTGCCCGTGGAGATCGCGGGAACGGCAAGAAGCACAAATGCGATGGTCAGTAGTCACATTAGAGCAGGGGGAAGTCCTACAAAAGGATGAGCCGCATAAATCAGTAATCCTCTACCCCCGCGCCTCTTTAAGATGAAGAAGAAAACTTACAAGTACGGGCCTGACAAGGACGGACAAACCAAGCCGGACAAGGCTGACTTAAAGGCTGGTAAATCCGCACCGGACAATCGCGGCAGAGGACGGGGCAGGGGAAGATGAGCGAGAAACTTTACGACTCCATAATTTCAGATATTAACTCCCGTGTACGTTGGGAGACAAGGCAGGGGCTTTGGTATCAGATGCGTAATGACGGGCTGGCGCGTAAGCAGAAGCCTTGGCCCAATGCTGCCGATATGCATTTCCCCTTGGTGGATACCACCATCAACAAACTAAAACCTGGATTCTTTCAACAGGCGATGGGGTTGAATGTATTGGCGACCTTTGTGCCGATGCGCCAGCAGTTGGCCGGATTCACCACGGCGGCAGAGCAATGGTTTTCCTATAAGCTACTTGAGAAATCCAACTACGGTATGGAGATGATGAGTTGGATCGATCATATGCTGGTAAGCGGGCGTGGCGTGGTAAAGGTCTACTGGAATCCCGATACCAAGAAGGTTGAATTTCAATCGATTGATCCGATGTATATTATTGTCCCGCCTTGGACAAAAGGAGTTGAGGGGGCAGACCGCATCACCCACGTAATCCCAATGAGCCTTGATGCGTACAAACGCGCGGGCATTTATTCTACCGACAAGAACGTCATAGACAGCATACAGGGTGGCGAAGCGGAGGATTCTGGGATGACTAACGAACTCCGGCACAAGCGCGAGGTGCGTGAGGGCATTACCCATAGCAGCGACGAAGATCAGGTAATTGTGTGGGAGGTTTATGACCGTAAGGATGACGGTACGTGGGTGATGTCAACTTTCTCACCACAAGCCCCAGACATTGAATTGCGCGACTCAATGGAAGTTCCGTTTGACCACGGACAACCCCCGTTTATTTCGTGCGAATACGAGGTGACCAGCGGCGGCTGGTATAGCCCGCGCGGCGTGTGTGAAATGCTCGCCCCGTTTGAAGCCGGACTGAACAAGTTGTGGAATGAAAAGATGGACGCGGCCACGTTGTTTAATCAGCCGATGTTCCGCGCTGAACGTGACCTTCCCAACTCGGTTAATCTCCGGATGAAACCAGCTCAAATTTTGCCCTTTGGAATTGCTCCGGTTCAGATGCCCACACCCCCGCTTGATTTTGATAAGGAAATGGTGCGAACCCAGACGATAGCGGAAGGGCGCGTCACGGTTCCGGATTATGGCATCAATCAACTGGGTGCTAACGGTGACCGACGCACCGCTACAGAGATTGATTCCATCAATGCACAATCCCAGCAGAATATGGATTTGCGTTTGCGGCTTTTCCGTCAGGCACTCGGCTCCTTGTTCCGTCAATGCTGGTCAATTCTTTTGCAACACGATTCGCGCGACTTACAATATCGCTTCCTTGAAGACTCGCTGAATGTCGATCCGGTTGCTCTGCACGACCAGTACGCAATCGAGCCGCGCGGCGGGATGGATATGGTGAGTCGGCAAATGCTACTCAACCGAGCCATTCAGAGAAAGGCGTTGTTCAGCCAGAGTCCTTGGATTGACCAAGTGGAACTCGATAAGTCCATTCTTGAACTGGAAGATCCAAGCCTCGTTCCGCGCTTGGTGCGTGACCCGCGCCTTGACGTACAGGACGATGTTGAGGACGAGCAAAGAATTATTCCAGCCCTGTTGGTTGGGGAAACCATCCCCGTCAGGGACGATTCAAACTTCCAAGAGCGCATCCAAGTGCTACTTGCCTTTGTGGAGAAAAGCCGGATGCAGGGAACTCCCATCAGTCCGGACGGGCAACAGGCAATTCTTGGACGCTTGGGCGGCTTGCTTAATGGCTTTGAACAGGTGGACACAAACACCGCGCGCGCTTTACGCAAGGACGTACATAAGTATCTGGAAACCGCTGGCATCATTGCCAACGAACAGGAAGCGCAGATGCCGCAGATGCCGGTTGACGCTTCAATGGCTCAACCTCCAGCACCGGAAAATGCGCCGATGCCAGAGGAGGCAATGGCATAAATGAAACTTTTAAGGTTCATAAAGATAGCGTGGAAGATGAGTCGCACCATTCCTTGGGTGGACGAAGCGGAGTGGCAAGCTGACGATGTGAATATGCTCCGGTCATTTCTTGTCTCAAGTTCGGGCAAAAAATTTCGTCGAATCCTGTTAAATATGGTTTTACGTCAGAACGCGCTTGTGGTATCACAAAGTGATACTAACCGTTTACAGTCAGAAGCGGGGTTTGCCAACGGGATGAGAATGACGGTTCACACGGTTGAGGCGTTGGCTAGGGACATTGATCCCGAAGAAGAATTTACATCGGACGTATTTGGAGTCGAACGCCCGATGAGTCAAGACTCCACAGCACGGTCTGTTTTGTAAGTGCCAAAACAGGACGAGGATAGCACTTAAAAACACAGGGAACATTAAATGTCAGAAGAGCAAGGCGAAGTAACCTCCTCAAGTCTATTGGCTGCGGCCCAAGAGTACGATACTCAAAAGGAAGCAGGGATTGATGAGCCTCAAGTTGAGGTAATGCAACCGGAACCGAAGGCTGAAGAGCCGGAAGAGATAGCGGAGGAGGAAGCCGCTCCGAAGATTGATGATGTTCAGAATGAAGAGAGTTCATTGACAGAGCAACCAGAAGAAGTTGCGCCGGAAGAGCCTAAAAGCAAGTATGCCAAGAACCGTAAACGCTTGGACGATGCCTGGAAGTCAGCAAATGACGTAAAGGAAAGTAACAAGCAGGAAAAAGCCAAGTTAGACGCGGAGCGCGCTGAAATAGAAAAGATGCGCGAAAAAGTAACCGCTGATCAAGGCTATCGGGACGAACACGGGCATACCGCAAAAGACTACGATGATGCTGCGGAAGGGTTCATTGAAGAGGGTGAAGATAAATTGGCTAAAGCCTCCAGAAAAAAAGCGGAGGAAATGCGATCCAAGGAATCTGATGCTGTCCAAAATGTCCAAAGGAATAAGAACGAGGAAATCCGACAGGAGCAAATTGAAAAGCTCCAGAAGGAACACCCCGAATTATCTGATTCCAATTCGCAGTTGTTCAAAGAAGTCGCGGGGCTTATGGCGTCCTATCCTATACTGCAATATGATCCCTATGGGGTGAAGACTGCGGTGGATGTGGCGTTCTTGAGACAAAAGGCAAACCGGAGCGAAGAACTGGAAGCTCGCGTTAACGAACTTGAATCAGCAAAATCCAAACTGGAAAAGAAAACGTCAGTAGTGGGTGGATTCACAAGTGAAAGGGTGGGGGGCGAAAAAGGGTTCGACGATATGAGCGATAACGAGCAAAAGGCATTCCTTATGCGCGCCGCTGTTGAACACGACAACGCACTTTAACCATAACATCACCTTGTGATACCTTTCTACCGGCTAGAAAAATAAAAATAAGTTATGGCCACAAATACAACGACCAGCTTATCCAACCAGTATCAGAACTATTTCAGCAAGAAATTGCTGTCCTACGCTGTTCAGGCATTGGTTTTGGATCAGTTCGCGGAGAAAGCTCCGCTCCCCGCTAAAGCGGGACACAAAGCAATCAGTATGTTCAGGTTTGATGCTCCGTCTGTTAGCGCGATTGAAACGCTAACGGAAGGAACCACCACCTCCGGAACACGCTCATTGACCCTATCGAAGATCGAGAAATCGCTCATTCAGCGCGGCCAAGTCATCAAGATGACGGACGTTCTGACGGCAACCGATCTATTCAACAGCCTCCAGCAAAGCATCAAGGTGAATGGCCAAGATGCTGCGCTCGATATGGACACGCAAACCCGCAACACGCTTGTAGGTTCTAACGTGGCCGGTACTGCGAAGGAAAACGGAGACGGTTCCGCGCTCGACAACAGTGACACTCTTACAGAGATGTACGCTGATGGCGGCACGGACTACAGCACCTTTGATGCTGTTACAAGTGCCGACACAATATTGTCAGCCTCCTCGATCCTCGACGCAGTCACCAAGCTGAAAGTGAACCGCGCGCAACCCGCCAAAGGTGGGATGTACGTGGCCGCGACCAGCGCACAGGTGTTGAGTGACATCCAGAAGGTCAGCGAGTGGTTAAACGCCGCCCAATACAGCAACGTCGAAGAACTCTATAAGGGTGAAGTCGGCTCGTTGTACGGCGCGAAATTCATCCTTCACACGAACGGATGGAGTTCGGTCTATGCCGCTGCGGATGATGACCGTTTTGCTTACTCGGTTGGAGGAACCGGAACACGCGCTGCGGGTGCTAACATCCGCGCCACGCTGTTCTTGGGACAACAAGCCTATGGCGTACCAGAGTTGACCAGTTCGTCTCCGTTCAGCCCGAAAGTGATTATCACTGACTCGGCTGACAAGACTGATCCTTTGAACCAGCTAATTACAGCCGGTTTTAAGACTCACTGGACTACTCTGCGACTGAATCCAGCTTATTACGTAGTGATGCGTAGTAAGACTGATTCCACTGCCTAGTAATAGGACAAGCCATATGGGTGATAAAAAACCTAAAGGTATGGTAATTATGATTGCCGTGGGTGGCGGGCCAAAATCCCGCCCCCACGGTCATCCTTCAAATGAAAAACAAGGTTGCGATATGATAAAAATTCCATTGGAAGCATTAGTTTCCGAATCCGAAGAGGGCGAACAAATTCCACCGCAAGAGGGGGATGCTGTTGTGATCAACAGTGTTGAGGGCGAAGTGGTTGGTATTGATGGCCCCGATGCTCACATTAACTTGATAAGTGCGAACGGCGCACCCATCGAATATGTCGAGGAAAAAGCTGAAGAAGCCGAAGCCGATATTGTTGATGACGCCGAGGCCGATGCTCTGCTCCAAATGGCAGAAGAAGAGGACTTGAAGGCGGGATACTAATGCCGATCTACACATTTAAAAACAATACTGGCGATACGGTTGAGGAACTGGTTCCGCTTGGAACCACCACAATCAAACTTGACGGTGTTGACTATGAAAAATGTGACACTCCCCACGGGGTTGCTTTCACCGGCAACGCCGTGGGGATGCCATCACAGGCCGAGCAAGTTCGTCAGGGGTATCACAAGCTGGAGCAGACTCTAGGTTCCAGGTTTCTAGATCGGTCAAAATTTACAACGAAACAAATTAAAAAGGCTTGGGGGTTTTAGATGGCTACATTAACAGGAAGTACGATTGCGGATTCTTATGACCAACTGCTGGCGATGCCAGCGGGTGGCGGTGATGGTGCGACCTTGGTTGCGTTGACCGATGGTAATGCGGCTAACACCTTTGCTCTAAAGTTAAGCACCGGAGAAGTAAACTCTACTGGCACTCTCACTGCCGCTGGCGCAGCCACGCTGTCAACCAGCGTTACGCTTGCGACAGGTGCAACGGTTACGGGAATTGATAACGCCACCCTTGCGACAGGTTCGGCAACCCTTCTCGCCACACAGGGGGCGATTAAGACTTACGTTGACGCACAGGTTGGAGCTTCCGATACGCTGGCTGAAGTTCTTGCAATCGGCAACACAACAGGCTCGACCAACATCATAGTTTCCGCGAGCCAATCCATAACAACCGATACAGTTTCTGAAACAACCGCTGCTGCTGGTGTAACCATTGATAGCGTTCTGGTTAAGGACAACACCGTTACGGCGACAACCTTCACGGGTGCGCTAACGGGTAATGTAACGGGAGATGTTACCGGAAATGTTACTGCTACATCCGTTCTTGCTGACGGGGTTGTGGGTACAACTCAAGCGGCTTCTAATAACTCAACGAAGGTTGCGACCACGGCTTATGTGGACGCACAGGTGGGAACTTCCGATACGTTATCCGAGGTATTGGCTAACGGAGGCACGGCGACAAGCTCGGCTCTTGCGGGGGTTATGTCTGACGAAACGGGCAGCGGCTCACTGGTCTTTGCGACAAGCCCCACACTGGTTACTCCCGCTCTGGGGACTCCTGCAAGCGGTGTGGCAACAAACCTGACAGGGACAGCAGCAAGCCTGACAGCGGGAACCGTCACCACGAATGCGAATTTAACCGGCGATGTGACTTCAAGCGGGAACGCAACAACCTACAATAATGTAATACCTGTTGCGAAGGGTGGAACAACATTAACAGGGTTTACGGCGGGTGACATTCTTTACGCTGACACTACGACCACATTAGCAAAACTTGCAAAAGGCTCTGACACGGAGGTTCTGACTCTTGCGTCTGGTGTTCCTTCTTGGGCAGCACCTACTACGGGAGACATCACGGGGGTCACGGCTGGGACGAATCTTAATGGAGGAGGAGCATCTGGAGATGTAACACTTAACCTAGACACAACGATTACAGGGTTGACCTCGGTGACTTCCACGGACTTTGTGGGTGCGGTCACTGGGAATGTAACGGGGAATGTCAGCGGTTCGTCCGGCAGTTGTACCGGAAATGCGGCTACGGTAACAAACGGAGTTTATACTACTAACAATTTATCTGTTCTAGCTGCTACAACTTCCGCGCAGTTAGCTGGCGTTATTTCAGATGAGACAGGAAGCGGAGCCTTGGTCTTTGCAACCAGCCCAACGCTTGTGACTCCTGCACTCGGGACTCCCGCAAGTGGCGTTGCAACAAACCTGACAGGGACAGCAGCTGGACTAACGGCAGGAACTGTTACCACTAATGCGAATCTTACTGGCGATGTAACCAGCAGCGGGTCTAACGCGACCACGATTGCGGCTGGCGCAGTTGACATTGCGATGCTCTCTGCCACAGGCACGGCAAGTTCCTCAACGTATCTGCGGGGCGACAATACTTGGGCTACGGTTTCGGGTGGTGGTTCCGGAACAGTGACGAGCATTACCCCAGCAGCGGATAGTGGCTCTGGGTCGGCTATAACGACCAGTGGGACATTAACTTTTACCGGAGGTACAAATGTCAGCACATCGGTCAGCGGAACAACTGTCACCATCGACTCCACTGACCAGTATTCTGGCACAGTAACCAGTGTTGGGGGAACCGGAACAGTTAACGGCTTAACACTAACCGGAACTGTAACTGGCTCTGGAAACCTTACACTCGGAGGAACCCTGCCTGTTGAAATTGGGGTTGCCTGTTCGGACGAGACAACCGCCCTGACCGTAGCAGATAACAAAGTCCGGTTTATGATTCCCGAAGCAATGACCCTGACCGAGGTGAAGGCTTCCTTGGTAGGGGCCGAGTCCGACTTATCCGGTGTGGATATTGATGTTCGTTATCACGCAACTGACCCTACCGCTGCTGGTGCGACCGTGTTTAGCGGAGGCGACCTTAACATCGCTCAACTGGCTTACTACGGAACAAAGTCTTCTCTCGCAGTTACTTCACTCGCAGAAAACGGATTCATCATGGTTGATGTTAATGGCCCACTTTCGCCAGACGCTACCGGCTTAAAGATTTGGTTGATTGGCACTAAATAGATATGGCCAGCATTATTAATTCATATCGGTTTGCTGCTGCTGGCGACGAGTACAATGTGGCTACCGGCGGCACGATTACGACTGATGGCGATTACAAAGTTCATACATTTAATAGCAGTGGCACGTTCACCGTAACCACTGCTGGTTCAGTTGATGATACGGTAGAATATCTTGTGGTTGCTGGCGGTGGCGGTGGAAGTTTTGCTGGTGGTGGTGGTGCGGGCGGCTACTTAACGAATCGCAGTGGAATGTCGGGGCTTACAGTCACAGCACAGGCGTACACGATTGGGGTAGGCACTGGTGGTTCAGCAGGGTCGTATCAGGTTGACGCTGGTAATGGTTCTAATTCTACTTTTAGTAGCATCACATCAACTGGCGGAGGCAAAGGGGGTGGTTATCCCTACGGTGGAATTACTGGTGTTGGTGGTGACGGCGGTTCGGGTGGTGGCGGCTATGGTGCTTATAGTGGATTTTCTCCCGTAGTAGGTGCTGGGGGTTCTGCCAGCCCATCAGGACAGGGCAGTGATGGAGGAGACGGGGCGGACTATACCGGCGGCGGTGCTTATCCCTACGGCGGCGGCGGTGGCGGTGCGTCTTGGGTGGGTGGCGATGCTGGCGGCAATGTTGGGGGTAGTGGCGGCGATGGAACGGATAATGACATCGTAGAAGCATTTACCAATGTCACCTACGGCGGTGGCGGTGGTGGCGCATACGATTACCGTGTAACTTCTGGAACCGCTGGTGCTGGTGGTGCTGGTGGAGGCGGTGCTGGTTCTACGGGAAGCGGGGCTGACGGTTCTGACGGTGGGATAAACAAAGGCGGCGGTGGCGGTGGCGTATCGCGAGCAGATACTGGCGGCACAGGCGGTTCTGGAATCGTCATTATACGCTACCAATTCCAATCAGGAGGAGGCCCGTAATGGCACAATTTACTAACACTAATCAGTAGAAAAACATAATGGCGCATTTTGTTGAAATTGATGAGGACGGAATCGTGCTGCGAGGAATCGTGGTAGCGAACAAGGACACAGCCACTTCCACAGGCGAAGAGGTGGAGAGTATCGGCGCGGAGTTTTGCAAGAATCTTCTTGGCGGGACTTGGAAACAAACAAGCTACAACAATAACATCCGCTATAATTACGCTGGCATTGGGTATCGTTACGATGAGGAGAAGGATGCCTTCATCGCTCCTCAACCTTACCCAAGCTGGGAACTGGATGAGAATATGCGCTGGGAGGCTCCGGTTGAAATGCCGACTGACGGTGAATTTTACAGTTGGGACGAGGCTAACCTTGAATGGGTTAAGCGGGAATCGGAAGATGAAGAAGCTGCCAGACTAGAGCGAGAGGAGAATGACTAATTTTGACCAAGGTATTCGGGTGGAGTAAATGAAAATGATAGATTTGAACGATATAAAAGTGGGGTTTGCCTCCGCAAGTGGTCTAGGCAACTGGATGTTGGAGATTGATACTGCTCTCCATATTTGCATCTCGGTTGCTTCACTTGTTTATATCGTTTTGAAGATAAGACAACTGATAAAAAATAATAAAGATGAAAGATAAATTGAAATCAAGAAAGCTCTGGATGGCTATTGGCGGTCTTTTGACTGTACTGGCTACCGAGTGGTTGAACCTGTCGCCGGAGGTGGCAGAGAATGTGATTGGTGCGGTTATCATTATCGTACCGTCATACATCGGCGGTCAGTCGATTGTGGATGCTCTCAAAGAGTATTCCGCCAAGAAGTAATGATATTAGAAGCACTCAAGGGCTTGGCTGCATTGCCGAGATTGGTAGATGCAGTCGAGTCTCTTGGGGACATCGCAACAGCGCAGATGGCGCAGAAGCGAAAAGATGACAAAGACAAGAAAGTGGACGACCTTATTGATGCTGCTCGCGTTCGTCGCAAGCAGCGGTTGCTTGACAGTGAAGCTGAACGGGTTTCAGGAGATAGCGGAAAGCCATCCGGTTGGAATGGAAACGGCGACCTCGACGGATGAGGGTGTTGCGCTAATTAGAGATTTGGGAAGATACATAAGCGAACTTGAACGGAGATTGGAGTCGGGACAATGACATTAAGCGAATTAGCAGACCAGATTACGACGAAGTTGAGTGACACTGATGCAGCGTCAGTCACGACCTGTAAGAAGTTCCTCAACAACCGTTACCGTATGCTTTTCGAGTCATCCCTTTGGACTAACTCTATGGGTACAGTTTCCACCGCCGTGACTGCCAGTGATGAGGTTATCACTCTTTCCGATGACCCAACCGTATTTTACTACCCCACATCATCTACCGTTGCCTCCACCGCTCCGAAGCTGGACTTTGTGGTGGCAATCAGATTTACCGAGACGGGGAAAGACGATGGGCTGGAGGTTGTTGGCGCGAGTTGGATGCAGTTTTTCCAGCTAGACCCCAACCAGTGGAATGACACTTCACAGCGCAGGGCAACCCCCACTAACTTTGTTCCGTTGCCTCCGGACGGGAGCGGCAATTGCCGGATCAAGCCAATCCCCACGCCAAAGAATGCTGGCACTCTTTTTGCATTGGGAAAATTGAAATTTACAGAGATGGGCGACAGTGACTCACCTGTGATTCTGGGCGCGGATAATGTTCTCCTGGCATATGGTGAGGGCGATATGCTTGAAAGGTCGATGCAATATCAAAAAGCCCAAATGAAATATACGGAGGCAACAACATTGCTCCAGATTTGCCGAGACTTGGATAATGTCCAACAGGATAAAATGAACACAATTGTGCCGATGGTAGCAGACCACTGGTCGAGAACGGATTTCATCTAGATGCCTATTTTGTCAAACGAATCTCTTGATGACCAAATCCTTTTGGATGGGAATGATAGTTTTGTGGGTGGGCAAATCAGTTCAACTCGCGCAAACTTGATCCCCCCCGATGCTTATGTGGAGGGGAAGAATGTGGATTTGGATGAGTTTGGCAACGCGGTCACACGGCGCGGGGCCGATCTCACCGTGGGCTATCTCGTATGGGAAACAACCGACACAAACTGGGAAGCGGAGGGTCAGTTGTGGAATGGACTGACTGCTCCCATTAGGGGTTGCGCTTATTTTGACACTGGAGCCACAGAAAACCTCGTCTTGGCTGACGGCAGCACAACACTGAAGATTTCAACCGAGTCGGGCGACTTCTCTGTCATTACGGGGAGCGCGATAGCCACTGATGCGACTGTTCAGTTCGCTCAAATGGTGAACAGGATGTATTACGCCGATGGCAACGGGGATTTGCGGTATATCGATGATTCCGGCGCAAACACAGCCATTAGCGGGGGTCGAATTACCTCCATTGAAATTACACAAGATGGGGAGGGTTACACCAGCGTTCCGGCCATCACCTTCTCCAGCGGAGCGGCGGCGGCAACATCCGTCCTTGGTTATGGCGGCAAGGTCGTAAGCGCATCGGTTGGCACGGCTGGCAGCGGATACTCCACCACAACGCCACCCACGATCAGCTTTGATGCGGCCCCAACAGGAGGCACAACTGCCGAGGGTGTTGCCAAAGTCAGTCAGACGCCAAGTAAGCCTGATTTACTTGTAACCCACACTAACCGGCTCTTTGCAACGAGCGCGGATGCAAACGTTCCGGATGACACAATTTATGTGAGCGACATCTTGGATGGTGAATCTTGGGACTTGGCCGGAAACTCAATCCGTGTGGGTGGTGGTGATGGCGACCCCATTGTGGCCTTAATGCCGTGGTTTGATTTCTTCCTTTTGGTATTCAAGGAACGCTCGATTTGGGTGGTGAACGCTAACCCCGCGCAAGATGTTGCCAATTGGGAAATTAAGTTAATCAACAACAGAACAGGTTGTGTCGCGGCACGAACAGTTCAACAGGTGGGGCCGGATGTGTTCTTCCTCTCCAGAGATGGAGTGCGTTCGATTAAGACGATTGAGGCGGGAGCGCAGACTGACGTTTCCCTGCCGTTAAGCACCCCCATCAATGACCTAATTGGCCGAATCAACCAAGCTCAAATCAGCAAGTGTTGCGCTATTTACTGGCGCAATCGCTACCTGTTGGCTGTCCCTCTGGACTCATCGGAGAATCCGGACTATGTATTGTGCTTTCACCTGTTGGCTGAATCGTGGACGGGGTATTGGACAGGATGGCAACCGAGGGATTGGGTGGTTACTGCCTTTGGCGGTAAATTAAGGATGAATTTTGGTGACCAAAGGGGTCAACTTTATACTTGGGATGATTACACTGCGGAGGACTCCACCACGGCACTCACCTACAAGGATGGCACAACCGCTTACGAGAGTTATATCAAGTCCAGAGCATATCGTTTTGGCGAGACTTGGGGCGATAAAATCGGCTACTCGGTTCAGTTCAATTTGGAGAACATACATTCCACTGCAATTTCGTCTAACCTATCATATTACAAGGACTTGAGTGGGTCGGCGCAGACGCTGGCAAGCAGTGTGAGTCTTGCAGCGGATGAGAATTTAATTCGTAAGGGTTACAATCTTTTGCCCAAGGGGCGATTTAACCAGTTACAGTTCAAGGTACAGGCCGATTCGGGGCGTCTGGCTTTGCACTCAATATCAGCATCGGCATTCGGGCAACCGATCAGACCGGAGCGTTAGGTCAATGGATGGGAGCAGCAAAGGATTTAGAGAAAGTGATCTCTTGGATTTTATCCGAGGGAATGACAAGCGGGGCATTTGTTTCGGACGATGGCCGGACAACATCCTGGAG
>TARA_R110002153_G_scaffold3042_7_pt1 | contig 12666 bp, 9 predicted proteins | sample TARA_R110002153 | Tara Oceans TARA_R110002153 (sample SAMEA4398193) | marine metagenome | biome: Polar Biome; feature: [SRF] surface water layer (ENVO:00010504); material: water (ENVO:00002006), including particulate matter (ENVO:01000060) such as... | depth 5 m
TATTTTGTCTAGTCTGACGTGCAGAGAAAAAATGGGCAGTACTGGCATCGGTAATGGTATTGCGTTACCTCATGGTCGCCTACAAGATCTAGAAGATGTCATGGCAGTTGTGGTTACCAGTGAAAAACCAATCGATTATGACGCCATAGACAATGCACCAGTTGACATTTTTTTTGCTATTTTGGTACCTGAAAACAAAGCGTCTGAACATTTAGGCACTTTGTCTGCAATTGCCACAAAACTCAATAACAAAGAAACCTTGAGTCGAATGCGCAATGCCAAAACAGATCAAGAGTTATTTGAGGCATTAGGCTAAATGAAACTTATCATTATTAGTGGACGCTCTGGATCAGGTAAATCGATTGTACTGCGCTCGCTAGAAGATCTTGGCTACTATTGCGTAGACAATATCCCCGTTAACCTTTTACCCACACTGACTCACACTGTAGTGGATGAATACGACCAAGTTGCCGTTAGTATAGATGTACGTAACTTACCTAAAAATCCTAACGAGCTAGTAGAAATCCTCGATTACCTACCCTCGACTTGGGACATGACCATACTTTATTTAGACGCTAGCGATGACGTCTTGATTAAACGTTTTAGCGAAACAAGACGGCTACATCCTTTATCCAAGCAAAATAAATCTTTGTCTGATGCCATTCGAGCTGAAAGTGAATTACTGGCTCCCATTGCCGAACGTGCCGATCTATACTTAGATACTGATCAATTGTCAGTCCACCAGCTAGCAGAATTAGTCCGCGAACGTATACTAGGTAAAAAGAGCTCTAGATTAGTCTTGGTATTCGAATCCTTTGGATTTAAACACGGCATACCCAAAGATGCAGATTACGTATTTGATGGACGTTTTTTACCTAACCCTCATTGGGAACCCGACCTCAAACACTTAACAGGATTGGATACCCCAGTGCAGATATTTTTAGGTTCACAACCCATAGTCACTAAATTTATTTGGCAGATCCAAAATCTAATTTCTACTTGGCTACCCCATTTAGAGCGCAATAATCGCAGTTACGTAACCGTAGCCATTGGTTGCACAGGCGGTCAACACAGATCAGTTTATGTTGCAGAAACCTTAGCTAAAACCTTTAGCGACTCTCACCCTGACGTACAAATTCGCCACCGCGAGTTAAATCGCTAACAAGAGAGTATTAAACTTATGCCTAGCTTCGAAAAAACAGTCGTTATCGTTAATAAGTTGGGTCTGCATGCACGAGCTGCCACACAATTAGTACAACTGACGAATAAATTTGATGCAGAGATAACCCTACACCAAGGCGACAAACAAGCTTCAGCCAACAGTGTATTAGGTCTAATGATGCTCGAAAGTCACCAAGGTAAAGAAGTACGAGTTGTGAGTGAAGGCAAAGATGCACAGGCTGCGCTAGACGCCGTAGAAAAATTAATAGCCACAAAGTTTAATGAAGAGGAATAATCACCACATTATCTTTAATTCAAATATGTAGAAAACCACTTAATTCATACTAAATAAGTTCATCTAAACCATGCCAAAAACCTTCGAATCCAAAAGCAGTAACAACCAACTTCATGACATCAATGAAGCTTTAGGTAGTGGTCAAATAGAGCACGCCAAAGAGATGTTGCATCAGCTGCAACCCGGTGATCTTGCTTTGCTTTTGGAATCGAGCCGTAGCCGCAATCGTTTGGATATTTGGCAACTTATACCGCCTGATCTATACAGTGACGTGCTCGAAGAGCTTTCAGATGATGTACGTAATGGCATTATCAGAAAAATGCTGCCAGGAAAGGTCGCCGATGCTCTAGAAGAGATGGACACCGATAACCTAGTGGATACTTTACGTGGCTTGCCCCAAGAAGTAGCGCAAGATTTATTGGCTGCCATGGATGAACAAGACCGTTTACGTGCAGAGCTTGGGTTGTCATACGGTGATGAAACTGCCGGTTTTATCATGAATACAGATGCCATTACCCTTCGACCAGGTATTAATGTAGATGTGATCCTGCGATATTTGCGCCTAAAAGGTGGTATGCCAGAACACACAGATACCTTATATGTCGTCGATCGCAACGATAAGTTAATGGGGGGCGTGGCGCTTACCAGTCTCATAACTGCCGCTCCTGACACGCCAATAGAATCCTTAATTAAAGATTCTGAAGCCATTCCCGCCACTATGATGGATAACGAAGTAGCCAGTTTATTTGAACGATACAATTGGTTGTCGGCTCCAGTAGTGGATGAAAAAAATCAATTGTTAGGGCGGATCACCATTGATGATGTGGTGGATATTATTCGTGAAGATGCAGAGCACTCAATGATGAGTATGGCGGGTTTAGACGATGAAGAAGATACCTTTGCACCAGTCGTCAAAAGTACCCAGCGCCGTTCAATTTGGTTGGGTGTTAACTTACTTACCGCCTTAATGGCAGCTGCAGTTAGTGACTTATTTGAAGCAGCCTTAAGCCAACTGGCTGTATTGGCAATTCTCAATACTATTGTCCCTAGTATGGGCGGTGTAGCAGGTAATCAAACCCTTACCCTGGTTATTCGTGGTATGGCTTTAGGTCATGTTAATTCAGCTAACGCCAGATGGTTAATTAGCAAAGAATTGGCCATTGGTTTTTTAAATGGTGTGATTTGGTCAGTGCTAATTGCATCCGTTATTGCCATTTGGAAACAAGATATAATGTTAGGTGCAGTCATTGCTTTTGCTATGATGATCAATATGGTTGCTGCTGGTCTCGCCGGTGCAAGTTTACCCATTATAATGAAAAAATTGAAAATAGACCCTGCGTTGGCGGGTAGCGTGATTTTAACCACTATTACTGATGTGGTTGGTATATTTGCCTTTTTAGGTTCAGCCACTTGGCTGTTAATGTGAATACCTTTCGAACGATTCTATTTACGCTAACTTCTCTCTTTGCTTTTGCGGCCAACTCTGTACTTTGTCGTTTAGCTCTGAGTACCGAGCAAGTTGACCCTGCAAATTTTACTGCCATTCGGTTGTTATCAGCAGCAATCACTTTGGCGCTTATTGTGGCAGTCAAAAATAGCACCAACCTCAGTAAAGTATCCCAATTCGGTAGTCATTCTGGTGCATTCTACTTATTTATTTATGCGGCAGGATTTTCCTATGCCTATGTCTCATTAGGCACCGCAACTGGCGCTCTCATTTTATTCGCTTGTGTGCAATTTACTATGTTACTTAAAGGCTGGTTAGCCGGCGTCAAAATGACAAAGCAAGAGTATATAGGCATTGCTTTGTCACTTATCGGGTTTCTTTATTTCATCTATCCTGAACTCGAAAAACCCAGTTTTATAGGTTGCATTCTAATGGGGTTGGCAGGGATAGCTTGGGCTATGTATAGCTTGATAGGAGCACGATCTACCCAACCTCTTTTAGATACGGCAAGTAACTTTATTCGGCTATTACCTATTGTTTTAATCACCTTAGTTTGGAGCTACTTTACTACTGATATTCAGATGAGTTTACAAGGCTGGCTCTACACTATAGGCTCAGGAGCATTAGCCTCAGGAGTAGGTTACGCGGTTTGGTATGTAGTGCTACCCCATCTAAAACCTAGCATAGCAGCGGTCAGTCAATTGTCAGTGCCAATTTGGGCAGCATTAGGCGGTGTACTGCTAGTCGCAGAGCCTATTGATTTACACCTCGCTCTATCTGCCAGTGTGATACTAGGTGGAATAATGTTAGTGATTTTGGTTAAAAATAAGCGCTAATTAACATAGGTATTACATAGCGTCAGACACAATGATGTGGGGAGCTAAACCAATGCATAGCATTTAATCAGCGAAAAGCCTCTTGAGAATAAAAAAGACCGGAGAAAATTGTAAATTATCTAAAATAACTTTGTAAGAAAAGTGCCGATAGTTTATCGTTCTAGTTTAATTGAGTGAAAATTAAAACATGACGATTGATTATATCAAGCTTGATAATCACGTTTTTTAAGGAGGGACTATCGTGAATGTGCGATCATCATACTTGATAGTATTCTTTCTGACCTTTAGTGCCAGTATTCTTACTATTTATACTGCAAACGCCTGGGGCTTTGATATGTTTTCCTTTTTTACTAAAAACAAAGTTGCGCCTACTGTAGTGCATGCTTCCTTGGATGCTACATTAACAAAATTGTCTAGCTACCCCGCAAATACTTATCTTCCAGAAGGGCATAATCAAAACTGTATCAAAGCAAAAGTACAGGGAGTTGCACCTCTAGTTCTTACTATAGAAGATGGTTATATAGAAACCTCTCAATCGGCTTTTGTATGGAACTCTGCTTCCCCTGTTGCACTAATCAACAATCAAGAAAATGCACGCTTTGATGTGTGGGAACTCGAGTCGAAAAACTCACTTAAGCCAGTAAAAAAAGTGTCCACTAATGAGCTCAGTTCTCAAACTAAAAATTGGATACTCTACAGCGTAGTTGATGTTGCCTGTTTGCCAGACCAAAAATTACTCGTGGCAGTAAATTATTATGATCCACGCTCAAAAATAGCGCTGTATTTATATGACACAGCTAACCAAAGTTTCAGTCTTTTCTCTGAAGCAGATACCAATGCACAAAATCTTGATAAATACTTTGAGCAGAAAAACCTAAATAGCGGCGAATCGATCATAGTGTATTACAGTGAGACAAAGCGAAAATCAGCAGAGATTTATCACAATTATTATAACAATATAGTGCTGTTCTCAGATAAACATCCTCAAGGCCTCGAAATCCTCAAACTTGGTATTGATGACGGCAATGTCGAAGATTGGCAAGTCACTGATAAAAAGCTACTTTTACACACAATTGATAATCGCGATCATAAAGATCCCAAATCATATTCGTGGTCTTTAGATCTGTCAAAAGTACTAAGCAATTAGCAGTACTTCATAAATTCATTATTAATAGCTCAAACGGAGTTTGAAATGCCGATAGCAAATACCCTTACCCCAAAAGAAGCAGCTCATATTGCGACTAATAGCTACTTCACACTAAAAGATTGGATCAATAACGAGCCATCTGCTGGAGTGGAATCTAGATCAAACGTACAAAATCGAGTAATTGGTTCAGGGACTGTGGGCACTGGTGGCCATGCAAATACGTCATTACAATCAACTGGAATGGCATCTTCACAATTAGGTAATATCCATTCAGCTACAACTGGCTTTGGCACAAGTTCGGGATTTGGTTATACCTTAACCTACCAAGCCGAAGGAAAAAAACACGTTATTATTGCTAGCCGTGGCACCCGTCCTGAGATGAGTGGTGTACCAGACATTATCACTGATCTGCGTGCGTCTGCGACTCCCTTTGGTAGTTTTGGCTCGGTACACAAAGGCTTTAAACGAACATTTGATAGTATACAAACCAGTCTCAAAAGAGATACTAGCCTTATAGCTGATGCAGATGTAGTGCACTGCGTAGGCCATAGTTTAGGTGGTGGGGTAGCCACCTTAATTGCAGCCGATATTGCTGCATCTCGGAAAAATGTGAAACTTTATACTTTTGGCAGTCCAAGAGTTGGGTGTTTGAATACCTATTCTTCCATTGAACAGGCTATTGGTGTAGATAACATTTACCGTGTAAGTCATGATCTTGACCCTATTACCTTGATAGCACCTTATCCTTATATTCATGTGCAGCCGAAACCAAATGATCCTAACAACATGACCATGTTATCCCCAACGGGAAAATTATTGAGCACAGCAAATCATGATATGCGTGAGTATATCAACTCTGTAGGCTTACTAAGTTGGGACCAAATACGTTTAGCCTCAAATTCAGTCGAACATGATAACGCACTTATTTCCCGTTGGTTATTGCATGATACTAACGATGCTGGATGGGTCGCGTATGCATCAGCAAAAACACTCTCCATATTGTTCAAACTATTCAGTCATGTACTGAAAAGTATCAGCTCAGTTTTAATATTAGGATTAACTGCCGTTGACTTATTGGCTGAAATTTTAATGAAAGGACTGAACAGGTTAAAATTACTAGGGCAAAACATCTACACACTACTCAAACATGCTGCGGTTTGGGCTGGTATTAAGGCGGTAGAAGGAGCAGATTTTACAGCTGGAATTATTAAAATGATTTTATCAAAAATGTTGTCCGCGCTTCGAAGTTTAGCCGCAAATTCACTAGCCTTTATTAGCCGAAATATTACACCATTAAGCATTGGTCTAGGTACTGCTTGGGCTTTGTCTGCAGCTTCTACTTTGTAACAATTGGACTTTAAAACTTAAAAAATGATAACTAGACAAGCTTTTCACTATATTTATGTCAATGCGAATTGCCTAACTGAGTTGGCACTTCGCAATTTATCCTCAGATTTAGATTCTTTAATCGATAACCTTGAACCTATTGAGAACGCTGACCTAACTTTAGAATTTGAACTTGAAACTAATTTAGAAGATCTAAATTTTGATGCGATGGAAGGTTTAGAATTTTATGATCCTGAAATGGATACTAATATTACTGAACCCGTATTACCTCCTCCTCTAAAAGATGTTGCAAGTGAACTCCATACGAATACACCTGAACAAGAAGGTGATTTTGACATTGATATTTATATGAGCAACGTTTATTCACTTGAAGAACAGTTAATCGAACGTATCGATTCTGCTTACAATAAAATTGAGCATCTGCAAATTAAAAAACTACTGGATCTATTACCATCCGAACTCCCTGCTATAGACGGTAAACTGAGTGGCGAGGAGATGAGCTTGTGGTTAGCCCAATACTCAAATGATGATGGATCCATCACAGACTTACTGGTAACCATAAGGCAACTCGATTTTACTTAACCTGCACTCGAGTTAAAACCTATTACTTTTTCAGTTATATAACCTATTTGTTATTTACATAGCCAATAACAAATAGGTTACACCCAAAACTAACATTTGGGAGGCAGCATTAAGCTAGCTTAATCATCTATATCTTGTTGACCCAACCAATTAATTAATTTTTGTAGATCTTGATTAGCAGCCTGATTTAGTTGCTCAACCCAATCGTGCACATTTTGCCACCAAGCGGGATGATCACCTTGTTGGATTTCATTGGCAATTTTTTGCACTCTGGCTAGACCTACTGAACCCGCAGCTCCCTTGATTTTATGGGCTTGGGAGCAAACCTCGTCTTTTTCATCTGCACTTAAACTAATCTGCAAAATTTCCAAATATTCAGGTATTTTTTCCTGGAATACTTTAACACTGGTACGCACCATTTCGTGGCCTATCGTATCCACCAACATTTGCAATAGTTCTAAGTCGAGAATAGTGTTCAGATGGTCTTTTTTAGGCTCAGGAGCAGGTTGGTGTGGTTCACTAGGTTGTTCACAAAACAGTTTATTGAACACCTCAATAATACGACTCTTTTTAACCGGCTTAGCAATAACGTCATCCATACCATTATCGAGGTATTCCTGACGTGTTTTAATCACATTTGCGGTCAAGGCCACAATACTAGTTTGCTCTACCAAAGATTCGTCATGTAGTACATTCGCAACTTCAAATCCGTTCATATCAGGTAATTGAATATCCAATAGGATCAAATCATATTGTTTATCCCGTGCCATAGTAATGGCTTCATTACCTGTCATGGCTACGTCAACATGCTGCCCAAGTTTTTCCAACAGAGCTTTGGCTACCATCACGTTTAACTCAATATCTTCAACAAGCAATATCTGTAAACCTGTGACTTTGAGCGTTTCAACTTGAATTGGCTTTTTGCTAATTTCAAGAGGCAGATCAACGGTAAAACAGGTACCTTCGCCCACCACACTACTGACACTAATTGTACCATTCATCAACGACACCATTTGTTGGCAGATTGCGAGGCCGATACCAGTACCGGTAGCGCTTTGGTGTTCAGGTAAGTTAACTTGGTAATACATCGCAAATACTTTATCTAGCTCTTGCGGAGGTATGCCAACGCCTGTATCACATACTTTAAATGTGACCATGCTAGTTTCAGCATCGATCGCTTTTGCTTTGACTTCTAACGAAACAACACCTTTTTGGGTGAACTTAACGGCATTAAACAGCAAATTCCATAAAATTTGTCTTAATCTTGTGCCATCGACTTCCACCAAAGCGGGCATAGGATCCTCAACATGTGCAGCAAAAGTCAGCTCTTTATCATCAGCTAATAATTCAATAATACTGCCAAGTTCTTGGGTGAAATCTTTTATCGATACAGTTTTCAGAGACAATTCGAGCCTGTCTCTATCTAGCCTGTCTAAGTCAATAATGTCGTTAAATATATTGCCTAGAGTAATACCACTGGCGTAAATAGTACTGACCCAAGCAAACTGCTCGCTAGTCAAATTGGTATCACGCAACATTCTGCTTAAGCCAACAATGCCATTTAGTGGTGTTCGCAACTCATGACTGATCGTGGCGATAAAAGCTGTTTTATCTTTACTGGCTTTATTAACCGCGTTCTCTGCCTGCTTACGTTCAGTGGTATCACGGCCAAAAGCAAGTACTCCAAGGCGAGTGCCATCTGCGCTATAGAATGGAACCTTACGCATTTCAAAATAGCGGCGGCGGCCATCAGCAAAGCGCAACCATAGGTCCTCGGTAACACTAACGTCGTTTTCGAGTACTTCATGATCACTGGCAACCACTTGACTGGCCAGTTCTTCGTCGTACACTTGGTGGGGAGTTAAACCAATCAACTCTTGTTCGGTTTTACCTGTCATTTGTTCAGCCACACGGTTACAGCCGGCAAACCGCCCCTCTTGATTGCGGTAGTAGATCAAGTCTGGAGATGCATCAATAATAGATCTCAGTAGAGTAGATAACTGCGACGCTTGTTTTTCTTTCTCAGATTTCTCAGTGATTTCACGCTCTAGATCGGTAAATACACTTTCTCGCTCTAGCTGAGCGTTTTTTCGCTGCTCAATTTCATGATTAAGCTGCTTAATATTATTTTGTAAAGTGTGATTGAGTAACTCGTCCTCCTCGCGGAGTTTTTCTAACTGAGTAACAGCGTATTCAAGACTCTCTCTGGAGCGTTCCAATTGTTTGACTAGTTCGCTAAAAAACCACAATACCCAAGGGGCACTGAGTAAAGTTAAAATCGAAGCACTAATAAAGTCTTCAGTATGAGCATTATCACTGATGATGCCCCTTAGAAAGTAGGTGCCAGCAAAGGTAAATATCAAAGTCACAATAACAAACAATATACTGGACTTTACCGCACCGAAGCGATTGATTAACTGAGCAATGCGCATCGCCCATGGCTCAACTGAGGTTTTTTTCGTCATAATACGGAGGTCTCAAACATCTGTGGTTTTAGCCAATTCGCGACATGCTAGCAAGAATATTACGAGGATCAAAACTTAACAAAGTATTAAAGTGTATAACTCAACTCCAAAAAGACTATTTATGCACTTTTATTAGATATTAATTCAATGACAGTTATGTCACCAAAAGAAATGAAAGCCTTTTTTTAACCTTTTAATAACAAATGGCATGGTTTTTTAGCTTTTTTTTATAGCTTATAACCAAGCCACAGCAATCCGCTATATCATTGAAATAAAAGAATTTTTAATGTTAATTAGCATGCATGTTATGAAAAATACAAAATACACTATATAAGAGAATTGATTTATAAAATAATCCTCGGTATTTTGTACGACCTGCTTAGTATAAATATTCGATACTCGACTGGTATCTCCAATAATAATTACGACCGGAAAATAAGCATCAGGGCATGACGCCACCTCAGGTTCATACACGTATCTTAGATGTATGATTAGCACTAACAACATACAACACCCTGCCCAGTCGAAGGTTGAAGGAGTTTGCATAAATGAGTTTATATCATCCTAACGATTCAAAGGATAACTGTGGCTTTGGCCTAATTGCCCACACTAAAGGCGAGCCAAGTCATCAATTGGTCAGTACCGCAATTGAGGGTCTTGACCGTATGCAACATCGTGGCGGTATCGCCGCAGATGGAAAAACGGGCGATGGCTGTGGCCTACTTTTACAAAAACCCGACGCGTTTTTTCGTGGGGTAGCTGAACAGGAAAACTGGAAGCTGAGTAAAATGTATGCTGTAGGTGTCATTTTCCTTAACCAAGATCAAGCTTTAGCTGACTTTGCCAAACAGGTCATCACTGAAGAATTAGAAAAAGAAACTCTGGGCTTAGTTGGCTGGAGAGTAGTACCGACAGATCAATCAATACTGGGTGATCTGGCAGCTTCCTGTGTGCCGCAAATCGAACAAGTATTTGTCAATGGTCCATCTGGATGGCGCTCTCAGGACTTAGAGCGTCGCTTATTTATGGCGCGCAGACGTGCAGAAAAACGTTTAGCTGATGATGAAGAGTTTTATATTGCTAGTTTATCCAGCTTAGTCACAGTGTATAAAGGCTTAGTGATGGCCGGTGACTTGCCGAAATTTTACTTAGATTTAGCCGATGAAAATATGAAGTCGGCTATCTGTGTATTCCACCAACGCTTTTCAACCAATACCTTGCCGCGCTGGCCACTGGCTCAGCCATTTAGATTTTTGGCACACAATGGTGAAATTAATACTATCCGTGGTAACCGTGATTGGGCACAAGCCCGAACCGGCAAGTTCAAAACACCTTTGTTGCCTGATTTGGCCGATGCGGCACCTTTTGTTAATGAGGTGGGTTCTGACTCTTCATCGTTAGATAACATGCTTGAGTTATTCTTAGCAGGCGGCATGGATTTGTTCCGCGCTATGCGTTTGTTAGTGCCACCCGCTTATCAAAATAACAAAACCATGGATGAAGACTTAAAAGCATTTTATGAATTCAACTCCATGCATATGGAACCTTGGGATGGCCCAGCAGGTATTGTATTGACCAATGGCCGCCACGCAGCCTGTAATCTTGATCGCAATGGCCTTCGTCCTGCACGTTATGTCATAACCAAAGATGGCCTAATTACCTTAGCATCAGAAGTGGGTATTTGGGATTACAAGCAAGAAGATGTGCTTGAGAAAGGCCGTGTCGCGCCAGGTGAAATGTTGGCTATAGATACCGAAACGGGTAAATTATGGCGTTCAAATGAAATAGATGATGATCTAAAAGGCCGTCATCCATATAAAGAATGGCTAGATAAAAGTATTCGCCGCTTAACACCTATCGAAGAATGTGATGCACCTGAAATCGGCAGACGAATGTTTGACGACGACATGATGAATACATACTTCAAGCAGTTTAATTACAGTTATGAGGAGCTTGAACAAGTCGTTAAAGTCTTGGCCAAAGATGGCCAAGAAGCCACGGGTTCTATGGGTGATGACACGCCTATGGCGGTTCTTTCTGGAAGAAATCGTACAATTTACGATTATTTCCGTCAACAGTTTGCTCAAGTTACTAATCCACCAATTGATCCCCTACGTGAAAATCACGTGATGTCATTGGCTACCTGTATTGGCCGTGAAAAATCGGTATTCACAGAAACGTCAGGTTATGCTGACCGTGTACTGTTTGATTCACCGATTATGATGTATACCGATCTTAAGCAATTACGTACTTACGATCCTGAACATTATTATGCGGAGTTTGTTGACCTTAATTACCCTCCAGAAGAAGGGCTTAAGACGGCAATAAATCGGATCTGTAACGAAGTAGAGCACTTAGTTTCACATAAACGTGCCGCTTTTGTAATCTTGTCTGATCGCGCAATTAAAGCGACACGAATCCCAATTCCAGCAGCTATGGCTGTAGGTGCAGTTCAAAGACGATTAGTTGAAAAAGGCTTACGTTGTGATGCGAATATAGTGGTTGAGACGGCTTCGGTTAGAGATCCTCATCACTATGCAGTATTGCTTGGCCTGGGCGCTACCGCAATTTATCCTTTCCTTGCTTATGAAATTATTGAACAAATGTGTGAGTCTGGAAATTTAGACATGACACCTCTGCAAGCCGTTATTAATTACCGTAAAGGTATAAATAAAGGTCTGTATAAAATCATGTCGAAAATGGGCATATCAACCATTGCCAGCTACCGCAGCTCAAAATTATTTGAAGCCATTGGTATCAACAGTTCGGTGATGGATATCTGTTTTAAAGGTGTGCCAAGCCGTATTCAAGGTGCTGATTTTGAAGATTTTCAGCAAGACCAAATTAATTTAAACCGTGTAGCTTGGCTAAAACGTAAAAAAATAGACCATGGTGGATTATTAAAATATGTGCATGGCGGCGAATACCATTCGTACAACCCAGACGTTGTAACAACGCTGCAGAAAGCCGTTGTAAGTGGTAACTATCAGGATTATCAAAAGTTTAGCGATTTGGTAAATGAACGCCCTATCGCTTGTTTACGAGATTTGTTAGAACTGAATCCAGAAGCTGAAGCCATTTCTATCGATGAGGTAGAACCTGCGGAAAATTTATTCCCGCGTTTTGACACTGCAGCTATGTCCATTGGCGCGTTAAGTCCTGAAGCACACGAAGCCTTAGCAATAGCCATGAATCGTTTAGGTGGTAATTCTAACTCGGGTGAAGGTGGCGAAGATCCTAAACGTTTTGGTAATGAGCGTAACTCGAATATAAAACAAATCGCCTCCGGTCGTTTTGGGGTTACTCCTCACTATTTAGTGAATGCCAAAATTCTACAAATAAAAGTCGCTCAGGGTGCTAAACCCGGAGAGGGCGGTCAATTACCC
>TARA_R110002153_G_scaffold13099_1_pt1 | contig 12661 bp, 10 predicted proteins | sample TARA_R110002153 | Tara Oceans TARA_R110002153 (sample SAMEA4398193) | marine metagenome | biome: Polar Biome; feature: [SRF] surface water layer (ENVO:00010504); material: water (ENVO:00002006), including particulate matter (ENVO:01000060) such as... | depth 5 m
AAAAGTCAACATCTTTACGTCTAGACGTCTAGACGCTTTTGGTATCAGTCATAATTACCCATTAGATGTGAAACGACAGCCGATTTGAGATCTACGCCAACTGTGAGATCGTCTCCTATCCCTTTAAACTCAATAGATCCAAATATTCAGTTATTGAAAGCGTTTAATTTAATCTGTCTAAGTGTTCGAATTTACACTAAATAGCAGTATTCTGCTTCGTGATGCCCAAATTACTGTTGAATTGCATGAGAAATTGATACACATTTTCATTGAAGAAGTGATCCACCTCATAGTTGGTTAAAGCCAGCAGTCACGTAGGCTCAAGTTGTCAATAATGGTTCAATATTTGATGCAACGAACATCTGAAACTGGATCGCTTTTGGGTGCAAATTAACACTTATTGGTTTAAACGTATCTAAGGTAAAGCAGTTTAAAGGGACTAGGTCGCAAACACTTGTTGCAGAAAAAATTCAACTGTTAGGATATGCGGTATCAAATTTAAATTTATCGCCTGGTAACAGAGTATTCAAATGAATAGAGGTCTATTTTGAAAATTAAGGTTTCTTGCATAACAAATGAACAACAAAGAGCTAAGATGGATGTTTTGAGGTGTAATGTTGAGAAATGGCTAGATCAATCTTTGCATGATAAGAGTTATGGTGGTGATGTTACCGATTTTATGTTGTTTATAATTTCCTTGGGAAATGTTAATCAGAATGATGAAATGGAAAGTACATATTCAAAAATTGGGCAATTTAAAGACCCAATCAGTGGGAAAAAGGTTAAATATTTAAGTATTGGAATGTCATTTATTGACTCTGAGATCGCTCAAAGTGAGCAAGATGATTTGAAAGAATCTTTGCTAGAAAAATTGAGGATAAAATTGGAATTATTTTCTTTTAACAAGTCAAACCGTTTTATGTATAAACAATTTAGAGAAGACTTGTTTGCTTTAATTCGTAATAAATAACTTCTAATCCTGTTGGTGAAAATATTGAATCCAGAACCCCGCCTCGCACCCGGAAAATCAGGTGTTGTTGGCGAGATTTTTTGTTACCAACCGAATGTTCGAGCTGAGCTGCTTTGAATCCATCCCAACGGCCTCGTAACACTAACCTGAATGCACTTGAGCATTTTAGCGTGCTTGGCGAAAAGTTAGGCTTGGTGATGCTGCAGCTTCCTGCCAGCTTTCCTCCTGCCCAGTTACCCAGTTTGCAGCACTTTATAAAGCATTTCCCCCCACATTTTTCATTGGCTGTTGAGCTTAGACATCTTGAATTTTTTGCTAAGGGTGAGGCAGAAATCGCAGTTAACCGATTATTTAAAATGCATCATATTGATAGAGTCATAATGGATACTCGGGGCTTATTTGCTTGTGCTGCAGAGCGATATCCAGCGCATGAGAGCGCACTTATTCGCGAAGTACAAGCTAAGAAACCGAGGGTACCAACTAACGTGATAGCCACAGCACAAAGGCCAATTGTGCGCTTTGTGGGGCAAACAGATATTGCCCAGACAAAACCTTATTATCGACCCTGGCTGCATAAAATTAAACAGTGGTTGGATGAAGGAAAACATCCAACCTTGTTTTTCCATATGCCAGACAACAAAGACGCACCTTGGCTAGCGCAGTCATTCGTTGAGGATTTTAATCAATTGTATCCTCAAAATGTTCTTCCAAATTTAAGCTTGGCTAGTCGTCAGAAAGAACAAAAAGACTTATTTTGAATCCTACTTTTATTTTACCTTCGTCTGGCGGACTGACCTTTTATTTGGCTCTTTTTTCATTACAAAGGTGGTAAGTACCAAGTAGATAAACAAAACAAAAATCAGTGTTAAACCCATACTGCCCCCTCCTCCAGATGTCTCTGTTGGCGTTGCAGTAGTCGCTGACTTTAGCAACATTACACTGATTGTTGCATAGTCGCTTAGTTGTCCATCCGACACCTCAACAGAGAAAGTGACTTGTCTGTCTTCAGTGAGTGCAGGAGCCACAAAAGAAACGACCGCAGTACCGGCATTGATCAGGCTAAGCACAGGTCCCTCTGTTTGTGTCCAAAGGTAAGTCAGACTGTTTTGATCAGGATCACTTGAACTCGCCGCGGACAACTCAACCGTGCTACCTGCATCGGCCGACCCGCTCAACAAACTTATGTTAGCTGTAGGGGGCTGGTTGACCTTAACATCAAAGGTTAGTGAGGCAGTGTTCTTTAAGCTGGGGTTGCCATCATCAGTCGCTTGAACGCTAATAGTATAAGAGCCTGCTAGCAAATTTATCGGCTCAAAACTAAGCACTAGGTCATTAATATTCGCACTGCTCAATGCAGATGTTTGCCAATCAAGTACAAAGCTGTCTTGTGCATTCGCATCACTTACCTGTGCGGTAATAGTCACCAAGCCATTAGCAGACTCAATCTGAGTAACTTCAATACCATTTTGTTCAAGCTTTAGCGTGATAACAGGGGCTACATTCACCTCTTGATCATCAGCACAACCTACTTCATCCACATTCGACCCAATTGATGTCGCTGGACATAAATCATTGGCATTAAGCACGCCGTCAGCATCGTCGTCTAGATCATTGGTAGTTGATTCGTCGCAGTAGGCGAAATCGTTAGTCTGGGTCTGGGTACAATGCGCAACATAGTCCACTTCCATCGTCGCTTTATTAAGTGTTGGGTCAACGCTTCCACCTAAGTTGCCGCCAATAGCCACATTTAATAGCACAAACATAGGCTCTTTGTACTGCGCGCAGTTAGTGACATCATGACTGGTGACCCGTATGTCATCAATAAAAAATTCGATCTTGGTGGCTGAACGTTCAATCGCATATTTATGCCATTGACTTACGTCAGCAGAACCGCCGGGATAATTATATAGCGCTTCAGCACCACAGCCGCTGGTGTTAAAAAAGTTGGTGATGTAACTATCTGGCCGATTAGAAAACCACTCCCAAACGTCAATTTCACCTGCCCCAGGATTAGGCCAATTAATGAAGTCATTATCATTTTTCTTAGGATCCTCAGCAATACGATTTTCGAGCATCCAGAAAGCGGGCCACGTACCCCTTTCTAGATTTAAAAAACGAATGCGAGCTTCCACTCGGCCATATAAAAACTCGGCTTTGTCTTTACTGTTTAAACGACCAGATGTCCAACTTTTTTGCTGCCCGCCTAGACCAACACAATTAGTTGTTTGGCGCCGGGCGATAATTTTTAGCGTGCCATCTGATACCTCATAGTTCCTGTCTACTGAACTATCATCGTCGGTGTAACATTGAATTTCGTTGTTATAGTTGGCTTGAATTTGCGCAGTCCAATTTTGTAAATTAACCCCGCTGCCCGAAAAGCTATCAATCCATTGCACCTGCCAACCAGCGATAGCGCCTTGGTTAACGCCTAAGAGGAATAAACCTAATAAGCCAGTCAGTCGCTTAGTCACCTTACTCTTATTACTTAAAAATTTTGAAATCATACATACTTCTCTTGCTGAAAAGGCTTACAACTTATTGTTGTAAGCCTTTAACTAGTCATCCATTAACTAAATTAATCACTAGCTAAGTATTAATTGCCAAACGTGACATTGTCGAAGTAAGTGACAGTGTCACTTGCCCTTCCCGCAGTATTAAAGTCCGGAAAAATAATCAGTTGGTCAATGTTAATCGCCTCAGTCAATCCAATGTAGCCAGAGAAATCAAAGCTTAATTCCTCCCATTGATTGACCAAAGTATTAGCCACTTTTATTTCAGGCTGAGCACCACCATTAGCTATGGCGAACTTAATACCTACATCGCTAATAACTGTTTTATAGACCATTATTTTTATAGTGCTGTTAGTACTATCTAAGGTAAACGTTGCTATATCACCATGGGCTGTTTCAGTGCCGGCCCAAGGTTGACCCGTTTGACGAGCAGTAAATTTAGCTACCGTTGTGGAAGTATTGATACCTGCACTGTCTGGATTGCTAACAAATTCAACAGCAGGGTTGTCATCATTTTCAAACACAGCCCAAGTGAAACCAGCATTACCTGAACCGCCATTTTCAAAATCAACTGTCACAGGAGCACTGCCATCACCGCCGCCGACATCGCCGCCACCGCTGGCCGTGGTCTCAGTTACACTGACATCATCAATATTAACAATACCCGTGTCTGCACCTAAGTCGAACAATACACGACTGTTTGCATCACCAAAACCAGTTGTAGTGATGGTGTAAGTAAAAGTCTGCCAAGATGTGGTTAAGGCTACTGTTTCCGTCACATTAGTCCAAGGATCTGCATTTAGTCCTAAACCGGCCAATATGTTGCGGTTAATCGAGGCTTTTGCCTTAAAGGTCAATTCATAACTGGTATTTTGGCTTAGCGTCATCACTTGACTTAAATTTACATCCCAAGGATTACCGGCTGTTAATACCTCTGCTTGAAAAACATTATTGGCACCATCAGCGACCACGTTAACCGCACCAATCCAGCCACTAGTGCCTGATTCAAAGTCACCATTGCTGACTAAGGCTGAGCCATCTCCACCACCTCCTGTACCACCAGCCCCATTGCTCGTAAAAGTAAGGTTGTCTAAATACGTCACCGCATTACTTGTTCTGCCGTCTACCATATCGGGGAAGATGGCAATCCCAGAGATACCGGTATTTTCAGGCAAACCAATTTGCGAGGTAAAATCAATCGTCAGTTCTTCCCACTCGTTAATTTTGGTATTAGTAGCAGTCAGTTCACCATGTGAGCCATAGCCGTCACCATTAAATTTTTCAAATTTAACGCCTACTGGACTTATTTTGTCTTTATATACCCAAATTTTAACCAGCGCATTACTGGCAGAAAGGGTAAATGGCTGAACTTGATGAGTAACAACACCGGCATATTTCCCACAACAAGGATCTGAGGCTAAAGGCGTAAGCTTAGCTACACCCGTTGAGGTATTGCCCACTAGACTGGGGTTAGTAACAAATTCTAATGCGGGTGAGGGATCGCCATTTTCGAAGGCTTCCCAATTTGTTTGCTCTGCTTCCGTTCCCTCAAAATCAATACCTTGAGTAATATCAATGACTAAGCTACCGCCGCTAATATTTGAACCGTAGTTTCCGCCACCATCGAAAACACTTAAGTTATCAATATAATACTCAGCACCGTTGCCTGATCCCCAAACGGGAAAAACCATAAATAAATCAATGGCACTTGTATCAAGTCCCGCAGCGGCTAAATTTGCTAGATTAAAAGTGTAGGTCTGCCATGTATTTAGGACAGGAGTCGTATGAGCTTCTTGACTGCTGGATAAGTTAACTTCAGCATTGCTTGCACCACCATTACTTTCAACTTTGAATTTCCAATCAACTACGCCAGCATCCGGCAGTTTCGTCAGTTTCAAATCAAAAGAGACGCTGCCACTAGGGGTAATACTTGAAGCATTAAATGGACTTCCCCCAACGGCACCATCATCAGCGCGCGCGGTAAATCCAACTACGGTATCACCACTAATGGTAAATTCTGTGACCTGATCGTGTGCAGCATCATCTGTGACTAAGCCCGGCGTTGAGTTACCACAACAATCCCACGCAGCCCACTGAGGGAGGGCTGTATTTTCAAACACCAGTAAGGCAACATTAGACGCAGTAGCTTCACTTACTGTAATAGTAAAGTTATGGTTTGCTGAATCACTGCCATCACTCACCAGTAGTTCAATACTGAAATCACCAGTAACATCCGGCGTACCTGATAATACACCTGTTGCCGCATCAAATTGAGCCCAGGCAGGTAGTGCTGCAACTGACGACATCACCAAAGTATCATTATCAGCATCAGTAACGGTCATTGTATACGAATATGCCGTTCCAACTTTTGCACTAGTGAGTGCAGTACTGGTAACAACTGGGGCTGAGTTTGGAGCGACGAAGGCCGATACCTCTAGTGAAAAGGTCTGACTGACCACTTCACTGCCATCAGAAACACTTAGTACAATTGAATGGGTGCCGACGTCAGCTGTTGCCGGTGTACCGCTTAGCACTCCGGTTGTGGCATTAAAACTTAACCATGAAGGCATGCTGCCGACACTAAACGTTAAGGTATCACCATCACTGTCAGTTGCTGCAATGGTATAAGAATAACTATCTCCTTCAATGACGGATAAGCTGGCTGAACTTGTGACGACAGGACTTGCATTAGTGGGGGTTTCATCAATCGGTGCATCATCGCTAGAGCCGCAAGCTACCAAGGATGTTGATATAAAGACAGCGAGCAACGTTTTATTGAAAGAACCAATACCATGTTTTGTTTTCATTAAATTTTCCTTAACTAAACAGCAAATCAATATAAAGCGAGTTTGCTATCTATAAAAATAGGGGTAGCGAAATGCAGTCAGTCTTTAGCCTTATTGCTAACAACGATTGAGTGAACATTCGTTGTTATCGACAAGTCTAAACACAAGTCTGATTACCAAACACTAAGTGAGTCAGCAGGTAAGTGGTGAATAACCAGCCACCTCAAATCAACAAAATACTTGACCGAATACGTATTAAACTCAAAAAACAACAGTATTCAGCGGCAGCTCTTATTGCTAAAACGTTACCTGTGCTTTTAATTGTAAAAGCCAAGTACTGACAGGCTTCAACCATGAACCAAATCATAATGTAAGCGCTTACAACAAAACTAAAGCAAGGCGCTAACAATAGCAACATTTTTTTAACAGTTGAGAGGAAATAACAGAAAAAATATTTTAAACATATGTTTTATATAGGTTTTAAAAAATAGGGGAAAACACACAAAAGGAGAGAAAAAATGAGACCGTTTACATTATGAGGCTATTCACCAAAATTATGAGCATAAAAAAAGCCACTGTAATAAAATTATAGTGGCTTTTTTAAGCCCGAGTTTCTAGCTGAGGTTTTTAAGCATTTCTATCTAAATAAGACCTTTTCTTGTTTAAACCAATACACACAAAAGCCGATTAGCGCCCCTGCAATAAGTACCGTTGAGCCAAATATTGCAATCAATTGGTAATAGTCCATTGTGCCTTTGACTAACTCTTTCATAGCCAATGCTACATTGGTTAACGGCACCCAAGCCCATCCACCTTTTAATTCCACCCCAGGCAACAAAGCCAAAATAACCGGAATAATGACAAAAATCACCAGCGGCCCCATATAACTTTGAGCCTCTTTAAAACTCTTGGCATAAATTGAAATACTAAGCAGTACCGCAGCAAAAATGGCGACCACTGGCACCAACATTAAAAAGATCAGGATAAAATCAATCACGCCTATTTGTCCCATAAAATCAGCTACAAATTTAACGGCCATACCTTGACTGAGCACTAAGCCCCAGCCTGCCATGCTGGCAACGGTAATGAGGGCTGTCATGGTGCCGGCAAAGGCAATGGTAAAAAACTTACCAAAAACAATTTTGTTTCTATCGATGGGTGAAATTAACAAGGTCTCTAAGGTACCCCGTTCTTTTTCCCCAGCACCAATATCTGTGGCCGGAAACATAGCGCCTTGTAAACACAAAATAAACAGCAGATATGGCAGCATTCCACCAATTTTTTCACCCCAGTTTTCACGATTATCCGCGGTATTAATTTTTTCCAGAACGATAGGCTCAAGTAGGGCTTGCTGCTGATTTGCATCTAGTCCCAAGCTGGCAAAGGCCAGAAGTTGAGAGGCATCAGCTTGCTCTTTAACAATTTCATTTACCCTTTGGTAAACCAGATTCAGTCCGGCGTCATTCAGATATAACTGAATCGTTGACTGGCCATTTCCTAGCACTTCCTCACTATAAGTCGATGGAATAATCAATACAAAATCAATAGTTTCGTTACGAATAAGGCTGGTGTAATCACTCTGTGAACCGATATCAACCTTTTCAAATTTCGCTGGTTGCTCTAATTTTTCAGTGATAATCGGCGCATATTCCCCACCAACCACCGCATATTTAAGCACCTTAGTTTCAGCCTTTTCAATGGCTTGTTTGGTGACAAAAGCCACACCACCAAAGATCAACGGAAATATTAATAGGGGTAAGGCGATCATAAAAAACAAGGTTTTTTTATCGCGAACTAACTCTTTCAACTCTTTTAAAAATACTAACCACATAACTCACTCCTTAAATATTTGCAGTTGGGCTTTGAATACTGGCCATAAATGCTTGATGCAAAGATCCATCAGCGAGGGCTCTAAATTTTGTAGTATCTCCGTCAAACATGGTAAGGCCTTTGTCAATAACAACTACTTTGTCACATAGTTCATCTACTTCATCTAAATGATGAGTTGAAAAAATAACCGGTGTACCTTGCTCTTTTAACCGCCTGATAAAGTCCAACACCGTTTGGGTTGCCATGATATCTAGGCCAGTTGTAGGTTCATCAAGGATTACAACTTCAGGCTCGTGCACCACTGCACGTGCAATTGCAGTCTTTTGTTTCATCCCGGTTGAATAGTTTTCACAGCGACGGTCAAGAAAGGTATGCAAGTCCAGTAAGTCAGCCAATTCTTCAATCCGCTGTGCTGTTTTATTAGCAGATAAACCATGTAGCTGACCAAAGTACTCGATATTTTCGCGCCCAGTGAGTCGACCATACAAACCGGTTGAACCAGACAGAAAACCAATTTTTTGACGTGCCAATAAAGGCTTGGTCAATACATTTATGCCATTAATGCTTAGACTACCTGAATTGGGCTTTAAGGCCGTAGACAACATACGTAAGGTTGTTGTCTTACCTGCCCCATTGGGTCCTAACAAGCCAAGAACTTGGCCCTGCTCACAACTGAAAGATACATCCATAACTGAATGAAAAAAGCGCCCTTTCAAACGAGGATCTTTCTTTTCTTGTTCACTCAGTTTTTTGGGATTTTCCACCTTAAACTTTTTAGCTAATTGCAAAATTTCTATCATTCCATTTCCCTTAAAAGATTGTGACCTTTCTAACATCAGTAACAGATTGAATTTATTACACAAGAAAGTAAAATAAACTATGTAACAATCATCTACTATCGCGTCACCGATATAATAAGCCAATATACGTGAAATCGGCCTTTAGAAACACCAATGAGAAACACAAAATGGAATCCCTTAGTAATCCCTTTCAAGCCTGTAAGAATATTGTACTCAAACCTAATGGTGTGTTTGCAAAAATAAAAACAACCGACAATTGGTCTTGGGTACCATTTTTTCTGGTGGCGGGTGCAACCTTTTTGACTATCTACAGTTATCTTAATGTGGTCGACATAAATTGGTTTATCGACTCGATGCTGCAACTTATTGCAAAAGATGTGAGTCCCGCAGAGGTTAAGGCGATGCGCGATGGCATGGAACAAGGAAACGTTCTATTATTTAGCCTAAGTTTAGGCTTGATGCTTAAAATTGTGTTGTTTAATGCCTTGATGGCGGCTTATTTGAATCAATGCGCTAAAATGGACGAAGAATGTGTTCAAGGTTTTACCGATTGGTTTGGTTTTTGTTGGTGGATAAGTTTACCCTTGGTCGCGGTACAACTTTTGACCTGCGTCGTTATATGGTTTTCTCAATCACCGCAATTATCCCAAACCGTATTGGAACTAACTTCATTGGCCTTCATTTTTTCAGTTGATATACGCTCTCCTTGGTTTGGTTTATTTGAGTCACTAAAATTAGAATACATTTGGATCATATACTTAACCACGGTCGGTTTAAGTCAGTGGACAAGTCTAACAAAAAAACAAATTTATCGGATTGCAATTGGGCCTTATGTATTTATCTGGGGTCTTTGGTTGCTGCTACTGTTGTTTTAGGCTATTTGACAAGAACTACTGATTTGGGTCGAAAATAATCAGTATTTTGATAAAACTCAGCTTGTTTGTTTTCTGTGCAGAACCCAGGTATCCCCAATAAGGGGATAGGAAGCAGCGGTTTTTTAAAGCCAAACAGATTGCTTTGACTAATTTGCCCAAACAGTTTGTCATCTAGGACACTAAGCTGCTGACTGCAGGACAATTGACTAAAACCTGAGTCTACTGTCAGTCCCAACCACTTTCCCGTTAAGCCGATAAAAGGATGTAATAACATTTCTAAATTTGCATGACCAAAGACGACACAGTGTATTTTGTCTCTCCATAATGCCCGATGTACTACACACACAGAATGCCATTGATGCTGGCTCAGTGCTTCAAGTAAAAACTCAAAGCCCTCTTCGACCGCTAAAATAACCCCGCACTCATCAAAATGAGTCAGGTTATTGCGTCTTAATGTGCGCGGATTAAGTCCATATTGACTAATATCTTCAATATGTTGCTGATTAAGCAGTGCCTTAGTCTTCGGGAATTGCAGCCAAATCAGACCATTAAATAAGTCATGCCAGCTATTTGGTCGCGTGGGCACACGTTTGTGTTGATAAATAGTCTGCTCATAATATTCATCAGTTTCAATTAACTGTGATTGGCAGACAAAATCAGGGCAAATTAGAGAGTCAGCTAAAATTTGGCTTTTTAATTGATTCAAACCCAGTGCATTGGGCCATTGAGTAAATTGTTCTAAGTTAAAAAGACGAGTTAATTGTGCAAAGGGCAATACAGTTTTCTGAGCGACTAAAGGCGCGTTCCAATTCGATGTCATAGGCTAAATAAAAAGTTTAAGTCGCAAGTTATAAGGCAGTATAATGCGAAGCCACTATAACTATAAGAGTAATGTATGAAACTTTACAACAAAACCGGCTTGCTGCTGCTGGGGTCCCTGTTACTAACCCTCGGATGTTCAAAACAAGTAGAAACAGTTACCCCAGAATCTGATAATTTCCTCAGCGTTTACGAACAGATAAATAGCGCAGACATTAAACGCCATATGCAAATCCTTGCCTCTGACGAATTTGAAGGCCGCTTACCAACCACTAAGGGTGAACAATTAACCTTAGATTATTTAAGCACTGAATTGCTGGCGCTAGGTTTACAACCGGGTAACGGCGATAGCTTTTTACAAGCCGTTGATTTAGTTGAAATAACAGCTATTCCTGATATGACTTTACACATTGGTGAAAACCAGTTTACCTACAAACAAGATATGGTCGTTTCCACTAAGCGAGAAAATACCAGTGTCGAGCTTAAGGACTCAGAGTTGGTTTTTGTTGGTTTTGGTGTCAATGCACCTGAATATGGTTGGAACGATTACGAAGGTATCGATGTTAAAGGCAAAACCGTGGTGATATTAGTGAATGACCCCGGTTTTGAAATGCCCCAAAGTGGTAAATTTCAAGGTAAAACGATGACCTATTATGGTCGTTGGACATACAAATATGAAGAGGCGAGTCGCCAAGGTGCCGCCGCCGCTATTATTGTGCACGAAACAGTGCCCGCTTCTTATGGTTGGTCGGTAGTAGCCAATAGTTGGAGTGGCCCACAATATAGTTTGGTCAGTAAAGACGGTAATGCGAGCCGGGTTGCGGTTGAAGGATGGCTTACTACTGAGGCTGCGCAAAAAGTATTTGCCGACGCAGGATTAAATTTTGCGGAACAAAAGCAGCTCGCTTTAGCGGGCCCCCATCATCAAACATTAGCGTTAAAAGCGTCGGTGACGATTAACAGTAGCCTAAAAAAATCGACCAGTTACAACGTTCTGGCAACGCTACCCGGAGTGACTCATCCTCAAGAGCACATAATCTACTCAGCACATTGGGATCATCTCGGTAAAGACAGCAGTAAAGACGGTGATCAAATTTATAATGGTGCTCATGACAATGCTACCGGCGTAGCGGCAAATTTAGCACTGGCTAAAGCCTACTCTGAACTCAATATAAAACCGCAGCGTTCGGTGAGCTTTTTATTTGTAACCGCCGAAGAACAGGGCTTGTTAGGTTCTAAATATTATGCAGAACATCCCATTATTCCTTTAAAAGACACGGTCGCAAATATCAACATGGACGCTCTAAGTGTATTGGGGCGTACCAAAGATATAGCAGTGGTCGGTATGGGAAAATCTGAACTTGAAAATTATCTAGCTAAGGCGGCAATGCGCCAAAATCGTATACTTGTACAAGAAAGTCGTCCCGAAGCAGGGATTTATTTTCGCTCAGACCATTTCAGCTTTGCCCAACAAGGTGTACCGGCTCTTTACGCTAAAGGTGGCGATGAGCCCATTGATGAAGCCACGGCTAAATATCGCAAACGCACTAATGTGATTGTGACAGGGTGTTATCATCAAGTGTGCGATCAATTTCGTGACAATTGGGACTTAAGCGGCATAGTGGAAGATGGGCAATTACTATTTGAAGTTGGCTACATGTTAGCTAATTCAGAAGATTGGCCCAAGTGGAGCCCCACCAGCGAATTTCAGCGTAAACAATAAGACAGTAAGGTAATATAATAACCGGCAAGGCCACAATCCTTGCCTTTTTTTACGGGCAAATTTGTCGATAAAAGCAGCAATAAATCCGCGTTATACTTTGCGATAATTAGCTAGTGTAAAAAAATTACAGTTTCCGCTTGCTTTTTTCGCTGAGGCTGGCAAATTCAAGGGCGCGAAAGAATGAATAAAAGCAACAACTTCACGCGACCCTAGGGGTTCATTAAGCACTATCCGCCAATGTAACCAGCTATTTTATCTAACCCGCAACTCAAGAGAAACTTTTTTATGTGTGGTATTTTCGGCATTCTGGACATCAAAACTGATGTGGCAGAACTTAGAACACAAGCG
>TARA_R110002153_G_scaffold13341_1_pt1 | contig 12655 bp, 14 predicted proteins | sample TARA_R110002153 | Tara Oceans TARA_R110002153 (sample SAMEA4398193) | marine metagenome | biome: Polar Biome; feature: [SRF] surface water layer (ENVO:00010504); material: water (ENVO:00002006), including particulate matter (ENVO:01000060) such as... | depth 5 m
GATGGCACTGTAATGGCAGGCAAAACTCATAAAGCAAGTGCGGGTAAGAAAAAACCAGTTCCAAGGTATTAATTAATGTGGTCTATTATCATAGCTACTGTGTTAATAGATAGTAAAGGACAGGAGACACCTGTATTGGTGTCTACTTATCCTACTCTTAGAGACTGTCGCCTGGAACTTATTGAGGTGGCAAAAACGTTGAAATATGATCTTGTTGTTAGCCCGTTACTTGGTTACGCTATAAAAAAGAATGCAAATAGTAAAACTACAGTTGCGTTTTGTGTACAAAATAAAGAAGGTGTTTAGTGTGGTCTAGCCCTTTAGAACTGTATCCAGTTCATGTATCACCCACTCTTGCTCCGTTAGGACAAGGAGTGTTAATAGAGCCACAGACTCACACAGTAAATGCAGAGTATCTTGTAGTGCAACCTTCTAGGGAGCCCTACGGAGTTCCGCAAGAGTACACACGGAGATTATGGATATGTTAGCTGAATTAGCTATAGCCAATGCTGCATTTCAAGTTATTAAGCAAACTTTATCTAACGGTAAAGAAATAGCTGATGCTGGATCAGCTTTAACTAAATACTTTGGTGCTAGCCAAGCTATTCAGCAAAAAGCTAAGATGGGTACAGGAGATGTACTAGCTGCTTATCAGGCAAAGCAAGCAATAGAACGTCAAGAAAGAGAACTAGAATTTATGCTAAATAAGCAGGGACTTCTTGGTTATTACAAGTATCAACAATTTAGAGATGAGTTTTTTAAAACACAGAAAGCTGAAGCAGCAAAGCAACGGGTAAGAAACAAAAAGATAAAAAGTAATGTAGAAACAGGATTTTTAATAACACTATTAACTATAATTTTCTTAGGTGCATTTGTTGGATTGTTAATTTATATAAAAGAAATGATGTAAAGTGGTTTAAAAAGTGACTGTATATTTGAAATGACTTATGTGTATAATATATATACATTAATTATAAGTTGAAAAATATGGACTATACGTTACTGAAGGAATGGGCATCGCCCAGACAGTTAGAAATATTAGAAGCACTTATATTAACCAAGAGCAAAATGCAGGCAGCAAAGAATTTAGGACTACATGAAAGCACTATTTATTCTTGCTTACGTAGGGTAACAGCAAAGGCGGCTAAACAAGGTTATTCGCCCCAACATGATATGACGCATACTGCACCTGATACACATATTGTTAAAGGAGTAAGTAGCTACTACGATGATAAAGGAAACTTATCACGTCAATGGGTCAAAACAGACCTAAAGAAAGGAGCAGAGCTTGAAGCTATAAAAGCATTTGCTCAAGGTTTAGCAGAAGATTTAACAGGAAAACATACTGTTATTACTAAACCTATTAATACTAATACTGACTTAATGTCGTGTTATGTTATAGGAGACCATCATCTAGGTATGTTGGCTCATGCCGCAATTACAGGCGGAGAAGATTACAACATTAACAAAGCAGAATCTTTGTTAGTAGAAGCTTTTGATAAGCTAATAACCAGGGGAGTAGATTCCCAGACTGGATTACTAGTAAATTTGGGTGATTTTTTACACGCAAATGATACTACTAACACCACACAGAGTGGTCATGTATTAGATGTTGATGGGCATTTTAGTAGAGCGTATGAATCAGCAGGAGCTCTAATAAGATTAGTTGTTACTATGATGTTAAAGAAGCATGAAAAAGTAATAATTTTAAATGCTCGTGGTAACCATGACAGAGATGCTGCATTGTCTCTTAATATTATGATGAAGGTTTTGTATGAGAACGACCCTCGTGTAGAGGTGCTAGACAATGTGTCTAAGTTTGTATCTTATAAGTTTGGATCAAATTTAATAGTTACACATCATGGTGATAGAATGACACCTCAGAAAGTATATGAGCATGTTACTCGCACTATGTCTAAACACTGGGGTGAGACTAAACATCGCTTTTGTTGGATGGGTCATATTCACCACAAGACGGCTAAAGAGATTGGTGGTATGGTGGTCGAAAGCTGGAATGTATTAAGTCCAGTAGACAATTGGCATGCTGAGTCTGGATATGGATCAGACAGATCAATGACGTGTGTAGTTCTTCACGGTGAACACGGTGAATATATACGACACAAAGTCGGTATTACGGAGCTGAACAGTGATAGAATTAATCAAAATACCACAGGTGATTCGCATGGAAGTTGATGCTAGGTTTGACAGGCTAGAAGCCAAGATTGATAAACTAGCAGATGCTATGGTCAAACTGGTTGAGATTGATACTAAAATTGATGGAATACTTAATCACAACAACACACAAGATAATCGTTTAAATAAACACAGTGATACTTTAGATAAGCATGCTGTAAAGCTAGCTGTAGTAGACAAGTCTACTGGGGCTAATGAATGGTTTGTTAGAATACTAATCGCTGCTTTAGTCTCGGCTGCTACGAGCATTGCAGTATTTATGATGAGGGGATAAATATGTTTAAACTTGGCGCTAACAGTTTAAAAAACAGAGAAGGAATAGACGAACGATTAATTGAAATTACAGATCTTGCAATTTCATTAAGTAACGTAGATTTTGGTATACCTTCTACTGGTGGCTTACGCACACTAGACGATCAAGTTAAGTTATTTACAGAAGGTAAATCAAAGTGCGATGGACGTGCGACTAAATCTTACCACCAGACAGGAAAGGCTGTTGATGTATATGCTTACGTAGATGGCAAAGCTAGTTGGGATAAATTAGATCTCGCTCTAGTTGCCGCAGCTATGTTGCAAGCATCAGCAGAATTAGGATACGAATTAAAATGGGGTGGTCTTTGGAAGTCATGGCAAGACTATCCTCATTTTGAATTAGAGGTGTAACTATGGGTTGGCTAAGTTTTTTAAATCCAATTGCAGGTTTAGGCAAAACTTATCTTGAAGGTAAGAACAATGTTGCTAAGGCTAAGTCAGCAGCAGCTATTATAAGTATAGAAGCTGAAGCAGATGTAAAAGTAGCAGGTGCTAAAGCAGCACACAAGCTAGCTGATGATGGTCAGACGCAAGATTACAATTTAGATTACATAGCCATGCAGCAAATGGATAAAAGCTATGTAGATGACATAATGATTGCTTTGCTACTTGTACCAGTAGGTGCGTCATTTTTAGGTTATCAAGAGGAAGTTACAGCAGCATTTGAGTCATTTGCTTCAATGCCTGATTGGTATCAATATTTAATTATAGGTATCTATGTTGTAAAGTTTGGATTGCGTGGATTACTTACTAAGCTAGTCTCTGGAAAGCTTGGCGGCATTAAGCTGAAATAGACTCACTATTATATTATGTACGTTGTATGTGGTACGATACAGCAATTATTTAAGGTATGGACGACATGTCAGAAAAGTTTGATGAAGAAGTGATATATTCAGATGAAACATCTGATAAGAATCTATACAGCGAAAGTACTGTTGAGTTAGCTGATTGGGAAAACGCTCCTAAGATAACTGACCTAAAGGCTGACTACACAGAAGCTTTACCTGCTCATCAATTACAAATGACAAAGGTTAAGACCTGGGTAGACAATCTTAATATTGAAGGCAAAGCTGCAATTACAAAACGCACTGGTCGTAGTGCTGTAGCTCCTAAACTTATTCGTAAACAAGCTGAGTGGCGGTATGCTGCACTTAGTGAGCCATTTCTATCTACAGACGATGTGTTTAACGTAGAGCCCATTACTTTTGAAGACAAGCAAGCTGCAGTACAAAATCAATTAGTTTTAAATAACCAATTCAATACTAAAATTAAAAAGAATCGTTTTATTGATGAGTTTATTAGAGCTGCAGTTGACGAAGGCACGGTAATACTCCGTGTTGGTTGGGAATACGAAGATACAGTTGTAGAAGTAGAACAACCAATTATTGAACGAGTACCTGTACAAGATCCAATGCAAGCAGCTCAGATGGCTGCTCAAGGTATGGAACCTGTTGAAGAAATACAAACAGGCACTGAAATGGTTGAGGAAACTCAAATCATTAAGAACCAACCTACTCTTGAAGTGTGTGACTTAAATAACGTACTAGTAGATCCTACGTGCAAAGGCGACATAGAGAAGGCGCAATTCCTTATTTATAGTTTTGAGACTGACCTATCAGAACTTAAGAAAGATGGTAGATATACTAATCTAGAAAAAATTAATATATCTGGTAACTCAGTATTATCAGAACCAGATCATGCACAGACTTTGGAAGAAGCCACATTCTCTTTTAAAGACAAGCCTCGTCAGAAGTTTGTTGCCTATGAGTATTGGGGTTATTGGGACATTAACAAAACAGGTATTGTAGAACCTATTGTTGCTACATACGTAGGCGATACAATAATTAGAATGGAAGTAAACCCATTCCCAGATCAACAGATTCCATTTGTCATGGCTCAGATGTTACCTAAACGTAACTCTAGTTATGGTGAGCCAGATGGTGCATTGTTAGAAGATAATCAAAAGATTGTAGGTGCTGTAACTCGTGGCATGATTGACATTATGGGTCGTTCAGCTAACGGACAGTTAGGAATACGTAAAGATGCTCTTGATGTAACTAACCGTCGTAAGTATGAGCGAGGCTTAGACTATGAGTTTAACGCCCAGGTAGATCCACGTCAGGCATTCCACATGGGTGCTTATCCTGAGATTCCTCGATCAGCTGAAGCAATGCTTGCTTTACAAAACCAAGAGGCTGAATCATTAACAGGTGTTAAAGCTTTTTCTTCTGGTTTAAGTGGGCAAGCACTTGGTAACACAGCAACTGGCATACGTGGAACCTTAGACGCTACAAGTAAGCGTGAGTTAGGTATCTTACGTAGACTAGCTACATGTATTAGCGAAGCAGGAAGAAAGATCTTAGCTATGAATGCTGAGTTTTTATCTGAGGAAGAAACTGTACGTATTACTAACGAAGAGTTTGTACAAGTACGTAGAGATGATTTAGCAGGTAACTTTGATCTTAGATTAACTATTAGCACTGCAGAAACAGATAACGAGAAAGCTCAAGAGTTGGCATTTATGCTACAGACTATGGGTAACTCTATGGATCCTTCTATGGGTCAAATGTTGTTAGAAGAAATTGCAATGCTACGTAAGATGCCAGCATTAGCTAAACGCATTAAAGAGTACCAGCCACAGCCTGATCCTATACAACAAGAGAGAGGACAGCTGGAACTTGAGTTACTTAAAGCACAGATTTCTAACGAGCAAGCTAAGGCTGCAGAGAACCAAGTTGACATGCAACTTAAATTAGCTAAGACTCGTAACTTAGAAAGCAAGTCAGACACTGAAGATCTATCGTTCTTAGAACGTGAGTCAGGAGCTGATATGGATAAAGAATTTGAAAGAAAAGATTTTGATAGACGCTCTCAGCTTGATTTAAAAGCTGCAGAGAATATGTTAAAAGGTGACGGAGCAATGGCTCCTAGTATTTAAACTAAACCAAGATAACCTACAGGTAAAGCTGGGGGACACAAAGGTAAATGAACGATGAGTGAAATTGAGCAGATTGATGTTAGCATTGATGTAGCACGTAAAGATGTAGAGAAGATGAATGGTCTACTACGTCTTATAAAAAATAAAGACTTTCAATCTTTAATAGATGATGGATATTTTGTAAATGAATCAAGTCGGCTAGTTATTTTACGAGCAGACCCTTCTATGCAAGATGAGGTGTCACAAAGAACTATTAATGATGGTATGACAGCTATTGGGCACTTTAGACAATATCTGAATACTGTTATGCAGATAGGTCGTATGTCAGAGCAAGGTATTAAGGAGGACGAAGAGACGCGTCAAGAACTTCTAGCAGAGGAGTTATAACATGTCTGAGTCCGAAGAACTTAATGTTTTAGATTTGCCTGATGACCAAGTTAACGATGCTATTGCAGCAGAGATGGCTCGATTAGACTCAGAAGAGTCTGCTGAAGATTTTACTGAAGAAGGTGGAATTGAAGTAGACGAACAAGAAGAAATACAGGAAGAAGAAACTGAAGAAGGTGAAAGTAATGATGAACCATCTGAGGACTCTGAAGATGAAGCTGAAGGGTCTGGCACAGACCCTGAAGCTGACTCTAGTCACTTCTCTGACGATGATACAGAAACAATTGAAGGAGGCTCAGACGAAGATTCTGACGGCTCTGAAGAAAGTGACGTTGACTCTGAGGAAGAAATAGATTATAAAGTTCAATATGAACAGCTGCTTAGTCCTTTTAAGGCTAACGGCAAAGACATCAAAGTAGACACGGTAGAAGATGCCAGGTCTTTGATGCAAATGGGTGCTAACTACAATAAGAAAATGGCTGCGTTAAAGCCAAATCTTAAAGTAGTTAAAATGCTAGACAACCACGGTTTGCTAGATGAACAGAAGTTAAGCTACTTAATTGATCTCAGTAAACAAGATCCTGAAGCAGTTAAGAAGTTAGTAAAAGATAGTGGAATTGATCCACTAGATATTGACACAGACAATATTGCGTATAGACCCAACGCTTACAATGTCTCTGATAGCGAAGTAGCACTGGACGGAATACTCGATGACATTCGAGACACAAGTACCTTTAACACTACTATTGATATCATTGGTAATAAGTGGGACGAAGCGTCCAAAGATATGATTGCCAAAGACCCTAATATCATTAAGGTCATCAACGATCATGTCGGATCTGGAATATTCAAGAAGGTCAGTGAAGTTGTAGAACGGGAGCGAATTTTAGGAAGACTTAATGGTCTTTCTGATATTGAGGCTTATAAACAAGTAGGCGATGCGATCAATTCTAGTGGAGGATTTGGTGACCCTGTACAGGTTACTAAGACCCAACCAACTAGTATATCTAAATCAAATAGTGTTAATAAGGCAAACAATCCTGTAGATCCAAAGCTTAAAGTTAAGCGAAAAGCTGCGGGCTCTACAAAAAGTAAGCCTAGTAAGGCAAAACCTCAGTTCGATGTACTCAGTATGAGCGACGAAGAATTTGAGAAGATGTCTTCTAGTAAGTTTGTTTAATTACTATTTTTTAAGGATATACTAATGAGTATTACATATAACGATCCCAAAGGCGGAACAGCGTCTGGTGTTGGAGCGCAAGTCCGTACGGATTATTACGCTAAAAAAGCTTTAGTTGAAGCTTCAAAAGAACAATACTTCGGTCAGCTAGCCGACGTAACTGCCATGCCTAAAAACATGGGTAAGACTATTAAGCGTTTCCATTACATGCCTATCCTAGATAGCCGTAATTCTAACGATCAAGGTCTTGATGCTGCTGGTGCAGTTATTACAACCGCACAGTTCTATGCAACTTTCCCACGTACAGTGATGGAAGTAACTAACGCTACTAAAGCTGCTGCCGCAGCTGCTATCAACGATAACGTTGGTTCTGTAGTAGTTGCAACTGCTGGTTCTAACGACAGTGGTGCTAGTGGTACAGGCTTTGCCTCAATCACTATTGCTGGTGGTCTAAACGCTAAGTACGCAGACTCTACTAAGAAAGATGCTGTTGTTACTGCAGGTGTTGGTGCATCTATTACACAAGGTGGCGGTAACCTATACGGTTCTTCTAAAGACGTTGGTGCTATCTCTTCTAAGATCCCTGCTTTGTCTGAAGCTGGTGGTCGTGTAAACCGCGTTGGTATGAAGCGTTTAGAATTAGAAGGTACTATTGAGAAGTTTGGTTTCTTCGATGAGTACACTCAAGAGTCTTTGGACTTTGATTCAGATGCCGATTTAATGCAACACATCACTACCGAGTCTGTTAAGGCTGCTAACGAAATCACTGAAGATCAACTTCAGATTGATTTGTTAAACGGTGCTGGCGTATTACGTTATGCTGGTACAGCAACTTCTGCTCTTACATTGTCTGGTAAAACTGGTGGTGTTACTGCAGTAGACTATGACGATTTGGTTAAGTTAAGCATTGAGCTAAACAACAACCGTACTCCTAAGCAAACCAAAGTTATCTCTGGTTCGCGTATGGTAGATACTAAAGTAGTTAACGCTGCTCGTATCATGTACGTTGGTTCTGAAATGGTTCCTGCAATCATGAAGATGACTGACTATCACTCAAACAAAGCCTTCATCCCTGTTGCACAATATGCAGAAGCTGGCAATGTAGTTCGTGGTGAGATCGGTTCAGTAGACAGTTTCCGCATCGTTGAAGTACCTGAAATGATGAAGTGGGCTGGCGCTGGCGCAACACGCGCTTCTGCAACAGATGCAGGTTACTACCACACCAATGGTAACTACGATGTTTTCCCAATGATGGTTGTTGGTGAAGGCGCGTTTACTACTATCGGTTTCCAAACTGATGGTAAGACTGTTAAGTTTAAGATCAAGCACGTACGTCCTAGTGAGAACTATAGTTCTTCTGATCCGTATGGCGAGACTGGCTTCTACAGCATCAAGTGGTACTACGGTACTATGATTTTGCGAGCAGAGCGTTTAGCAGTACTTAAGACTGTTGCTCTAATCTAGAGTAGCGGTATAATATAACCTCCCTTAACGGGGAGGTTTTTTCACATATAGAGGTATCACCCTCTTCTAAAAGGTAGATGTACAATGAACGATGAAATCACACAAGAAGATAATGAAATCCCAAGTGAGCTAGACTCTTTAAGAGCCCGTGCAGACCAACTAGGAATTGATTATCGTCACAATACTGGAGTAGCCAAGCTACGTAATCTAGTTAACCAGGCATTAAGTCCTGCTGTAGAATCTGCACCAAAAATAGCTGCTAAGAAAACTGAAACTCAGTTAGTTGCTGAAGCACGAGATGAGGCTGGTAAGCTCATACGTATCCGAATTACATGTATGAATCCAAACAAGAAGAACTGGGAAGGAGAAATCTTTTCTGTAGGTTCTGCTAAGTTGGGTACATTTAAAAAGTTTGTACCGTTTGATGCGCCAGATGGCTGGCACGTACCTAACATCATTCACAATATGATTGAAGAGCGTAAGTGCTCTGTGTTTTATACACATACATCATCTAATGGTGCTAAGACTCGTAAGAGTAAGCTAGTACCAGAATTTAGTATTGATATTCTACCTCCACTAACAGGAGAAGAGTTGCGTAACTTAGCTCGTCAACAAGCATTAGTTTCTGACGAATAACAGGAAAATAATATGTATACCGTCAACTCCACTGTGACTTTTACAATCGCACGACCTCAGTTAAATGCAGGAGATGTGGCAGCTGACGCTATAAGCGTTAGAGCAGTGGATCCTGACGGTATTTTTTCTAGCGTTGCTCTTGCAACTGATGTTACCCCAACTACGTCTGCTGCAGGTTCTATTACTTTCTCAGATGTATTAAATAAGAAGGGTGTGTGGCGTTATGAAGTACTAACGTCTACGAATGTTGCCCACGTTACAAGCGTTAATGCAGTAGCTGTGGATACTACATACTCTACTACTGTTAAATTTTAAGGTAACTATATGCCCACTATTGCTATAACGGAAGTAACTGAAGGAACATTAACAGGCAACGGTGTCTTTGATAAGTTAATGGCAACAGTTACTGCTCATTTAAATGATCAGTATACTAAGGGTCGAATTACAGGAGCTGAGTACGCTACTGTATATCTTGGAGCAGTACAGTCTGCAATGCAGCAATCAGTGTCTTTTGTATTAGGTGAGCAACAAGCAGAACTTGCACTTACCCAATTAAATGATACTTTGGTTACTACTGCAAAACAGCGTGAAGAGATTAACTCTCGTATTGTATTGGTAGATACACAAGTGCAAGAGCAATTAGACGGCACCTTACGAGCCAATACTCAACTACAAGACGCATTAACTACTAGCTTAAAGCAACGTGTACAGATTGATAATCAAATTGATTTAATTCATGTGCAAATGGCTGAAGGCGTTGATGGTACAACCAGGGCAAACACTCAGTTACAAGATAGTTTAACTACTGCTGTTAAACAGCGTGAGCAAATTGTAAGTGCTGTTGCATTGTCTACTGCACAAGTAGCAGAGCAGAGCGCAGCTACTACCCGTAACAACTCTCAATCTACCCAAGATCTATTGGTTAAAGCAAGTCAGGTTCTTAAGATGACTAGCGAAAGAGGAGTGCTTGATAAAAAAGTACTTACTGAAGCTCAACAAACTATCTTAGTAACCAAACAGCAAGAACTATATACTGCTCAAAAAGATGGATTTGCACGAGATGCAGAACAAAAAGCAGCTAAGTTAGTTAGCGAAATTTGGCAGATCTCTAAAGGAACAGATCCAAATGGATATGTGCTAGGTGTTTCTGACACTGAGGTAGGTACAGTTCTAAAGAATGCTGTTAGAAGTTCAGGTATAGATTATGCTGCAATATTAGCAATGCCGTAATGGAGCACTAGATGGGCTGGACTAGGGAAGCAAGGGCGCATACCCAGCCTGTATTTGGTGAGATGGAAGACACTATTCCAACCATGCGAAAAGCAGTGATGACAGCCTCTATTAGAGGCATATCACCTGCTTTAGCTGTTAAAAAAGCATTAATAAATAACAGGTTTACATCTGCTGCAAGCTACATAAATACTGCTAAGAAGTCCTATGTACATAAGCTTCCAAAAATAACTCAAACAAGCCCACTACGTAATCAAAGTTACTTTTTAAATTTGGCGTTTCCAGAAGGAGCGCCAACTATAACTAGCACTACGTTTACGCTTCCGTCAGCTATGGATCAGTTAGATGCAATACAGACTCCAATAGCAACATACGATTCTTCAGTGCATTCTTTTACGTACACAGAAAGTGGTGCTTCATTTACTAAAGCATACACAGCTGCAACTTACGTAAATGACACTACCTTTACTTACGTAGAGTCTATAATAAATAGTAGTAATGCAGTTGTTAGTGCCACTACTAAGACTGCTTTTAGAACAGTGGGACATGATGTAAAAGTAATTAGGTATACTTACAATCACTTAGGTTTAGTAAAAGTAAAATTATATTCTCCTGCAAATGCAGACTCTCATCTATTTCATGACATCTTTAGCACTTACAGTAACTCAGACGATTTTGTAGCGTACCCTATCTATCCTTTAATGTTAGACGGTGTGTACATAGACAACGCGTCACGTAAAGAAGAGTACGATGATGCACAGAGATTGCTAAGGCAATTAAGCTTTCCGTTAGACGTAGTTTTTGGATCTATAAAAGCAGGTGTGCCTGTACCTTCAAGTGTAGCTGACGAAGAGAATCGTATAACAGATATATTTTTGTTAAACGCAATTAACGTTAACTCTGCTACCCAGGCAGGCAAAGCTTATTTGTTTGAGTTTTTTGATGCTATTCTTTTAAATCAAGCAGATCCAAGTACAGGTAATGTTGCTTGGTCTCAGTCAAAGTATTCTGTAAACATATCAGAAAGTGATTACAACTTTAAACTAGAGTTTGACTCTATAACCAACACAGTTGTATCTGGAACTAGGACGACTTACGACAGTACTATTGTTGCTGGACAAACATACTCGTTTCAACAATTAAATTTAAGTATACCTACTGGCTCAATAACTTTACTTGCGCCTAGCGCATCTGGTGCAAATACTTATCGTCAGATAGTAATTACAGGAGTAATAGCAAAAACTGTAATAGACTATCCTTCAGGTGCTAATAAAACAGTAACCATAAATTTGTCTACAGACACTAATCATTTAGATTATGACAATTTTTGCATTCCATTAATACATGGCGTAGTGGCTCAATTGCCTACTCTTGAATTAAAAGAACAAGTGTTCCTTGAAAGCTTTGTATTGATGAGCCACTCGGTAACTGAGTTCTATTTAAAATGGTATCAGTCTCTTTGGCGGTCTGTTAAAAAGTATGTAATCATCGCTATAGCTGTTCTGATTGGGTTTTTTATACGTGGAACTGAATTGTCTATGGCTGCGTTTATAGCAGCGTATGGAGCTGCAATAGCCATTAACATGGCTTTGGATCAAGTGCTATCTATGATAGACGATCCATATTTAAAGGCAGCAGTAGCTATTGCAGTTAGTTATATTGGTATAACTGCTGGAGAGTTTGATTTTAACTTTGATACTTTTACTCTTGCTGACCCAATACAATTAATTAATGTTGTAAACGGAGTAGGGCAAGCTTACATTGGTCAACAGATGAAAGACCTACAATCTGAGCTAAATGACTTTGTTACTAACTCTGAGGATCTTTGGGAAGAGCTTAAAGAAAAAAGAGAAATGCTAGAAGAATCAGAGTACAGTGAATTAATAGTAGACAATGCTATGGCAGGAATCAGATCTTATGAAGAGCCCACTACATTTTACGCTAGAACACTAATACAGAACCCAGGTGTTTTAGTTTACGATCAATTAGAAAGTTTTTACGATAGTCAGTTAAAACTACCTAGACTAAACCCAATGGGTGCTAGCTAGGTAACTGTTCACATAGTAGTGATAACAATGTAAACTACTATTAATAAAGTATTTAGGAGAAATATAATGGCACATGTTCCAGGCCATCTTGCACAAAGTCAGAACGAATTGTTTGCTGCAAATTTTGCTAACCAGTCTCAAGCAAATAAAGGTACAAACGCTTCTGGTTTTATGAATTTGCAACCACTTAATCAATCAACAAATACAATTCCTTTTGCTGATCAAATGCAAGGTTGGAATGCTGCTAATATGAATTATGGTCAAGAA
>TARA_R110002153_G_scaffold64296_4_pt1 | contig 12639 bp, 10 predicted proteins | sample TARA_R110002153 | Tara Oceans TARA_R110002153 (sample SAMEA4398193) | marine metagenome | biome: Polar Biome; feature: [SRF] surface water layer (ENVO:00010504); material: water (ENVO:00002006), including particulate matter (ENVO:01000060) such as... | depth 5 m
CAGCGGTGGTAGAATGATGGGAAATGGCAATATGATGGGAGAAAGAGGTTGGATGCGTAACCGTGGAGAAATGGAAAGAGACAGAGGAATGATGGGCGGGGGAATGCAGATGCCGCACCCTTTTCATATTCATCATTTGCAATTTAATATTCTGGAAAGGGACGTTTCCGGGGTTGACAGCAGGATTTGGAATTCAGTTAAGGATGGATTTATAGATGAGGGTTGGCAGGATACGGTTCTGTTAATGCCAGGTATGAGTGTTAAACTAATTATGCGCTTTGAAGATTTTAAAGGCCTCTTTTTATACCATTGCCATAATCTGGAACACGAAGATATGGGGATGATGCGCAATTTTAAAATTGAATAAAAGATGACTGGACATAGTGTTGCACCGCTTAAAATATAATTGATTTTTGAATGACTTTAATGAAAACAAAGACAGAAAAAACATTATTGTCCAAAGGGATACGCCCTACTGAAATGAGGTTGAAAATTTACAAATACCTCAATAGGAAGACCTATGCAGTAAGTTTAAACGAAATGCAAAAAGTCTTTATCGCTAAAAGCATAAAAAACAAAACGGCAAACAGAACTACCTTTTATCGAAACCTAAAAACTTTTGAAGATAAAGGGCTAATTCATCAGATCAATGATGGGACAGGAGTAGCAAAATTTGCAATCTCCGATAAAAAGGCCAAAGGTAAATACGGTATAGATTTACATATGCATTTTCATTGCACCGTTTGTGGAAAAACTATTTGCTTGCCGGATAGAATATCGAAAACAAACTTGCCGGACGATTATGAAATAAACGATGTGAACCTGGTATTAAAAGGGATGTGTAAAAATTGTAGTAAAAAATAATAGGTGGGATCTTAAAACTGAACTCTTGCGCCCAATGGTCAACTTAAGGTTTCCCCCACCTTATTTAATTTAAAAATATATGATATGGAAAAATTTGATGTAACTATTATAGGTTCTGGCCCGGGCGGGTATGTAAGTGCCATCCGTTGCGCCCAATTGGGATTAAAAGTGGCCATTGTTGAAAGGTACAGCACGTTGGGAGGTACCTGTCTAAACGTGGGCTGTATCCCGTCAAAAGCCTGGTTGGAAGCCTCTGAGCATTATTACAAACTCAAGCATCAATTCGAAAAATTTGGGATTGATGTTAAAGAAGCCAATGTCGATATCCTGAAAATGAACCAAAGGGTTCAGGATGTGGTACAGGAAATCATCAATGGTGTTGATTATCTGATGAAAAAGAACAAGGTTACCGTTTATGAAGGCCACGGAACCATCAAGGACAAAAACACGATTGAAATTAAGGGCGAAGAAAAAACGGAAACCATAGCAACCGATAAAATCATCATTGCCACGGGGTCGAAACCCGCTTCATTGCCCAATATTAAAATCGACAAAAACCGTATCATCTCTTCTACCGAAGCCCTTGCGCTACGGGAAATCCCCAAGCACTTAATGGTCGTAGGCGGCGGCGTTATCGGTGTTGAGATAGGTTCCGTATTCGCCCGGCTGGGTTCAAAGGTTTCTATAGTAGAATATTTTGATAGCCTCATTGCCACTATGGATGGCGCACTGGGACATCAATTGCACCGTTCCCTAAGAAAAGAGGGAATTGATTTTTATTTGGAACATAAGGTGACAAATGCAACGGCAACTGAGGACAAAGTAGAATTGAAAGCGGAAAACCTTTCCGGTAAAGAAGAAATGAGTTTAGATGGCGATTACTGCCTTATGGCCATTGGTCGAAAACCATACACCGCCAATTTAGGGCTTGAAAATATAGGAGTGGAAACCAATGAGAAAGGACAGATAACGGTAGATGAGAACCTCGAAACCAACATCAAGGGAGTGTATGCCATTGGAGATGTAATCCGAGGGGCAATGCTTGCCCATAAAGCCAGTGAGGAAGGCGTTTTCGTAGCCGAACGGATTGTTGGCCAAAAGCCCCATATTAATTATTCGCTCATCCCAAATATCGTGTACACCCAACCCGAGGTCGCCGGAGTAGGCTTGACGGAAGAAGAACTGAAGAAGACCAATAGAAGTATAAAAACAGGCTCTTTTCCCTATAAGGCAAACGCACGGGCAAAGATAAGTATGGATACGGACGGTTTTATCAAGGTAATCGCAGATAAGCAGACAGATGAGATATTGGGGGTGCATATGATAGGCCCGCGCATAGCAGACAGTTATACCGAAGCGGTGGTAGCGATGGAATATAGGGCAGCTGCCGAAGACATTGCAAGAATGTCACACGGACACCCCACCTTTTCAGAAACCTTTAAGGAGGCCTGTCTGGCAGCCACCGAAGACAGGGCGCTACATATTTAGTATTTACAATAACCGGCACAACAAAGAATAAAAGAGATGAAGAAGCTTCAGCAATTGACCAAGGAAATTAACGAATTGACATTTAGTAAAACAGGACTCAATATTTGAAATTAATTATAGAATTAGCAAAGAAAATAAATCTGAAAATGGCACAACAAAATTTATACCTGACCTTATTAATAATACTTTTGGGCAGTACATCTTTTGCCCAAATAAAAGTAAATGGGAAGGTGGTTGACAGTGAGGATAAACAACCGCTTATTGGCGCTCAAATTGTTGTTGAATCTAAAGGCGTTGGTACAGTAGCAGATGAATCAGGATTTTTTGAGATCAAACTTCCGGATGGCTCATATACAATCGAAATAAAATATTTAGGCTATGAAACGAAAACCCTTTCCGTTAATACCAACACAACTGATTTGGGAGTAATAGCCCTGGTACGAGCCAACACAACTTTAGATGAAGTCATCGTAAGTGCATCACCCAATAATTTTAAGGAGGAATTCAAAGGAAGCAATTTCAGAATAAGTCCGATTGCCCTGAAAAACATCAATCCATTGAGTGCGGAAGAAGTGCTCAGGACGGTACCTGGCGTGAACATCGTTGGAGATATGGGACTTTCCAACCGCCCTAATATAAGTATCAGGGGGTCTTGGGGAAGGCGCTCCAAAAAAGTATTGCTTATGGAAGACGGCACACCTTCTGCACCTGCCCCGTACATTGCCCCTGGAGCATATTACAACCCTGTGAGTGACCGCATCACTTCCATTGAAGTATATAAAGGTGCGGATATGTTGCGGTACGGCCCAAACAATATGTATGGTGCTGTCAATTACATTACCGCATTACCTCCTCAGAAACCTGAATTGAGAGTGAAATTGATTGGCGGCCAACGGAATTACCAAACAGCTTTGCTTTCTTATGGCGGCACCTGGAACAACCTCGGGGCATTGGTCGAGGGCGTTTACAAAAAGTTTGACGGTTTTACCGATAATTCATCCGTCGAAGTGCTGAACCTGAACGCAAAAATCTTTGCCAAACTATCCGAAAACCAATCACTGTATTTTAAAGTGAGTGGCCAATTTGAGGATAATCAGGCTTCGTTGAGTTCACAAACTCCTTTTACTTTTGAAACTGACCCTACCCAAAATCCTTTAGATGCCGACCAGTTTACTATGAGGAGGTATGGGTTGGATATCATCCATAAATGGCTTCCCAAAAAGAACATCAGTTTCATCTCAAAAATATATGCATCCGACTTTGAACGGGATTGGTGGCGACAGATCACGACAAAGGTGAAATCATCAGAGGTGAGGAATTATGTTGGAGACGCGATTTTCAATGACCGGTACAGTTATTTAAACGGATTGGATTTCGATGAAGAAGATTACGTAATTGTTGGCAGGGTATTGAACGGTCGGGAAAGCACCACTGATAGCCGTTGGACCTATACCGTATCGGGATTTAAAGAAACAATGAATTTGGACTGGGAAGCTTTCGGACAAGAGCAACACTTGGAAGCAACCGTCAATTTGCACCGTGAAACCTTCAAAGATCGATTTTTAGTGGCCGATAGCAGTCGGTGGGCAAGAAATGGAACTACCACCAAAGACCTTTGGTACCGCCTTTGGTCGGTTAATGGTTTTGTACGAAACGAGTTTACCCTCGGAAAATGGGGCATCACACCAATTCTTCGTTTGGAATACGTGGATATGTACCGACAAGATTTATTGGCTCTTGCCCAAAACCCGAACATAAATAGCACGCTAGAAGGTAGGGAACCGAATGCTTACACGCAATTTTTACCGGGTATTACAGTAGATTATCGCATTCAAGACGGGGAGTTTTATGGAAGCATCTATCAGGGTATGATAGCCCCGTCCAAGGTATTCGGGTTTTTGGTGGAGCAAGACGGTGTTGTTACCAACCCGCTTGCAGGACAAAGCATCAACATTGAACCCGAATTGGCGTGGAACAGGGAAATCGGTTGGCGGGGAAATTTATGGGACAATCGCATTGACGGGCAACTGACCTACTTCAACAATACCAGCCGGAATTTCTATGCGGGAGGCCGAAATGAAGTATTTCAGGAATTAGGCAAAATTAATGTGCAAGGGTTGGAGGCTGCTGTTGGGGCGGAACTTTTCAAAATAAACCAGCACCAACTTCGTCTTTTCGGAAATATCAATGTGATGCAGTCGAAAGTGTTGGAAGGTAGATTGGTGGACAAAGACCTTTTTTCGCAAGTCATCCACAGCACCGCCACCCAAAACGAGTATATCGATAAAGTAAACGCCAACCGAAGCGCGTATGAGGTATATGTTTCAAATGGTTCGGGAGGTGAAGTATTACTTACTGATGAAACCATAGATCAAGCTGATTTTCAGAACATAACAAAAAGCGTTATCCGTTTTGGTGAGGACGGCATTTCAGATGCCGAAGCACCTTACACACCCAAATGGAACGCGAGCATTGGTTTGAACTATGATTTCCAAAACCTATCCGTTGGGGTCAGTGGACATTTCGTAAGCGGGCAATTCACCGAGTTCCATAATTTTAGCAACGAGTCTGCCGATGGAGCAATCGGAAAGCTGCCCGCCTATCATTTGATAGATGCCTACGTGAACTATAATTTTATTTTGGGTAAAAAACTGAATATGACGGCTTTTGTTAACGGAAAGAATGTTACCAATGAAATTTACCGAGCCTCTCGCTTGAACCGGGCCACTTCAGGAATATTCGGAGGTGGATTCTGGCAAATTATTGCTGGTGTCAATTTGAGGATATGAGAAGATTACTGGAATATAAAAGTAGGCGTGAAAAGTTTATGCCTGTTTAGCCGCTACGGATGATAGGGCTTTACATATTTAATGTTTACAATAACCGGCACAATAAAGAATAAAAGAGATGAAGAAGCTTCAGCGATTGACCAAGGAAATTAACGAATTAACATTGAGAATTGAGCAGGACTACCCCGAACTATACCAATATCTTGATGAAAACCCTATTACAATCCCTGATTGCGAAACACCGGAGCTTTCTGTCAACTCGTTTGTGGACTATTTAGATAGTCTGAAGTCACTCTTGGAAAGATATATAGAGTCGCATAAATAAATGAAGTACAGATGGACGAATTTAAAATAAGATTCAACAAGCTCTTGGTCAATAAATTTGGAATACATCCGAATCAAATAAGACCGGAAGCGAATTTTACGAAAGACCTTGGGGCGGATATGTTGGATATGGTCGAATTGATGCTAGAGTTTGAAAACGAGTTCAATATAGCCATTCCAGATAATGAGGCAGAAAAATTAAACACCATTGGCCAAGCCGAGACATACATTAGGGATATGATTAAAAATACGGATTCGTAACAAAAAATTAAAAAATTAGCGCTTCCAATAAGGCAAAAAGAATCATTAAATAAAATTATCTAGTAACAAATAATAATGAAAAAAAGCACTTTTATAATAACTAAAATGGACTGCCCTTCAGAAGAGCAGATGATTCGAATGAAGTTGGAGTCTTATGCTGAAGTAAAACACTTGGATTTTGATATTCCCAATAGAAAATTAGAAGTATATCACGTGGACGGTGTCAAGGTGATACAAACGTCTATAGCGAGCTTAAAACTTGGGGATTCCTTTGAGGGAACTACAGAAGCCGAAACACCCGTAATGGAAGACCAATCCAAGCAAAAAAGAATCCTTTGGTGGGTCTTGGGCATCAACTTTGGCTTCTTCGTTATCGAAATGACCACCGGTTGGATTTCCTCTTCAATGGGACTTGTGGCGGATTCCTTGGATATGCTGGCAGATTCCATCGTATATGCGTTGAGCCTATTCGCAGTAGGTGGTGCCATTTCAAGAAAAAAGAAGGTCGCAAAATTCAGCGGATACTTTCAGATGGCATTGGCAACACTTGGGTTTGCAGAGGTCTTGCGAAGGTTTTTCAGCGATACAGAAACACCTTTGTTCCAATGGATGATCATTGTTTCAATTTTTGCCCTTCTGGGGAACCTTATTTCGCTTTGGTTAATAAACAAGGCTAAAAGTAAGGAGGCCCATATGCAGGCAAGTGCCATTTTCACTTCAAATGACATTATTGTAAACGGCGGGGTTATAGTGGCAGGGGTACTGGTCTATTTTCTGAATAGCAAATGGCCCGATCTGGTGATTGGCGGTATCGTTTTCACGTTTGTAATGCGGGGTGCCATAAGAATATTAAAATTATCTAAATAATGTAAATATGTGTTGCACAAGACGTTGGGAAATAATAAGGAAATTATGAATAAACGAAATGTAGCATTATTGATTTTACTGTTGTTGGCAATAGACCAGGCCGTAAAGATTTATGTGAAGACCCATTTTTATTCTGGCGAGGAGTATTTTGTGTTCGGCCTGGATTGGTTTCGCTTGCATTTTTTGGAAAATCCCGGAATGGCCTGGGGCTTTAAGTTTGGGGAGGGATATCTGGCCAAGCTTGTTTTGATCCTATTTCGGCTGGCCGCCATTGTTTGGGGGACTTTTTATATCAAAAAGATGATACGTGAAGGATATGCAAAGGTTTTTGTAATCTGTGCAGCATTTATATACGCAGGTGCATTGGGTAATTTGATTGACGGTGCATTTTACGGACTGATCTTTGAAAAAAGTGATCCCGCACTTCGCAACATTGCAGAAATATTCCCCTCGGGCGGTGGTTATACAGGATTCTTAAATGGTAATGTAGTCGATATGTGGTTCTTTCCAATTATAGATACAAGGCTTCCGGAATGGCTGCCATTATGGGGAGGCAATGGATTTACTTTTTTTGACCCTGTATTCAATACCGCAGATGTTTGGATTAGCACGGGAGTGATTTTACTCCTGATCTTTCAAAACAAACAAAGAAAAGACCAGAAAATATCGGATAAGAAAAAGTTGAAATATACTGATGGTAACAGAACAATATTAAACAACAATTATTAATGGACGTCTGGTTATGGATATTAGTATTGGGGGTAGCAGCTTGGGCGGCACACTGGGGTGCGGACCAACTCTTGACGCCTTTAAAGATGCTCCGCAAACAATGGGGCCTGACCGCTTCAGCAGGTGCAGCATTCCTTGCCATTGTAACCGCTAGCCCCGAGGTAGCTGTAAACGTTACCAGTGCAGCCCGGGGCGTATCCGATATTGGTCTAGGTAATCTATTGGGCTCAAATATCATTTCCATTCCGTTAATGGTTACCATAGCGTATTTCGCTTCACGGAAACGATTCAAGAACAATGAGAAACATCAAAAACACCTCGATAAAAATATTCTTGTGCTGAATAAACGATCTATTTCCGTCCTTTCCCTGCCTTATCTGGGGATTATCGCCCTTGTCGCCCTTTTGACTTTGCCCAAAGCCTGGCGAGGACTTCAGCCTGTGGATGGGTGGATTATGCTCGCTGCTTACGCAGTCTTCTTGGCCCACGCCATCATAAAAGGCCGGGAAAAGGGCAAAAATGTAGAATGGGACAAAAAACAGATTTGGTTATCTGTTGCAGGAGCCTTGGCGATAGCGGTAGGAGCTTTTTTTATTGTAAAGGCCACTGAAAATATTGTTTCGGCCCTGAATATTTCTGAAATCGTTGGCGGATTGTTCATCACGGGTATAATGACCACCGCGCCTGAAATATTCAAGACCTGGAGCGTGGTGAAAGGAGGCGAAGTAACGGCAGGCACCACCAGTGTTATCGCAGATAATGCGGTTACGATGACGGTAGCCTTTTTCCCATTGGCACTGGTAACCACCCCTATCGAAGATTTTCAGTTGTTCTGGGTGAACCTTGCCTTCGTTGGGCTGATGCCGCTTTTGTATTCCCTTTTTGTCCATCAAAGCAAGGAACTTCACGGTTTTAGCAAGTGGCAGATATTCGTTTTCGACGCGGCGTATATCCTATATCTATTGACAATGGTGTTTTTTGTTCTAAAACTATTTTAAAATAAAACATATATGAAAAAGAAAAAACTAAATTTAAGAGACCTCAAGGATACATCAATTGAAAATAAGGTTTCAGCACAACTGAGTATTAAGGAATATATCCCTTCCATCTTCAGTTTTGTATTGCTTATAGTAGGTATTGCGGTTGATTATTTTGACGCCTTCCCATTTTTTAAAGGTTGGGTGCGAATCGTTTGGTATGCGGTAGCCTACATCCCCGTTGGTTTTCCTGTTATAAAAGAGGGATGGGAAAGTATCAAGGACGGTGATTTCTTTACCGAATTTTTCCTAATGTCCATCGCAACCCTGGGGGCGTTCGCCATTGGGGAATACCCTGAAGGCGTTGCGGTAATGCTTTTCTATGCCGTAGGTGAGCTCTTCCAAAACGCAGCCGTAAAACGAGCAAAGGGTAATATAAAGGCGCTGCTTGATGTACGCCCTAATGAGGCCGTGGTGTATCGAAACGGCGATTATGTTTCCGTCAATCCCGAGACCGTGGAAATTGGAGAAAAAATACAAGTGCGCGTAGGCGAAAAGATTCCTTTAGATGGCAAATTACTATCCGAAAAAGCATCGGTCAATACCGCAGCGATTACGGGGGAAAGCAAACCCGACACCATTGCCAAAGGAGACAAGGTTTTTGCCGGGAGCATCAATCTAGAAGGTGTTATAGAAGTGGAAACCACCAAAGAATTCAAGGACAGTTCCATTGCCCGTATTCTCGATATGGTACAAAATGCTACCGCAAGAAAATCAAAGACGGAACTGTTTATAAGGAAATTTGCACGCATCTATACTCCTATCGTAGTTTTTTTAGCGGTATGCTTAACGTTTTTACCTTATTTTTTTGTGGACGATTACGTGTTTCAGGATTGGTTATACCGAGCCTTGATTTTTCTGGTAATTTCTTGTCCCTGTGCATTGGTCATTTCCATTCCCCTAGGTTATTTCGGTGGATTGGGTGCCGCATCCCGTAACGGTATACTTTTCAAGGGCGCATCTTTTTTGGATGCAATGACCCAAGTGAATACGATAGTAATGGACAAAACCGGAACCGTTACCCACGGGGTCTTTAAAATAAAGGAAATCAAACCCATAACATTAGAAAAGGCAACGTTTATGAAGTACCTGATGGCGATGGAAGAACAATCCACACATCCCATTGCCAGGGCGATATTGGAATATAAAGCGGACGGTTCGGATTATGAGACGACCGATGTTTCGGAAGTAGCCGGAAAGGGCTTGAAAGGGATGGTCAACGGAAAAACAGTACTTGTAGGCAACAAAGCTTTGATGACCTCAAACGATATTGAAGTTCCATCAGAAACGGACGCTATTGTTGAATCCATTGTAATGGTAGCCATTGATGGAAAATTTGCAGGTTATGTAACCATAGCCGATGAACTGAAGGGAGATGCGCACGAAGCCATTGAACAAATACGTCAAGCAGGAATTCGACAACTTATAATGCTTTCGGGCGACAAGGATTCAATTACACAGCAAGTGGCAAACGAAATGGGAATCGATTGGGCAAAAGGAGGGCTTTTACCGGAAGATAAATTGAATGAAGTGGAAACTTTAAAAAAACGCCCGGACAGCAAGATTGCCTTTATAGGCGATGGCATTAACGATGCCCCGGTTTTGGCAATAAGTGATGTAGGCATTGCAATGGGTGGTTTGGGCAGCGATGTGGCCATTGAAACGGCGGATGTCATTATCCAGACCGACCAACCCTCTAAAATAGCAAAGGCAATAAAAATAGGCCGGTCTACAAGACGCATTGTCTGGCAGAATATTGGTTTGGCTTTCGGTGTAAAAATCATTGTTATGATTTTGGGCGCAATGGGGATGGCTACAATGTGGGAAGCAGTTTTTGCAGATGTTGGAGTAGCCTTCCTTGCAATACTCAATGCCATTCGACTACAGAAAATGAAATGGGACTAATTTAAAATTGGAAGAAGCATATAAAGAATAAAATGTCTCAAAATCGTAGAAATAGAAGGCAAAGAAAAAGGGATGAAAAATCCCTAAAAAGTACTATGACAACAAAAGACAGATTGTACGGCATCCTAGCACTTGTCGGAATCTTTTCTATAGTACTTATAATTTATTTTTTCGATGCCATTTTCTACTTTTTTTACCTGCTTTTTTCGGATTGATACTATTCAAAGGATTTTTAATTTATCTAATACTGTGGGGAGCTGAAAATATAGTGTTTAACTAGTTCATTTATATAGATGACATCGCCTTCCTCTTAATAATTGAAATTTTTTAAGGTTCAGGGATTGTCCCTATTGCCAGTTGAAAAGTGTCTTGATTACTCGAAATCAAATTATGTCATTAAACAGAAGAATAAGAAGAAGGGAGAAAAGGTCTAAGAGTAAAATAACCAAAAGAGATAAGTTATGGGCAATTATGGCCCTAATTGGAATTTTTATCGTAGCCCTTCTCTTGTTTCATTTCTTTATAAAAGATTTGGTATATGGATAAAATCTGAAAATTGGTGCCTTGGTTAAAAGATTTAAAATTAAGTGCATAATGTTTCGAGAAACTCCATATTATATGGGATTGATTACTTAATAAAGTAACTCTGTATTGATATATTGACCGCACCTTTTGCGAAAGGATTTGTTTTAAAGTGTACCTTTGTTTTTATTTAGTCTAAATAATATTAGTGATTTTTATAATGATTTTTTTATGTTACAACACAGGCGTTATATAAGTATTTTTCTAATAAGCTTCATTGCCTTATTAAGCTCGAACATCTATGCCGGCACGGCCAAAGATGACTCGAATATTCAGACCATAATACATTTATTGGACTATCTATCAAAAGATTATCCAGCAGCGGTTAAAGATGGTGTCATAGTTAACGAAGGTGAATACCTTGAAATGAAAGAATTTAGTGAAACCATTCTCTCACTAAGCCAAAATCTTGAGCTCTCCATAACGCAGGCGAACCAGATACAGAGCGACTTGATTGATTTGAGAGCATATGTACTAAACAAGGTTTCCCATCAAAAAATAAAAGAGGTCACTTCAAAGGTCAAGTGGGCTATTATCAATTTTACGAAATTTGAAATTAGCCCTCCTAATTGGCCAAATATTGATAATGGACAGAAACTATTCCTGAACAATTGCATTCAATGTCACGGAGTAAACGGTAATGGACAGGGCAAACTAGCTATGGGCCTAAACCCAGCACCGACCAATTTCTTAATCGATACCCTTATGCGCGAGGTTTCTCCCTTTCAGGCTTATAACACTATCAAACTTGGTGTAGAAGGAACCGCAATGCAAAGTTTCGGAATGTTGAGCGATAAAGAAATATGGGATCTTTCCTTTTACATCAAATCCCTGAGGTTTAAGGCCTCTTCTGCGGATTCCCTTGAGCTAAAGGAAATATTTGATAAAGTCTCTAATGAAGTTTCCTTAAAAGATGTTGCTACGCTATCTGATAAAGAATTGACTCAAAAGTTGGGTTACGAAGATTCCGTTACTTATAAAAAATTGAAAGCTTTAAGAATTTTTTCTCTTCAAGGGAACTCGACCGAAAATAGTCTTGTCATTGCAAGAAACTACCTGAACGCCGTTCTGTTGGATTATAAGGAAGGTAATAAAAAATCGTCACGCCAAAATGCTCTGAATGCGTATCTCGAAGGTATTGAACCAGTTGAGGTACGATTGAAAGCCAACGACCCAGAATTCACCTCACAACTAGAGCAGAAAATGATGGCGGTTAGACAGGCTATAGAGAGCTCTAAAAGCATTTCCTCGGTACAGGCCGAAATCGCTGATGCGCTATCAATGATAGACCGTGCAGACCAATTGATGAGGGATACGAAGCTCAACTACTGGCTTTCCTTCTTCTTGGCAGCATCTATTATGTTGCGCGAGGGGCTTGAAGCATTCCTTATCATTGCCCTGATCCTGGCTTTAATAAAAACTTCCGGCACAAGAAAAGCGCTCCCGTATGTACACGGAGGGTGGATTATGGCCATTTTAACAGGTATCGCAGGATGGTTCCTATCAGATTGGATAATCGGTATTAGTGGTAAGAACCGTGAGATTATGGAGGGATTGATTTCTTTAGTAGCGGTAATAGTGTTGGCATTTGTAGGGTTTTGGCTGCATAATCATTCCCATTCAAAAAAGTGGAAGGAATTTATTGAAAAAAAGATAGGCAAACAACTAAGAGGGGAAAAAATGTTGGGATTGGCCGTATTTTCATTTATGGTGGTATTTAGGGAAGCCTTTGAATCTATCCTTTTCTTACAGGCCATTAGCTTAGAGACCAAAACTGGCGATGGGTCTTCCAT
>TARA_R110002153_G_scaffold72654_2_pt1 | contig 12639 bp, 4 predicted proteins | sample TARA_R110002153 | Tara Oceans TARA_R110002153 (sample SAMEA4398193) | marine metagenome | biome: Polar Biome; feature: [SRF] surface water layer (ENVO:00010504); material: water (ENVO:00002006), including particulate matter (ENVO:01000060) such as... | depth 5 m
CCGTAGAGGTGCGTTAAATATCTCCTTTCTTTTAGCGGGTGTACCATCCTTTTTTGTGTAATCCACCAAGTCACGAAACCCAAACCTGAGATCACCCTCTCCCATTGTTTTACCAATAGCGCCCTCAAGCCATTTTAGAATCGTAGCGTCAAACGTGTTAAAAAAATCAGGTAGAAACTTTTCAACATAATTTCTAGAAAACACTGGATCGGCTGTGCGTTTTGATTGATCAATATTTATATTTAGCAAGTCACGTGGTATACCTAAATCTTCAGCCATTTTATAAAGCACCTCGTGCACGCCTAATCTCCCTTTCTTCCCTTTATAACCACCGCTAAAAATAATCGGCTTGTAAGCCCCTGAATTTTGTAAGCCCAATTGTCTTGTGGCTTCAGCGTACTTTTGCCATGTGTTCTCGTTTGCGCTCGTAAGGTCGTAACCCATATGATCCTTTATGAAGGCATCAACCCCACCTGTCTTATCAAAGAAGTCTTTAAACCTACTATCGCTTTCTACGATTCTTTTAAAGTGAAATCCTGGGAAACGTTGGTTTGCAAAGTCAACTTCTCTATACAGCTCCATGATCTCGTTTTTAACGAGTATGTCCGAGGCCAGTGTTTCTGGCGTTGCCCCTTTAAGCTTACGGAGAGCTAACTCCGCTTTTAAAACCTCTATTTTTTTAGCGCCATCCTTTATATTAGGCACTTCGTTTTCTATAAAGTCTCTACCAGCTTCAGTCTTTATATCTACAATGTCTCTAAAGTTTTGCCCACCCCACACTTGGGATAACATGTCTTTGTATGTAGCGTGCTTCTTTAATATTGTACCAGCATCCCTACCAGTTGTAGCGGTCTCTATAAACTTATCAACAACCTCGGCGGTTGCAGGTAGTTTCTCAAACTTATTAGCCCTAGCGTTCGTCCTCGCAGCCTCTTGTGTACTAAGCTCAGATGTCTTATACTTAACGCCTGTGTCTTTGTAAAAGTCTCTAAATATAGTTTTAGCAGCGTTAGTATTCTCGTAGAACTTAGGGTTAGATGTAAGATGCATGGCGTCGTAAAGCATAGCACCGTTGTCTTTAATAAACTTATTTCCAGCGGCAACGTTTTGTTTAGGTTTAGCTCCCTCCACAAATCCAAACAACGCATCTATTTCAGGTCTTACTTCAGAGTGCATACCTGTAGTTACATTCATATAAGAATCTAACTTTTCAATCGGCATGTCTTTAAAGGTGTTTTTAGCGCTAACCCTTATAGCCTCGATTGAGGATGGTGGTATAGCTCCTTCAACCTCTCCTCTTTTCCAGTTAAAGTCGTTTAGTCTTATACCTTCCTTTACACTTTCCCCTCTATCTATCATACCCTCACCAGCGCCAACGTCCTCAAACATTTGGTTGATCTCGCTTATATCTGTGCCAGATATAACTACTCCTTCTTTCTCAGCAGCTCTAGACTCTGACCTTCTATCTATACCTCTACCTTTTATCTCTTGTGACCGAAGCCTAACTTGTCCAACGATCCATGTAGCAAGTTTCTGAGGCTTACCAGTCACTGGATTAATAGGGCTATACTTAGCCAGTATGTCTGGTAAACCCCTCTTATCTGCGTAGGCTATGTCAGTTACAAACTCAGTCCTCTCGCTATCGAAAGATCTATTCTTTAAATCAATGCGATACCTCTCGGGTATAGTTTTATTGTAGGAGTTTATAGCTATGTCAAGCAAAGGTCCAATCTTGTTTCCTACTACAGGGTATCTAGTATCGTAATGAGGTGATCTTCTACCTGGATCCATCAAGTCTCTAAACGCTGCTTCCTTACTTTCAGCGCTAGCTATCTTATCTTCGTACTCTTGTTGTATCTTAGCTGCTAAAACTTTAGGGTCGTTTATTTTAATATCAGCACCTACGTCTAACCGCTCAGAGCTATACGTGTCTGACTTAGAGCTTGTTCTACCCTCTGACTTTGCCTCCGCGTCTTTAATAGCTGTCTCGCCTTCCTTTGTGCCGTAGTGAACAAAGTTATCTAGGTGCTCAAACATTTCAGCTGGGCTTCTCTTCTTACCTAAGGTTTGACCGTAATCTTTGAACCACTCAACAATATCTTTTTCAGTTGTTAGATCATACTTCTGACCCATCTTGTTGCCAAAGCTGTTTATCATCTCGCCCAAGCTTTCAAAAGCGTAAGCATCTGATAGTTTTTGATAATTTTCAAAACTACCCATTCGCTCAGCAAGGTGTGAGAACATCTCCCAGTGGCGTATCTTTTGTTGCTGTACAGGATCTGCCACACCAAAGTCTTTTAACTCTAAAGCCTGTGTCAATGTTAGGTTCTTGTTCTTAACAACCTCCCAGTTTAAACCAAGTTTATTAGCCTCAGCCTCTGTTATCTTCTGCTCAAGCTCTATTTTATTTCCTAAGTTAGATAGTTTTTCGTAAAACTCACCAGTAAACATAGCATCGCTTCCAAATCTTTGATCAAAGAAATCGTGACCAACCTCGTGAGCTTGCACCCCAGGCGTGTATCGTTCTATATTAAACCTATATGTTTTTACCTTACCATCTAGTACTACCTCTGCGTTTTTATTTTCTAAACCTTTTTGTCCAGGTTTAAGATTATTGTTATCAACAATCTCTACGCGTGTCTCTATACCATTCTTAGCGTTTTCAGCTATGATAGGTTTCATGTCTCTAGTAATAGTCTCTTGAGCTCTGAGTGGATTCATATAGCCCTCAGCCCTCATAGCTTGCATGTACCTAGCTCCCATGTCACGGTGTACATCTAGGTGTTTTTCAAACTGACTTAGATTACTTTTTTTACCACCTGATTTACTCAACCCAGTAACTGGATCATATAGTTTCGGGTTTAACTCCGTGTAAGTCTCGCCAGAGTCGGTTGTTCTCTCTATATAAATCTCATTAGGTTTAACCCCAACCTGTCCCGCTAGTTGCTCGAGCTTTTTTCTTGCAAAGTTCTGTGTTTCTTTAATACCAGCTTTAGACTTGTAGTCTACAAAGCCCTTTGAAATCACACCGTTACTATTAGCTTGGCCAAGCCCAAGACCCATCCATCCATTTACAATAAACCTCTGCATTACGTCTCCGTAGTCTCCATAGTGCTCATCCATAAATGTAGAAAACTCTTTGGTACCCATAGCATCATCATACAAAGCATCCATAGTTTCAGCCATCTCCATAGCTACTATAAAGTTCGTAGGCTGCATACCTAGTTCAAACATTTTTTGAGTGTTAACTCTCATACGGGTATTCTTCTCTAAAAGTGAACCCGGCTTGCCTAACCCTTTTGTATCAAAATCCTTTAATCTACCTTTTCTAACAAGAGCTGGGGCAATCATCCTTGTTAAGTTACCTACGGCGCCAAATGTCGCGCCACCAACAAAGCCACTTTCCTTCCCTCCCGTGTCGTATCTAGTAACACCTTCAAACACTATACCCTCGTGAATAGCCGCATAGGTCGTGCCAACGCCAAGTTGCTTAATCCCAACACCGGTCTCAGCTAGTTTAAACTTTCTAGCGTAATCCGCCACAGTTAAACCAACTGCGTCAGCTCTCTTCTTGAGTTTAGCCGTAGTATAAGTAGCCCCTGTAGCTAAGTTTTTATACCTAGAAGCGTTTGCCCAAGTTGCTATAGCATCTAAAGACATGCCCCCAACTTCAACTGCCTCAACTGCTTTAAGTACCTTACCCGCCCCAGCTAGTTCTAATAAAAGCTTTCCAGTGCCAAAAATCCCTTCGTTAACCTGCTCACCTGTACTGCGCTCTGCCCAAGATATCTCTTCTTCAGTCTTCTCAAAACCAGCCATGTCATACCCACCGGACAGTCTATCAAGTTCCTCGGCGTGGGTAGATCCAAATATTCTTTGTGCTTCGGATGCACCTACAAAAGGTGTTAAAAACGACTTACCCGCTGTATGAACTTGATTAAGCACAGTCATATCCTCATCCATAATACCTTCGTTAAGAAGGTACATCCTCTGCAAGGCAGCATTATCCGTAGTGAAGTCTATTTGCTGTTGTCTATAATTTGCTATTCTAGCTTTCCACTCTTCTTGAGTAAACCCTTTAGGCACCCAGTTTAATGGATTTTTTTCACCAAAAGAGTAACCATAGCCCCAATCAGTTTTCATGTACTGCTCCATAGTCATACTTGGAGGCCCTCCGATGGTTTGGTGCTGATGTTTTATTGCAAAAGCTTTTGCGCCAGTTAAGTCACCTGCGGTAGGTAAGTACCCAGCCGCTCCTTCAAATTTCCTAGTATCTTGAAGATACTGAGGTAGAGAAGTGTCCACTTCATCAAACTCAAGCACGGTGTTCTTGATCTCATTATTGAAACCACTTAGCTCTAGTACACTTCTTTCATACTCCAACTGTAAGTCATCAATATCCAAACCTTCATATTGCGCTTCTGCACTATCGGTATCTAAGACAGATACAGATTCTACGCCTCCTCTTTCTGACACAAGTTTTTCAGCTAACTCTTGGGCTTGAGTTAAGTTATCCGTATGTCTCTGCTCACCAGTAAACAGATCTATAACACCATAGGTTTTACCTATTTTTTCTTTAAGATCTTTATACTTTTTATGTGTAGCTTTCCAATCAGCTTCGTTTAAACCTCCATGATTCAAATCCTCTACAAGCCTAGCTATCTCAAGGTTTTTACCTGCGTATGTAGCTATAGCTCCAGCTCTATCCTTATCGTGCCAATCTCTTGAAGTGCCACCACCCTCAACGTAAGTAGCCTCGTCACTGCTGTCTCTAAGTACGGCTCTTCTATTGGTTAACTCTTGCTGAAGGTTAAGATTAAAAACGTCATCCACAGCTTCGTTTATCTCTGCGTTGCTTAACTTACTATACTCGTCTGCTCTATCGCTTGGAAAAAACCAACCAAATCCCCCAACATGATCACGGACTTTCTCTCTTAGATATTCAGTTGGATCACTCTCGTAGGCCTCTTTGTCTGCTAAAGTCATTTTAGACTGGTCTAGCATTTCACCGTATAACGATGGGTTATCGTTAAAAGCTGTAGCTAACTCACTCTTTAAATTAGCTTCTTGCTTAAGGTGCATTGTGCTTTTCTTTTTGTCCCTAGCAATGAACTCAGCTATCTCACGTTTAATATCGCTGTTGCTCTTTTGATCCAAACTGAAGTTTCTTTTAACTCCATTAGGATTAGTTATAGTTATATTGTTAGAGAGAAGAGCTTCTGATCCTGAGCCTTTAATTACCTCATCGTTAAACCAATCCGTCACACCATATCCAATGCCCTGCTCTACAGACCAATCGCTTTGACCATCGGCTCTAGGGATCATATTTAATACACTCTGTAACTGAGGTGCCATGGTCTCCTCTCTATCGTCGTAAAAGTCGGATATGTAACTAGAGGCTTTACCTCCCATTACAGCGTCGTTAATCAGCTCCTCTGCATTCAGCAGTTTCTCTTCTTTTCTAGCCGCGGCTTCTTCAGCCCTCTCCAAGTAGCTTTTAAGCCCTTCGCCTTCGAGGTACCCAAACGCATGCTTCACACCATCGGGTACGCTATTACTTAAACCTTCTTTAGCCCATGACATAGTGCCTCCTAGCCAATCACTAGCAGCTTCAAAAATGTCTCCTCGCTCAAGCGGCTCAACCTGACCCTCCGGTGTAGGTGCACCTGCTGCTTCAGTCGCCATGTCGGCGTCGTACTGCTTTACGACAGCCGCTATACTAGTCTCTGGCTCCCCAGCGTCGATCATTCTTTGAACAATCTGCTCTAGTTCTGTATCGTTCATCGGTATAAGTCTATTGTATCCCTAGCTGATGAAGGTGTATTTCCACCGCTAATCTGTAGTCTTCTTAGCTCCGCTTCAAACACATCTACATCAACACCAAGTTCGTCAAGTTTCATATCCCTAATTTTAGCATCAGACCCATCAGACTTCTGTATGTTTTTATTTCTCCAGAATCCCGCGTCGTCTAAGTAGTACTGATCAACTCGACCAAAGCCCCTTCCGTTTACCACTATGTTTTGACTTCTTTCCTGTATTTTCTTCAAACGATCTTTCTCAGCCCGGTTGAGGTTTCTTTCTTCAGCCGTCAACTTCGTTGTACTAGTTGACCTGCTGTTTCTAAGTTGCTCTTCATCTCGTCTAAGTTTCTCATCATGTCCAGTTTGCCAAGACCTTTGTTGAATTAACGTCATCCAATCAGACACATAGTCTTTAGCTATTTCAGGTGTTTTCTCCATCTCATCAATGAGTAGATCCATTTCATCTGCAGATAGATCATATAGGTTTATAACACCATCATTGTTCGAGTCCTCATGACCGTCTAGCAAAATATGACCTTGAAAGTCTGGGTGATCTTTAATGTGCTCTCTAAAAGACCCACCTGCATACTCTTGATTCATTAAATTCGGGAGTTTATTTGGAGTTAGAGATATACGGTTCTTCCTTTTTTGAGTACCAAAATTAAATAAATCCCCGTTTAGACCACTTTTAGTTAAAGCATCGTTGTTCTCCATGAAGGATAGCTCTGACTCATAGTCGTTTGTACCTTCCGCAACCATTTTATCCACCTCTCTTCTAGTTAAGGTTCTAATAGTACCATCCTGTAGCGGGATGTCAAACACCATTTCGCCTTTATCTCCCATGCGGACCCTTGCATCGCCGTCATTCCTAGATAAAACGCCTAACGCGTACTTATCATCATTAGACAAACCTTTACCCCAGCCAACCCCGTCGTTGACTCCTTTCGCTGTCGCCATAACATCTTTCCACCCTTGTATTGAAGATGATCTATCGCCTTGGTCTTTAAGTAGCCTAGCTTTCCCTTGCTCATCTCTCCTTTTTGCAGCCTGTAAAAACTCTTCTTTATACCCAGCTTCCATCTCCTGAAACTGATCAAATAATTCACCCGAAGCCCAAGATCCTCTATCACCTTGTATAGCAAAACCTTCATCCCACCCGGCCATTGCATCTTGACCTTCTGTAGCATAATCAGTTATAGTCTCCCCTATACCTGAAATAGCTTCACCTATCCCTGTTTCTGGTACTCTAGTTACCCCAGCATTTTTAATGCGGTTTAGTGTATCACCTGATAAACTATAATTTAATCCTATTGCTGTATCTGCCATAACTTAGTTTTATTCGTCTTCGTCTGTATATTGTGTTGGATCAAAACCGTGCTCCTTGGCCCATGCTTTGTCTTGGTCAAGCGTTGATGTTGCCACATCACCAAATTCACCACCACCACCAACGCCTCCCGCTGCAAGGTTTGTAAGAGAACCTCCAACTTCGCTAATACCAGAGTACATCTTCTCTTGAGCTGCGGCTCTAGCTTGCTTGGCGTTTGAAACGTCATCCGCTGCCATACCCATTAAACCGGTTACTTTACCGTGTATAGCTTGCCTACTTATTAATTCACCTTTACGCTCTGCTGTTTGTATCTTACCAGCCTCTGCACGTTCGAGCTTTTGGTTTTGAGCCTCTTGTTGACCTATAGAAGCCGATGCTTTTTGAGCATCTAAAGAACCTTGATTAGCTAGCGTTTGGGCTAGAGCAGCTATACCAGAACCACCAGCTGAACCACGCATCTGATCCATTATATTAGCTTGGTTTTGCATACTCTGCTGCTTTTGAAATTCAGCTTGCTGAGTATTCACAGTTAGATCCTCTGCAGTGTTCTCCAGATTTAAGTATGGGTTACTAGTATCTAGATTTGCAAAGTTCTTTTTTTGCTTATCTAATTCTATTTGAGCCACCTCAGCGGCTTCTTTAGCTTTTTTAGCTTGTATAGCCCCATCTATGGTTTTTGCCGTAGCGCCTGCCACGGTTACCGCTGTACCAACTATAGCTACTGCTACAAAACTCATGATTTATCTGATTCAATTCTTAACATCTCTCTAGCTTTTTCAAGACTGACTTCAGGATCGCTAAAGTCTTTTGCTATTATATCAGGAATAACTTCCTCAACTGTTTCCTTATCAGTGGCGTGTACAGTTGCCCAAATAGTGTCTTCGTTTATATATATAAGTCTCTTAGTCCCTGGTTTAGTTACACCGCTGTACGGCGCTACAATTCTCACTATACCTGTGTCTGTTAGAATAGACACGTCTCCTTTTAGTACAAAAAATGGATGCTCTTTCTTATGTATACCAGTAGTCATTAGTTGACCCTTTGGCATGTTTATTTCTCTAACGTAACAACCACCGGCAAAAGTGTGAGTCAAAGTGTTTATATCATTTGCCACCTTCTCTTGACCTGGTTTATCAGCATCGCCGTAAGACCCCTCAATGCCAGACAGTTGTTTTTCAAAGTCAATGATAGATTCCCTAAAATCTTCAATCCTATCTATATCTTCTAAGGTATAAACAGAGGTTGTTAAACTACCCTTGGTTTGATCACTAGTGTCCTCCATGCGCTCACTTAATTAAATTATATTATACTAGTATAGTCACACTTATACATGTTTATTTACTACTATCGTAAGCCTCCATGCTAACGCTAAACATTTCAGCCTCAGTTTTAGAGTTGTTAATTAGCTTTACACTAGCGTAGTAACCGAGCGGCGAACTCAAGTTTGCTCTGGTATCTTTAGTGAACATTATAAACTTACCGTTCTGGCCGTTTAACTCATCGAACCCTAAAGTTGTTTCAACTAGAATTGTGGGCGTAGATGTTGTTGGGTTACTAATCTCTCTTATATCCCCTATTTTTACTATACCGTTACTTGTACCATCATCGGTAAACCCAGTGTCAAACCCGTCTTGAGTTGTAACAGTTACGTAGTAGGCTATGTCACCCACTTGGCAGGATGTGTTTATAGGAGCTCCGAAAGTTAATGTTGCGTATGCCATATTATTGTGTTAAGATAGCGTCTGAATAAATTTGTATGGTAGAATTGCCTAGCGCGGCGTGGATCCTAAGGTAGCCTTGTATCTTAGCTACATTCGTGGCATGGATGTAAGCTTGTATATGAAGAAGTCTTATGTCTTCTTGAACAGTTACAGCGGCCGCTTCTCCACTTCCGTCTCCGCTAGAGAACCTTAAGCTAGTATCATCTGCCATGGTTTGCCCATACTCTAAAGTGATTTGAGCAAGGCTACCAATTGCGGTTATAAAAGTAAAGTCTCCCCCAGCTGCATTTGTTATACGACCTGAAGTTGGGCTTGTTACTTTCATTCCAACATAAAGACCCCGTGTGTTTGGGGTTACGTTAAATGCCCTCGCGTTGTCCACCGCCGCATCATTTTGGTAGCCGCGATTTGTGTTAAGACCTCCAACCGTGTCCTCCCATGCAACGCTAGTTTTTATAGCTGATATCGCTGGCTCACTACCACCTTTAGTTACTTGTACTTCAAAAGGTTTGACAGATCCGTTGTTAGATAAAAAGCATACTTGGTCATCATCTGCAAAAGCCACTTGAGTAGCTTTGTCTATAGTAACCACATTACCATTAACAGCTGTTACAGTAGTTAAATGCTGGATTGCATTAACAGTTGAAAGAGTCTGACCAAAAGGGTTTATAACGTATGAGCCGGTTCTAAGGTTTCTAGGTACAGATTTTAATATCAGCCTAGTACTACCTATAGCATGGATCCCTTGCAGGTTCATACATGTCTTAGTGAATATACCAGAGCCACTAAACCCAACTGGTTTTATCACAGAGTCAGCAACAATTACGTTACCCTCGTGGTCGATACCTTCTGTGTCTATAGCCACCGTATATATACCGTTTTGAGGTATCATTAATTCCCCTGGTTGAGTAGGGCATGGTTCGCCTAGTGTTGTGAGAACGCCGTTAAAAGGACCACCGTCCACAGTTATGTCATACCTAGTATTTGCCGTTGCGGATGGAATACTTATGCTGTGAGAGTATGTCCCTGAGGCCGGTATAGTACCTGGAATAGATACAGGAGCTGTTTGAAATACTGCTGTTTCAGGATTGTAGTAGCCATTTGTGCTAGCCGTGATGTCACTATCTACACTTGTTTTCTTTTGTATATGCAAGTTGTAGTTTGACCCGCCGTCTCCAGTAACCACCACATTTGCAATGCCACCTTGGCTAGGCATCCAAGGGCCTGACGGCCAAGGCACTAACGAACCACCCGCACTTGAGTCTTGTGAAGCTCCTATGAGGTTAGATCCATTATAAGCAGTTACTTTCCACATAAGCCCAGTGTCCACGCCATCTGGCCCTTCACCAGGAGGTGAGTCAGGGGTTATTATGTCGTAAACTATATGCGCACTGTGACCTAAACTACAAAAATCTTCTGGATCAACCATCAACTCGCCCTCTTGCGGAGGCGTGTAAAAAAGTCTTACAGTAAACCCGGTTTTTACCCCACCCGTAAATGTCTCATCTACAGAGTAAGTGTAGTAGTTTTCATACGCACCTAAATTTTCCCACTTGACACTAATGTTTCCATAGTACTGGGGACTAGTTCGTGCAAATGTAACTCTACCCACTTCACTTGTTCCAGTGCCAGGAACTGTACCAGCGTGTTTATTCGTAGGTCCAACCTCACCAGCGCCGTTAACTACACCACTAGCTAAAGTTATGGACTCTAGTATATCGCTACCAGCAACATCCGCAACCACGGGGGCCGCTTGAAGACCTTCGTGACGCGCGTACCGTGAGAGCAAGCAGGTTTTTCTAGTTGGAACCTCGGATACCCCTGCCGCATCATCTATATCTATATAGTAGGTTAGAGACACCGCGGGCCAAGTTCTGTCAGCTTTAAACTGAACCTCAACATTGACTGTGTTATTAGGGTCTCCAGGAGTGCCAAGGTCTTTAAATGTAATTTTCTCTATATCCTCCCAATCTGGAGGATCCGTATCTGTGACATGTGTGTTACCATCTGTGGTATATATATATTCAGTTCCATCGACACTTGTGCTTGCTGTAGCGTTTTCAATAAGTAAATTAGCTGCGTAAAGTGGGAAATTTGAGTTTACACCATTTACAACAGGGGATACTGTTAAGTTTACTTTATCAGCACTTATAATAGTTGCTCCTGCTATCTCTTGGAACGAAGCCGTAGTGCATGTCCACCTACTGTTCTCAGTGGCAAGGGTGTCCGCGTTGTCCCACACCGTACCTACGTTATTAGCTACCGTTAAGGTGATTTGGTTTTCAGGACTACCAGTACTACCGCTATGTGTTATATTAGCAAGACCAATACCTTGCACTGTAGATTCACCTTTATTATTTGTAGGTATGTCAGAGAGTAGATCATAAGGTGTGTGAGTAACCCCATCACCGGTCACATCACCTCCAACAATCGCCGCAAACCACTTACCTTCTTTTTCTTTAAACAAAGTCTCTCCACACCTTTGTAAGTTTGTAGTTATGTTATCTACATACCAACCCGGCTTCCCGCTAAGGTTAAAGTACTCACCATCATTTTGAGCCGCCACGGTAGTTAAACCATTTGACTCACCAGTGCCATCAGCACTATAGTCGTTATTGTAGTACTCAATTGCTTGGCTGTCAAACTCTGCAACTTTAGCTTGCGATCCCTCGTAATTTATTGTTGCAAAGTTTTTTACTGCATTAGGTGAACCGTTAAACAACGTAGTTATATTTGAAAGATTCGGCAAGCCATAAAAATTGTTTCTATCTACACTGGTGTCGTGGTGCTTATATATGTGCCCTTTATCAAAGGTGTAGTAGTCGTTGTTTGCGCTTAAACCATTCTGTGGTATAAAGGATTTAAAACTAACCCACCCTTTAGATCTTTCACTATATGAGATAGTAGTTCCAGTTGTCCCCTCTGTAGTACCATGTGATACCTCTTGGTTTGCCCTATACTTTTTAGATATAGTTAAGTTGTATTCATTTTTTCTTTCGTCATGAGTACCTAGTGCTCTCCACACATATTTATTCATCTCCTCTAGAAAATAATTCCTCATACCTATGTCAGATATAGATCTTACACCCTCTCCAGATATAGCAAGAACCTGACCGCGTACAACGTCAGTGAAGTACACTTGGTACGGTGTAGCCACTATAGACTCAGGGTTTGTAGATATACCGTAATCACCTTGGTACGGGGTTACGTCCCCAACAACAGCATTACTAGCCACAACCTGTGGTTTACCATCTGCGTTATATAGTGCGTCTTTGTTTGTTTGAGCTCGTAGGATTTTATCCTCGCAAAACATCATAAGTCTAGTGTCTCTATTTAGTAGCGCTTGTATACTACCGTAAATAGGGTTTAAATCCTTAGTTATAGCTTCTGCCATTATAAACTGGTTGGTGTTGTTAACCCCTGCTGTAGAGTTGTATATACCAGACCATATAAGGCCATGCTTTCTTTTTTCTTCACGAACCGGCTCTGCTATAACCGTAGAAGCTTTAACGCCATTATCCATTTGAGGAGCGTTGTAGTCGTCGCGTATTCTATCTGACTCTACTCCATTCCCAAACGACCAGCAGTTATTCCAGTCTAATATATGACCTCGATTATGAATTGATTCCTCTTGAAATGATCTATTACCGTTAACGTAAAGGCTGTCCGTGGGACTGTCGTTTCCTTGTAGTGTTAAATGTAAAGAGTAATTATCTCGCTTTGTAAATCTAACTAGTTGGTTGTCGGTTATTATTGAACCTGCTGTAAGTGATGGTTCAAACTTAATCCT
>TARA_R110002153_G_scaffold18485_2_pt1 | contig 12632 bp, 4 predicted proteins | sample TARA_R110002153 | Tara Oceans TARA_R110002153 (sample SAMEA4398193) | marine metagenome | biome: Polar Biome; feature: [SRF] surface water layer (ENVO:00010504); material: water (ENVO:00002006), including particulate matter (ENVO:01000060) such as... | depth 5 m
CCCAATAATTACTAAAATATCTATAACTCAAGACACAACTATTTACCATAACAAATATAGAATATCAGGTTCACTTGATAGTGACACTTGGACACCTTTACATGAAGAACGAGATGGTTATTCAACTAGTGATAGAGATAGAAATATACAAATTGATAATACTAATGGGTATAAATTCTATAGAATCACAGCAGACAAAGATAATAATAATGATAGTACAGATGGTCCAGGTTTAAAAAGTACAATATTTTATGAAACCCCAGCAGTTGCAGATACTTCTGTAGAAGAAATATCCCAAACATACATTATAGTAACTCAAAGTTTTAATGATACTACAAATTGGAATGTAATATATAATGATGACACACCTGAAATTAATGTAGGAGAAATAGTTTTAGATATAAAAATCGAAGATAAATATGGTAATAGTACTATAAAACCTCTTGATTTAAATTATACAGATAATGAAGCCCCTACATTTGAAGTTACTTCAGCTAGTTTTGTAATAGCTCCTAACGAAATCCAATCACCTATAACTGTAAGTCAACAAATAGCAACAATTGAAAACATTATAGATTTAGAAAATGAAGACCCTTATACTTGTTCTGTATTTACTGATTCAGAATTAACAACTGCAAGTCCAAATTTTGTAGCATCTACAGGGAGTAATACAGACACTACTTCATTTTTTATTACTTGTTCATCAGAATATACATCACCTTTAAATACATCTTTAACTTTATATGTTAAAGTTGAAGATAATTTTGGGTCATTTAACTCCCAACAACTAACATATAAAATATTAGGAGACAACACAGCTCCTACTGTAGATGATACTTCATTTGAAATTAATGAATTTATATCTGCAAATATACTTGTGGGACAACTTACAGCAACTAATGACGATCTTGGTCCTATAACATTTGCTATATCTAATAATTATACAGAAACACATCCATTAAGTGATGGTGAAACAGTAGTTCAAGTACCTCCATTTAATATAAATTCTTCAAATGGTAATATAACAACCAATGTAATCCCTACAGCATCTAATCTTAATACATTTAATGATGGTGGTACTTTTAAACACCCATTAATAGTTACAGCTACTGATCAATATGGGGTTTCTTCAGGTGATAAAAATATTTTTATACTTGTTATACCTAATACACCCCCTACATTTATTTCATCAGATGATTTAGGTTCATTTGATGAATTTATAAATGCAGGATCCTCCATAGCTAGTTTATCAGCTACAGATTTTGAAGGTGATACTGTCACATTTGAAACCTCAAGTACTTATACAAATGCTGATTTAACTAAAATAGCAGTAGATTGCAGTTCTGATGGGAATTTAACTTTTAGAATTAAAGCATCAGAATCTATGCATACTGATGTAGATAATACAAGACATGAATTCGACATAGATGCTATAGATGAACATGGTGCTAGAACACCTCAAACATTTTTCTTTAGTATTATACCTAATTTAGCTCCTACCTTCCACGAAGGTAGTCCTGCGGGTGCTCTAATTAATGGTATTACTTATACTGCTCCTGATATAAATGAAGATGAAACAGCTCATACAGAATCTGTATTTTATAGTGATAGTAATGCAGGAAACACAATTACAATAGATTCAGCAAGTGGTACCCCAACTGATTCAGGTTCTTATTGGACTATACATAATAATCCATTATTATCTTCAGTAGAATTCCATCAACAAGGCAATTTAGAATTTGATACTCACCCAACATTTACTTTTATTATATCTGCAAGTGATAATCATTACCAATCAGGAGATGACCCAGATGCATTTATTCCATTAACAGTAACTTTAAATTTAGCTGGAGCTAATGATCCTTTATTTGAAAATGATATATCAGGTGTAAATGAATTTAGCAGTGATTATGCTACTGCAGGTATAATTGGATGTAGTAATTTTGATTCATTTACAATAAAAGCTTTTACACTTCATCAAGCCCAATTAGAAGGAGCTAATGTAACTAGTAATTATACTAGTATCAAAGGAACTAGTTTAACTAATCCAGGAAAAGATCCATTTACTATATCAGCTGGTACAGCTACTATTTCTAGAAAAAGTGGAGTATTTTTAAATAGTGATTTAATTAATAATTATGTATATAGTTGTTCAATTGAAAATCCAGGAGGAAATATTAATTCATCTTTTATAAATATTCCTATTACAGATCATAACCCAGGTACTAAAACTAATAATGGTCCATTTAACATAATTGAAAGTGCTATAAATAGTGACTTTGTATTTACAGAAACAGAAGGATTTGGAACTAATGTTTCTAATGTAACTTTTTCACCACCAGCTGGATTTACTAATGGTTATTCTTTTGAAGTATCTTCTTCAAATCAGTTTTTTAATCAAAATCCTAATAATGGAACTCCCACTGTATTAGAATTTCAATTAGTAAAAGATTTAAGTGGTTCAGACTATATATTCCCAGAAAATATAGCTATTAATTATACAGCATCATTAATTGGTTTTGAAACCTCTAAATTATTTGGAACCCTTACAGCTACCATTACTAGTAATTCTGCTCCTCCTTTAACCTCTCAATCATTTACAAATAATTGGAATGATGTAGATGCATCCACTGCAGTAAATGCAACATTAGTACAATTAACAGTAGGAAGTGACCCTGAAGGTGATGCGTTTGATCCTGATTCATTTATTTTAACACCTACAACTAATCTTACCTCTTCAATTAATGGAAATCAAATAGACATTATACCTAAAACATCTTTAACTGTAGGTAGTTCTCCTTACCCTTATACAGCAAGTGTAGCTGACATCCATGGATTTAGAACTTCATCAGTTTCAGGATCAATTGCAATTGTTTTTGGAGACACAGGTTCATTAGCTTCAAGTTCTCTAAACATGTATGTTTTAGATACAGCAATTGGAGGAGATAATGTAACATCAGACAGTAAAGGAATAGGAAATAATCAATCTTCTTTATATAATTCAGCTGACACAGTTACTTTATCTGTTAATTATAATGAACCTACAAGTCAACCTGTAAACTTTACTAGCCCTACAGCAACTGGTCGTTTTAACATTGTAAATGGTGTTTTATTTGTAAACAATATTGTTGGATTACCTAGTCCTATCGTAGAAACTGTACACTTTACTAGTGCAACTCAAACACCCCATTCAGGATCTATAACAGTTAATATTATTACTAATCAAGGACCAACAGTTACATTTACACAAGAAGAGAACCTACAACATCCTATAACTGCAGGAACTGTTTTAGGAACGATAACAATTGAAGATGATGAAGGATTTAACACTTCAGGGGTTAGTGTAAGTGATAGTACAAACTTTATTACTCAGGTTGTAAATAATGGATTATATAATTTAGTAGCAAACCAAACTCTAAATTCATCTGTTTTAACATTTAATTTTACTCTAACAGCTGGTACTACATTTGGTCCCTCAACTACAACAACTACTAAAACTTTAACAATTTCACCTTTATCCCCAACTGGGGGGACATTAAAATTAGCTTACAGTAATATAGATAATGAACAATTTTACATTTTAGAAACAGCTGAAGGATCTTCAGGAGGGGTTATTTTAACTTTTGATTCAACTCCTTTATCATTAAGTAATAGTGGATTAGGTAATAATGATGGATTAGGTACTAATGCTGCATTTTATAATAGTGATGGTGATGAAGTAAGTTTTCATGCTAGTTATAATCTAAACATCCCTAATATTTTTACTGCTGGTAATAATGGCCAGGTAGTATTCCAGGATTATCCTGATCCTGTAGATTTTGTATATGATTTTGGCAGTACCTTTAGTCCTGTAATTACTAAATATAATATAAATAGCCTAAACCATGCTTCTTATTTTATAAATTATATTAAAATATACGGTTCAAACATAAGTGACGACCCTACAGATGGAAGTTGGAATCTTATAGACACTAGTCCTAGTGATCTTCCAACTCCTACTAACTATAGTTTTATAAATACAACACCTTATCGATATTATAAACTCAGAATGTATCGAGATAGTGGAACTTATTTATCTATTTCAGAAATCCAATTATTTTCATCTTCATTAGGTGGGGGGTCAGGTGATCCCGTAATTACAGGATCTTCAGGAATTCCTAATTCAGCAAAAGCTGCAGTTTTAAGTGCTAGTTTTATTGGTACTACTGAAATTAACCCACAACCAGAATTTTCTACAAATAGTGATTATTTTAATATTTTAAATTCAAATGGATTAGGATATTTACAAGTAAATGAGAATTTTAGAAGTCAATTTGATGATGGATTTGAAGGGTCATCTACTCAAGAACAAATTTTTGTAACATGTTCAACAGCTGGAACTACAATGGCAAATAAATTAGCTTCTATAACTCCTATTACTATTAATATAGTAAAAAATAATGGTCCTTCAATAATTGTAGGAAACAAAATAACTTCATTATTAAGTTTTGCAGATGAAAACCCTTTATGTTCATTATCATTTAATGATAGTGAAGGAGATTATCCTGTAAGTTATGTAATTAGTGCTGTGTCATTTACTGGAGGTACAAATAGTGTTATAAAAACTGAAGACCTTACAGGCACAGTAAGTGATAGTAGTGCTATTAATATTAGGGGTAATGCAAATTTAGTAAATTCCCCAGGAGGTACTATTACTTTTACAATTACAGCTACAGATTTAAAAGGTAAAATATCTACATTATCACCAACTATAACAGTAACAGGAGGCCTTATATTTAATAATCCTACTTTAGGAACTAATAGTACGGCTTACATTATAGAAACAGGAGTTGACAATAATCCTCTAACTACAAACAGTACAGGTATAGCAGGAACTAATTTTACATTGTCTGCTACTTATGATGGTGTCACATTACCTAATGTAAACGAATCTTTAACTCAATTTAGTATAACTTCTCCTAATTATTTAGAAGTTCATAATACTAATAAAGTAAGATTAAAACTAAATGGAGGACAAGAATTAGAAGATTTAGGTTTTAATCATGATAGTTCTGCCCAAACAGTTACTGTACAAATAACTACAACTAAAGATACTGGTGGTACTTATACTACTAATGGAACTTTCAGTTTAAATATAACAGAAAATTTCCCCCCAGAAATAGATATAGATGAACAAACACAAACTTTAGGTGTAAACTTTAATGATCAAGTTTACATGTCAGCAAGTAATGGATCTGAAACACCTTTATCTACAACTGATCCAGTTTACCAATTTTCAATTTCAGATGCTGAAAGTAATACACCTATAAATGTTCAAATTATAAATCAAATTTCAAATATAGGAGGTATTAATTTATTATCATTTAATGATGATGGTACAACATCAACTACAATTAATTTAGGTAGTTCTCCTTCAACAATTACAATTCACCCAACATCAACAACAGTTGCAGCTACAACAGCACAAAATATTAATTTTGGGTTACAACTTACAGATTCAAAAGGAAAAACTAGAACATATTCAAGTACTGGAGGAGATTTTAATCAAATTGTTATACAAGATCCACCACCTGTTGTAGCAAACTATGGTAGAGTTTATGTATATACTTCTACTTTTGGTACTGATTCACAATTACAAACAATTTACTTACCTATAATGGGTGCAGAAAGTGTTAATAGTAATATACCTCCTCAAGTAACTGCATATAATCCTAATCCTAGCTCAGTATTTCAAAAGTTTAAAACGGGAGAACTTGGAAACTCATCTATAAGTTTAGCTGTAGGATCTGCAACTAAATTAGCAGATGTTCCAGGATTAAATACTTTAGATAATACTTTAAAAAATATAGGTACAATATCTATACCTCGCCAATCAGCTCAAATTATAGTAGTATTCCCCGCAGGATCAGATATGACAGTTCCTACATCTATTCATGATTCCTTTAATAATGTCGCTGGTGGGGCGGTACCATGTATAAATTCAGATAATAATGGATTTGCTATAAATGGAGGGATCCTTCATTCAATAACATTGGACACACCACATGAAGGATTCTCAGAATGGTTTGTATTTGGAAGAACATCACAAAATTCAATTATGAGTAATTTTGAAATTAGATTAGTAGATACAAATGGCAGTTTACCAACATAATAAAAAAATAGATATATGCCAATAATAGACGGAATAATAGAAGGTAATCTTCAATTTAATACTGATAAAAAAGCAGGAATTGATGTATCATTAGTTAAAGGGGCTTTTTACGCTGTAGCTGATTTAATAGAATTAAATAATATTAATATAAATAGAATTTCTAATAATCAAATAGTATGGGTTCAATCAGAATCAGCAAATTACCAAGCAACTATAACATTAGCTAATGGATTTTCTACTTTTGTTGATGCGATTGAATGGGCAGAATTTACAGGATTTGGCTCAACTGAACCAGGAGGAACAACAGACCCACTTAGTATAGGAGGTTTAACAGTTAATCCTGGAAATGTAGGTACAACATTAACATTAGCAACAGGAAGTGATGGATCTAGTGCTTTAACTATTGAAGGTAAAGATGGAGGTAATATATTATTAATTAATTCTGCATCATTAACCCCTGTAATGGTTAATAATAAAGGATTAATCGTTTTAGATGATTACCCATATTTCCCCACAGTAACAGAAGGATCTTTACTTTATAAAGATGGTGATTTTTATGTAGGAACTCCAGACCTAGATGATAGTTCTAATAATTTAGCAACTAATATCAACTTCACTGCGGACTTTACTGGTGGGGATTTTGATAATAATGGAGATCCTGCAAACACAGTAGAAGTAGGGACAGGCACAGCTCCTGCTTTTGATTTAACCACTTTTTCTGGTGGATTTGGACAAGATTATACATTTCGAACATTGGGATCAATTTATAGTAAAAAACAAATAACATTACTTAAATTTTTCCTTAACTCTAATGCGTTTCCTGAAGAATCAGGAGCAAAAGTTTTAGTAAGTAAAAGTTCAACATTCGAAGGACCCCATTCCCCCGACATTAAATTTACTTTTAACTTAGATGCTTCCTATAATGAAATATTAATAGACAGTAGTAAATTTACTGTTTATTATTTATATTTCATATTTACTAAACCCTTAATAACATATAGTATTTCAAATATAAGAATAATTAGAATATCAGATTTTTAATTAAACTTTAATTTTTTATATTTTACTTATATTTATAATCAAAACATAAAATTATGCCAGATCAATTAATAAATGGAAAATTCAAAAATGTGTCCTTTGAAGAAATATCATCTTCAGCTGACCATAGTGTAGGTAGAGTTTTTAAAGCTAAACATAGAATTCCTCATAGATTAAAACATGGAGCTTCTGCTAAAGAAAATAAAGGATTTTTTGATGAAAGTTTAATTACTGATGAAGAACATTTAAAAATAGTAAAATTAGATAACCAATTTAATTATGTAGGTCTTAGGGGAGATAAGTATAAAACTATGGTAAATAATTTTATGCAAAGAGAAGCTTCCAGTACGGCTGCCTATCAACAAATGAGTGCCAGTTTTTTTGCGCCAGGAGGATTTGGACGTTTATTAAATGATAACCAATATGTAACTATTATAGCGGAAGATGGAGAAGGTGGTACTATATCTCCTTCTTATAATTTTTCATCCGCATCAGCAATAGTTAACAGTTCAAATTATTTTGATATTAACATAATAAATAATAGTAATTTTAACACAGCAGCTACATGGTCATTTTCTCCAGGAGGAAATTCAGGTGAAATACATCAAACATCAAGTATACCCGAATGGAAACATAGACTTTTCTTTAGTGCTTCAAATCCTATTAATTATAATGGATTTGCATTATCTGGTAGTGAATCAAGTTCAATTAAAGGTATAGGACAACTTAATTACATTAATGGGGCAAATAGTGCTGATGGAGACTATTTAAAGTTTTTAGTAAAAGGAAAAATATTTGGAGATGGAGAAAATGACAGTGGAGAAGTTAACGCAGGTAATTTTGGAACTACTTCTGATCCCACATTCTTACCTACTAGAGAAATCATTATTCATAAAAATTCTACAGTAGTAGCTAGTGGTTCTTTTAAATATAACCCCACAAGTATTACTGCTGCTAGTAGTTCAGGTACACCTACTACCTTATTTTACCAAAATGGTAGTGGAGCCTCTAGTTCTTTTATAGGTAATGGTTTAGATTCAGGATCACATATATTTGCTAATAGTACTTTAACTACGGCAGCAGCTTCAGGTTATTATGCAATACCAGGAACATCTACAGTAATACATGCCTTTAGAGGTGGGTTAAATAATGATGTTATAGGAGCTGACGCAAATTCTACACCCTCTAAAATAGAACATCAAATTCCAAGATTTGTAAGTAAATCCACAGTATAATGTATGTCTAATTCTTTTAAGAAAATAATCACTTCTGGTGGTTTAGCCCAGTTAAGTTATTTAACAGTTGATCATCTTACTGAAAACAACCAATCAGAAAATAGTAACAATGTTTTATTATATAACACCTCTAATGGTTCATTTTCATATACTGGTAGTTACGATACAAGTAATAACACCAATGCAGTAAGTGGGGGGCAAGATGGAACAGAATTTTACATGCATGATGCATTTGTGTCAGGTAACCTTCAAGTTAGTGGTACTATAGCAGCAGCAGAAGGGCTTACCCTTACTGATATTACTATGAGTGTTTCAACATCTACAGGTTCTTTTATTTTTGGGTCAGGTTCATATAATAATGAGCTTACCCATGAAGTAACAGGTAATTTACAACTGTCATCAAGTGTAGGTATTACAGCTAATATGCCAGAGGGAAAAATAGGCTTTTATGGTACCTCAAGCCATACTTTAAATGCATCACAAAGTTTAAGTTCAAGTTTTGCATCTTCTTCAGACAGTGCTAGTTATTCAACAACAGCAAGTTATGCATTAGTTGTAAAAGGAGGAATCCAACAAGGAGATAATGGTACCTTTGAAAATATTACTATTAATAACGACTTAACAGTAAAAGATAATACTAAAATTGAAGGACAATTAGAAGTAGATGAATCCGCAACTTTTAATTCAGGTGTTACTATTGGAGGTAATTTAATAGTTAATGGGACCCGTACTATTTTAAACACACAAGATGTATTTATAGAAGACAGATTTATATATTTAGGAGGTAAACAATCAAAACTTTTTGATTGTGGTATTGTTTTTAATAATGTACGATCTGAAGGATCTAAAGATCAGGGGTTGGGAAGATATGAATCTATATTTTGGGACCAAAGTGCCCAAAGATTTAAGTTAGCAACTAATGTAGATCCTGATAAAAATGATGGTTTGGAACCTATACCTGATGAAAAAATAAAAGGATCAATAATATCTATAAGAGATGGTGGAGGCTATGGGGTATTAAACCCACTTATCCCTATTCAACAACCTATAATAGACCCCAATGTTGAATCTTTACAACCTGTGTATGGGTCAGGAGAGTTAATAACAACAGCAAAAAGACATATTTATATGTTTTTATCTAACCCAAATATCCCCGAAACTCCTTGGAAAAGATTAATAACTGAAAATGATAGTGCTACTTTTAATTCTATAAATGTAAAAAATAGCACAATACTCAGTAGTTCTAATATATATTTACCTAATATTTCTACATCTACTTATGGGGGTAACAAATTAGTAGTATTAAATCCTATTGACAATAAACTCTATATAACGGGTAGTTGGCCCATAGGAAATACAACCCCTAATGACATCATACCCCCCTTCCCCTTTACGGGCACCGCACATATAACAGGTTCACTAATAGTATCAGGAGGAAATGGAATAATAATTTCAGCATCTAATAATACAATAGGTCTTTTTGGTACATCAAGTTATGCATCACAAAGTGTATCTTCAAGTTTTTCTACAAATGCTCATAATATTTTTGTAAATCAAGAAGAAACCCCTACAACAGATCATTATTTTTTAATAACAGACAGCACTAATTATTCTACTGCTTCATATAGTACTCAACTTTCAATAAATCCTTCTACAGGAAATATTACAGGAACTTCTAGTTATGCACTTTATTCTTCAGAAAGTTTAAGTGCAAGTTTTGCATCAAGTTCAACTTCTGCAAGTTATGCTTTAAGCTCATTAACTGCAAGTTACGCCTTAAATATCCCCGATGGGTTAGGGGGAGGAGGTGGATTATGGTTTGATGGAACTACTTACTGGTCATCCTCTTTACAAGCTAATGGGGATGCTACTAAAATAGGAATAGGACGACAACCTACAAATTATTCCCTTGAAGTTAAGGGTACAATAGCAGCAACCGAAGACGTAATTGCTTATATGTCATCTGATAAACGTTTAAAAGATAATATTAAACCAATTGAAAACCCCATTGAAAAAATTAAACAAATAGGTGGTTATTCATTTGATTGGAACGACAAACAAAACATATATAGAGGGGCAGATTTTGGTGTTATAGCCCAAGAAATTGAAGAAGTATTACCCTCATTAGTTCAAACAAGAGAAAATGGATATAAAGGAGTTAAGTATGATAAGATAGTTTCATTATTAATTGAAGCTGTTAAAGATCAACAAAATCAAATTGATGAACTTAAAAATCAAATAAATAATGGCTCTTGAAACAATTCCTGATTTCCCTGAGGGGCCATTTACAACATCATCTGAATTATTTGGTCAAGTTTTATCTACTCTTTTTCCTAATAACCCACTTCCAGATAATGGTATTTACAATATTACTCAATGTATAGGTGGGGGAATTGATTTAAATCAATCACCTGACCCAAATGGGTTTGGGGGGGTATTAATCGATTTTGATGGGGCAAATTATCTAAATAACTTTCAACCCTTATTAATAGATTTTAGTATAGGTAGAGATTTTACAAGTCAAAATCTCTCCCAAATATCCCCTATCCCCATCCAAGAAACAGTTACATTTAATGGTGTAGATCAATATAATTGTTCATTATTTAATAGAGCTTTTCAAGCTAAAACTCTTATAATATCTGAATCTACCTCAGGTTTAGATTATATATTTTATGGAGATAGTCTTAATCCTATTTTAACTGATAAACCTGACCCTGTATACGTACAAGATTTAATTTCTATCCCCATAGAAGAAATCCCCCCTAATAGCGGGTCAGTGTATGAGTCAGCTTATTTTTATAATAATGACCACTATTATAAGGGAGTAAACATTTTAGATAACGAACAATTAACTTATACCCCCAATGCTGAGGGAATTTTAGATATAAATAATAATGACGAAACATCTCCTGTATCTCCTTATAATGATGAATCAGGATTTAGGTGGGTAATACAAAACCAAAATGGGAATCATGAAGATTGGTCTTATACTCATAGTTCTACTCCTAATGGAAACTCATTTATTTCATTTAATGAGGATCATTGGTGGGTATATGATTTTGGTGAAAATAATTCTAAAATCATCAACAAGGTAAAAATGTTTTTTACTCTAAGAACCCAAAACAGACACAATTTAGTTGAAATCTCAGGCTCAAATAACCCTAATATTTTTTCAACAAACCCTAATACAGCCAATATAACAGGGGATCAATGGGATGGGTTAGGTGTTATAGTGGGGGATAGTAGTGATATAAATGGATTTGGAGGTGTTAATACAACATTTAATAATATAACTCCCTATAGATGGTATAAAATAAATTTTAAAGGAGGTTTCTTTCAAGATGATGTATTATCTTTATCAGAAATTGAGTTTTATGAAAATAATTTAAACATTCCTCAAATAAAAATGTCAGATTTTTATGGTTTACATCTTATAGACACTATACCCGACACAACTCCTAATGGATTTAACGAAATTTTTAAAAACACCCCATCTTATAATTCAGGCCACAGAATAGGGGTTTTAAGAACTGATGAAAATGGAGATACTTTAATTCCCCAAATAAAATTAGGAGGGGGACCTCAAAATCCCCTATCATAGCTTAAAATTTGTTTATATTTATATAGGAACCAACCTATTATAAAATGGCAAACATCCCTATATGGCCCGGATCTTCATCATTTAGCTCAGGAGACACACCTTTTGGGTTTTATGATTCAGATTCATCCTTCCAAACAGACGCAGATAAAGTCGCAGATTGGTGTGTAAGACGTTTAGGATATCCTCTTGTAGACATTGAATTACAGGCTATAAATTTGTTTACTTGTTTTGAAGAAGCAATTAATGAATATGGTTCACAACTTTATCATTTCCAAATAATAAATAGCTTCCATACATTAGAAGGAACATCAACAGGATCAAAATTAAATAATAGTATAATTGCTCCTAATTTAGGTAATACTATTAATATTGCAGAACAATATGGAAGTCAAGCTGATGGAGCAGGAGGAAATTATAAGATTGAATCAGGATCAATTACAGTAAATGCAGGTCAACAACGATATGATTTAATGGCAGATGTTTCATCTTCATTAAGTGGTTCAGAAGCGGCATATATTAAAAGGATATACCATTATGCTCCTTCTGCTATTAATAGATACTTTGACCCATATGCGGGTACAGGAACAGGAATTCAATCATTAATGCA
>TARA_R110002153_G_scaffold6210_15_pt1 | contig 12631 bp, 23 predicted proteins | sample TARA_R110002153 | Tara Oceans TARA_R110002153 (sample SAMEA4398193) | marine metagenome | biome: Polar Biome; feature: [SRF] surface water layer (ENVO:00010504); material: water (ENVO:00002006), including particulate matter (ENVO:01000060) such as... | depth 5 m
TAGATAAAAAAGAAATAAAAATGAAACAAGGAAATCACATAATCAATTTTTGGACAGTTCAACCTAAGTTTGCTGGTGAAGAGAATTATGCGGATTTTAAATATCGGGTTAGTTAAGTATAATTATATAATATTATAAACTAACCCAAATCCAAAAAAGATTTGGGTTTTTTGTTTTAAAAAAATAAATTAAATATAAAAAAATAAATTTCAATGATACAAAAGTTTTACATATCACCAATTCATAATCAACCGAAAGGATTTGATAATGGCTTTATTGAGCAAGATTGGTATATGGCCAATGGTGTAGAAGCGAAAGAAAAAATACCAATAGATTTGAGTTAAATACTATTAATATAAATTAATATGAAAAACCCAAATCTAACAAGATTTGGGTTTTTTTGTTTTAAAAATATGTGGAAGTGGCAGATATGGTTATTGCGGAAGTCTGAAAAACTTTAGGAGTTGGATCGAAACCAACCTTTCACACAAATAAAGAAAGACGTTCTTTAAAATATACATCAGTGGTCTAATGGTAAGACAAAAGATTCCAAACCTTTTGATATGGGTTCGATTCCTATCTGATGTGCTAATGGGATGGTGGTGAAACTGGCTATCACACAACCTTTGCAAGGTTGAGTTCTGGGTTCGAGTCCCAACCACTCCACTTATTAGGTAAGTAAATTGTTTACTTATCTTTAAAAATAAAATGTATTTTTATTTTTAAAAGTTCTTTGACATCTTGATTATTATTTTTTATTCCGTTTGGGTAGTAGACAACCCTATACAAAAAACTAAAACTACGGTTCTTTTCTGAAAAAAATTTAGTTTATTTATTCCTAAGTAGCACAGCGGTTAGTGCAATCGACTGTTAATCGATAGGTCGGTGGTTCGAATCCACCCTTAGGAGCAAAATGGATCAGTTGAGCAGGTGGTGAGCTTCGCAGACTGTAAATCTGTCCTCTTTCGAGTTTATAGGTTCGATTCCTATCTGGTCCACTTAATGTCACGTTGGAATAGTCTGGTTAGTTCGTCTCCCTTTCAAGGAGAAGGTCATGGGTTCAAATCCCATACGTGATACAAATAATAAAAATAAATTAAACGATTATGAAAACTTATAAGATTCTAGAATGATTCAAACCAACACAGCTGAGTCATTCGATAATCAAAATTATGTGTTTATGGAATGACTTCGTAGCTCAATCGGTGGAGCTTCTGACTTTTAATCAGAAGGTTGTGGGTTCGATCCCCACCGGAGTCACTAAAAAATAAATGGTGTTATTAGCTCAGAGGAAGAGCGTTCGGTTGTGATCCGAAAGGTCGAGATTTCGAAATTCTTATAACACCCTAATATTGCTCTATGGTGTAAAGGTAGCACAATTGGTTTTGATCCAGTTAGTCTAGGTTCGAATCCTGGTAGAGTAACAACTTAATATACTTATATTAGTGAGTGTATAAAAAATAGTCCTGAGGTCAAATGGTTAAGATACTCCCCTGTCACGGGATGTGGAGCCGGTTCAACTCCGGTCAGGACTGCAAAATTTAAATTAGAGGATGAGGTGTAATGATTTGCATACGTAGTTTGGGTCTACGAGGAACGGTTTGATTCCGGCATCTTCTACAAAGTTAGTAGGTTTGAAAATAGGTAATACGACATATTTTATATATAAAAATAAAATATTAATCATGGATTTAAATGATATTAAAAAAATATTAAAAGATTCATACTCTTTAAATGATTCTTGTGTTAAAATATATGGATATTGTAATGGTAGAACTATTAATAAAATGAAAGATATTATATCTGAATATGATATAGATATTAGCCATTTTAATTATAAAAATAAAAATATAAAATATAAAATTATAACCAAAAAATGTCCAATATGTGATGTTGAATTTAAAACAAAGGGTGGTCATAAAAAAGAAAAAATAACATGTAGTACTGGGTGTTATAATAAATACAGAGGTGGATTATCTGAGGAAACTAAAAATAAAATATCCACAAAGTTAAAAGAGTTATATAAAGATGGACTACCAGAAGAAACAAAACGTAAAATATCGGAATCTTTAATTAATAGGAATAATGGTGGTAATATCACTAAATATAAAAAATGTATTATATGTAGTATTGAATTTAAATTATGGAAAACTAAATCTGGATTGTTAACCCAATCGGAAACATGTTCAGATGAATGTAGACATAAATTAAAATCTAATAATTCCAAAGAGGTTCAATTGCGATTAATTGAAGATGGTAAACATAAAGGTTGGACAAGTAGAAATATAATGAGTTATCCAGAAAGATTCTTCAAAAAGGTTTTAGAATTAAATGGGTTTAAAAATAAATTCACTATTAATCACCCAGTTAAAAAGAAAGATTTGGGTATAGATTGTAATAGTAATTACTTTTTGGATTTTTATTTCGATGATATTAAATTTGATTTGGAAATAGATGGTAAACAACATAATATAAAAGAAAGAAAAGAATCTGATGATATAAGAGATGATTTACTAAAGGAAAATGGATATACTATTTATAGGATAAAATGGAAATCTATTAATAATGATATTGGTAAAAAATATATGAAAAAAGAAATTGATAAATTAATTAATTATTTAAAAAATAAATTATGAAAAAGGTAAGTTTTGATTTTGATTCAACTCTTTCTATACAAAAGATAGAAGATTTTGCAAAAGAGTTAGTGGATAAAGAATTTGAAGTATGGATTGTCACTACTCGTAAAGATAACGACAACGCACCATCTACTCATTGGAACGATGACCTTTTTAATACGACTATTAGGTGTGGTATAGATTTTAAAAATATTCATTTTACTAATATGAAAGACAAGTGGGAATTTTTAAAAGACAAAGGATTTACATTTCATATAGATGATGATTGGGTAGAATTAGAATTAATCCAAAAACATGTTAAAGGAACTGTTGCTATTAGTTCGTTTGGTAATCCTAAGTGGAAACATAAATGTATTAAGGCATTAGGTATGAAAGTAATTGATTTTTAACATCAAGCGAGATGTAGCTTAATTGGCTAAAGCGTCGCCCTTCCAAGGCGAGGATGCGGTTCGAGTCCGACATTTCGCTCTAAATTCCGATACTAAGTGGTTTAGACCTACCTCTCATACGGGTGGGGATCGGGTTCAACTCCCGATGTCGGTACAAATAAAATATATCGCGGGTTGGAGAAGTAGATATCTCGCTGTCCTCATAAGTCAGAGATCGGGGGTGCAAATCCCTCACCCGCAACTAAATACTCACATGGTCCAGTTGGTTAAGACGCAACGCTGATAACGTTGAGATAGTAGGTTCAAGTCCTTCTGTGAGTACTAGCAAACCAGATAATATCAGTTTGTTTATTTGTCCTGTTAGTTCAGTTGGTTCAGAACGCTACTCTTACAAAGTAGAGGTCGGTGGTTCGAATCCACCACAGGACACCAATAATAAAGAATAATAATCAATTTGTTTTGAAACAAATATTTATGAACACATATAATATAACGTATGAAAATTTTAGTATTAAATTCAGATATGCAACCTTTAAACATAACTTCTCTACAAAGGGGGTTTAATTTAGTTTTCTCTGGTAAGGCCGAGATTGTTAAGTATGATGAGTCTAACCCAATAGTAACAAGTATAGGTGAATACCTTAGACCTTTAATTATTAAGTTAGTTAGTTACGTTTATTTGCCTTTTAGAAGAATACCATTGAGTAGAAACAATATTTACCGTAGGGATGGATATGTCTGTATGTATTGTAGTAGTAAAGAAAATTTAACATTAGATCATGTTACTCCAAAATGTAAAGGTGGTAAAAACGAATGGGAAAATTTAGTTACTTGTTGTAAAAAATGTAATTCTAAAAAGGGTGATAAAAAATTAGAACAATCGGGTATGAAATTAAAGTTTAAACCATACAAACCTACTTTAAGTCAATTTGCTATGATGGTAAGAGAGGACTATGAGAGTGAATATCTATAATAAAAATATTTTATTTTTAGGTAATTTGATATCCTTATTAGGAATATAACTATTTATTGATTATTTCGTATAATAAAATTAAAATCAAAATTATGCGATTATTGAAAGAAAGTAGGGGCGGTAGATATTCAAAAAGAATTAAGAAAGGTGTTAAAAAAGGAATTTCTTTTAATTATGATAGACCAAAAACACATAACAGAAGAAGTGTTAGAAAAGTTTTTAGAATAAAAAGATAACTAATAATTTTTTATTTCAAAATATTAATCTTATATTTAAACTATCAATAAGGATATTTAATTTTAATATTATTTAAATGAAATTTACGAAAACTAAACAAGAATTATCAGAAAGGTTAGAATACCTTAAAATACTTAAAGGGGTTTTAGTTGCTACTGGAAAAGGTGTTGTAGTTGGATCTGTTATAACATCTGAAAAACACAGAATAAAAGAAGAAATTAAAGTTCTATCTAGAGATAAAGAATGGAACTTTAATTTCATAAGTGGTGGTTGGAATAGTGTAATTGCTAAAACTGAAGATGTTGCTATCAAAAGAGCAATCAGTAAATATAATTGTAAGGTATCTAAAGTAGACATTAATACATTTAGAGTAGCTACTAACGCAGATACTAAAAACTTATTATCATTGTTCTATTAAAAATAATAACGACCTTTATACGATAAGAACATAATATATGATATTATCATATTGGTTATGATATATATAAATTAAAAGAAAATATACAATAAAATGAAAAAGAAAAAAGACGTAAAGTTAGATAGTGATTACATCATAAAGTTAATAAAAGATTCAGAATCCAGTAAAGATTTGGGTAGAAAATTGAAAAAGTATTATAAATATATTAAGAACAATTTATAATATCATTTCTTAAAACGTTTTTTATTCATTATAATTTCCTTATATTAGTAAAACTAACCACTAAAGAAGTTTAAAATGAGAAGATCACATGAATTAGAATCATTAATAGAAAAACAAAAATTAGTTATTGTAAAATTATCTAAATCTCATGTATTAAATATTTTAAAGACTGAAAATAAAATAAGAAAATATATTAGTTCTATATCAGATAATTCTATTGATGATATTTATGTTTTTTTTAGTGAGACAACTGTTGAAATAGGATTGAATAATTTACCTTTTAAATCGGCCGCTAGTTTATACGCACCGTCATACTTTAGAAAGGAATGGGAACTTAATCATGGAACAGTAGGTTCTGTTAATAAAGAAAGTGGTTACTTAGATAAAATCATTTTACTTGGTATAATAGCAGATGAATTTAAAAATGATGGTAAGTTATTCAAAATATTAGAAAGTGGGTTAGAGTGTTTTAAATCACACAAAAAGTCTATTAAAGAAACTAAGTTGGATAAATTTATTGAAGAATTAAAACACATTGAATCAGAAGCAAAAATAAAAAAATTAGAATTTATTAATAATTCTTTTATAAAAAAAGGTGGTGTCGAAAATGATAAAGGAGTAAATATTCATATAAGGAAAACATCTAGATGGTCATCTTATGTAAAGAAAATAAAATTCAATAAAGTAACTAAAAAAACAATTACCGCTGAATATATACTTAATGATGGAAGTCGGGTAAAATACCGAGGTGATAAAGGTTTTGTTTTAAGAAATTGTGGATTAATCCACAGATATGAGCAATTATAAAATGGTGTAATATCTTTCAATTCCTTCTAAATAAATAGATTTATCAAATTGATCCATTAAGTACTTTAATCTTTTTAAATTAACAACATTATCTTTAAGAACTTTATATGATTTAAATGCTCTTAAAAAATCAATATCCACATTATCACATAACTCTCCTATTGGATTCATATGTGAAACAAAATCCAACTTAATGAATTCTGGTATATAATCAATATCATATAATTTATTATCTCTACAATCAAACCTATCATTAATCCATTTAGGACAACCTTTTAATGAAGTTAAGTCATTTGTCACACATCCAAAATAACCATCTACTTCTTTAGGTGATCCTTTTAAATCAGTTAATTTATTCCAAGAACAATCAAACTTACCATTGACTTTTTCTGGAGAACCATCTAATGTTGTTAATTCATTATCATTACAATCATAATCGAAACCTATAAATTCAGGACTAAATTCTAATGAAGTTAATTCATTATTATTACACCAAAAATCACCACCTACATATTTAGGGGCAAATTCTAAATTAGTTAATTCATTATTATTACAAGTAAAATCTCGACCTACCCAATTAGGACATCCTTTTAATGAAGTTAATTGGTTGGAATCACAATAAAATAATCCCTCAACTTTATTGAAGTTTAATGGAATTTCATCCAAATCCCATCCGTTTATATAAACAGACCCATGTACATCAATTGATCCATCATCATTGATAGTGTAGTTTCTGATATTATATGTTTTACAAATTTCTTCTATACTCATTTTATTATATAATGTTTTTTAATTTCTCCTAAATCTACAAATATATCGAATATTTCCATTACATACCTTAGTCTTTTTAAATTAACCACACCGTCGGTTAAAACTTTAAATGATTTAAATGATCTTAGAAAATCTATATCAACGTTATCGAATATACTTCCTATTGGATTACCGTCTAATAAAACGGGACCACCTATCCATTCTGGTATAAAATCAATGTCTGTTAATTCATTATTATAACAATCAAAATTCCTTTCTATTTTTTTAGGACATCCTTTTAATGATGTTATAATATTACCACCACAATTGAATGACCCATTTATTGTTTCAGGACTTCCTTTTAAATCAGTTAATTCATTATTATCACAATAAAAATAACCACCTACTGATTTAGGCCCTCCTTCCAACGAAGTTATGGAATTTCTATTACAAAAGAAATCTCCTATTACATCAACAGGACCACCTTTTAAGTTAGTTAGATTGTTAGTATCACAAGTAAATCTACCTCCAACCCATTTAGGACATCCTTCAAGTGTTGTTAATCCATTTGATGATAATGTAAAATCACCAGTTACTTTATTGAAATTTAATGGAAGTTTATCAATACCTTTACTAGATAAAATAACATATCCATCAACATCAATATATCCATCTGGATTTATGGTATAGTTTTTAATATTATATTTTTCACAAATTTCTTCAATAGACATTATTTATATATTTATTTTCTAATATGTAAACAAAATATTAAACACATTTGATATATCTTAATATAACAATTATAATGGATATAAAAGAAATTTGTAAAAAATATAAAATAACTAACTATGAGATAAATGAAGATAAAACGATTGATGTTTATGGTAATGTTGATCTATGGGATAAAAAATTAAATAAAATTCCATTGAATTTCAATAAAGTTACAGGAAACTTTTCTTGTTCATATAATAATTTAACTTCATTAAAAGGATCACCAAAATGGGTTGGTGGTGATTTTAGCTGTCATTATAATAAATTATTGGATATTGATTGTGGAATACAAATAGTTGATGGTAATTTTTATTGTCAAAATAATAAAATAACCACATTGAAGGGATCTCCTAAATCAGTAGGATCCTTTTTTTGTTATAAAAATAAGATAACTGATTTAAAAGGATGTCCAAAATATATTATAGATAATTTTGATTGTAGGTATAATATTCTAAAAACAAATGTATCTAATATTAAATCAGTGGGTTTGTTTTTAACAACACTTAAATCAGAAGGTCTTAATATAGATAATTATAAAGATTGGAATAAACTACAGAAAAGAAAATTATTTCTTAAAAAGATTATTAAACAACCCCTTTTTCTCTTTTTTTAGTTTTAATGTTTTAATGTTTTCTGATGGTATTAAAAGAGTATCAATACTATAAATTGTTTTATATACCGTATCATATGATATATAATTAGTATCGTTAATATATTCTTCTATTCTATTGCTATACTCTTTTATTTTATTATTATTTCGTTCAATAGAATCTAAGTATATTTCTATAAAAGCATCTTTTTCAACACTTTTGTTTTTAGTAAAAGATAATTTTCTTTCCAAAGAATCTATTTTTTTAATATAATCATCATTGGTTTCATTAACCTCAGTTGAATAGCTTTTTAGTTTATTAACTAAATATTTAAGTTTATTTTTTTCTGAATTTAATTCACCGTTTAAGTTTTCAAATATCGAATCTTTTTGTAAATTGTGTATTGTTATGTTGTTTATTATATTATCAGCTTCTGAAAATAAATCATGTTGAGCAGAATCTATCTTTCTTATTTCATTCTTACTTTCCTCAATGAATCCATTTTCTTTTGAGTTAAATGTCATAACCAATAACATTGTGGTAAAAAATCCTATAAATATAATCCAAACTATCTTCATTATTATTTATTTACTTTTTGTAACATAATTATAAACTTTTCGTTTAGTTCTTTATATTCTGTTTTTAATTCTATTACTTCAGATTGTAGTTCTTTTATCTGACCTTCTAAGGTTGATTTATTGTCTACATATAAAAAAGCAATAGAAATCAAACACATAAATAACATAGCCGTTATCGGGTTTTTAACAAATTCCTTAAATGATATTGCTGGTAGAGCCATATTAACTATTACACTTTTTTATTACACTATATATATATATTTTTAAATATTAAAAAATATGCGGATGTGTCGTTTAAATAGCTTATATTAGTATAACTAAAAATACATATTATGAAATTTAGAATTTACGCTGAAAATACGATAAATCCAAAAGGTAAAATTTACTATTGTGGTGATTCTGTTGAAATAGGTGTTGGTAATAGAAAAGAAGAAAGCACTTTTATTATCAATCAACATGGAGATTTATTGTTAATTGATAATAAAAGGGAAAAAGCAAATATGGCTTGGGCTAGAATATCAAATAATTCATTAATAAAAATGATGTCATCAGGTATCATTGATAAAAACGGAAAAGAAATATACGAAAAGGATGTTGTTAAAGTTAATAACGATGAAATAGGAGATGTTGTTTTTAGTGATGGTTGCTTTTGGGTTATGTTTTATAATGAGCCAGCAAAGGAAGCTTTGTATAATTTTTGTAATTGGAATCCAGAAACAGATAAAGATGATATTGTTGAAATTGAAGTTATTGATGTAACAAGTGATGTTAGATAAAAAAATTAGTAAAATTATCTAAACAAATTTAGAATATTTACTATATATGGTTATAATATGGAAAGGGATATAAGACTCTTAGAACAAAAGATATTAAATTATATCGAAAAAGAAGAATATGAAAAGGCATCTAAGTTAAAAGAATGGCTTGATGATATTAAAGAGATAAAGAAAAGTAAAGAAAAGTAGTATCAGGTGAAGTGGCAGAGCGGTTTAATGTACCAGTCTTGAAAACTGGCGTGGGGTGACCTACCGGGGGTTCGAATCCCTCCTTCACCGCTTTAATTTTTTAACATTTTATCTAAATGGATATAAAAAACATCTGTGATAAATATAGAATAAAAAACTATACGGTTAATTCCGATGGTTCAATTGATGTGGATGGAAACGTTTATTTAGACAATAGAAAATTAACTAAACTTCCTTTAAAATTCAATAAAATAAATGGATCTTTTTATTGTCCATATAATAAACTAACCACATTAGAAGGAAGTCCCAAATCTATAATGGGGTCTTTCGATTGTTCAAATAATAAATTAACAGATTTAAGAAATTCACCAAAATATGTTTTCGGTAATTTTTATTGTGGTGGTAATTTATTAAAATCATTGAATGGTAGTCCAGATAAAGTAGATGGTAATTTTTATTGTAAAGATAATAAACTAATTACAAATAAATCCAAAACAAAATTAAAAGGTAGATTTTATACAACATTTTTAGAAGATGGTTTATTAAAATCAAATTACAATAAATGGAATATTAGACAAAGAAGAAAATCAATAATAAATAAACTTTTAAAAAAATAAGTTGTTATAACCAGTATTATTTACTATATTGTATAAAAATAAATATTATGGAGGCTAAAAAATTAACAAATGAAATAACTAACTTTTTAAATACCTATGGTGATAAGTCAGAGGATTTCAATAAAGCTATGTCAGGTGAGCATAGAACACTTCAACAAAACTTTACAAGGCTTTGTTTAAGTTGGATAGAACATTGTGCTAGTGATGATTACTGGACTGATGGTAGAAATGAATCTAGTAAAAAAGTATCTAAGGATATTTTAAGGGGATTTGAAAACTTACAAAAAGAAAATGGATATAACGGAGAGATGCTTAAGCTAATGAGTAAGTTGTCTGGACATTTACCTACTGTTTAATAAAAAAATTAAAATATGAAATCAGGAAATATAAGTATTGATAATAAAATGAATTTATCTATTAAATCAACAACTAAAGTAAGTTGTGTGGATAAGATTATAATGTTTTTTCCAGGTGGTGAAAAAGAAGAATTGGTTGTAAATATTGAAGCAGACTTCAGTAAGTTAAAACCAGAACACCATGAGATATTTTTAAGTTCATTTCAAAGTAGATATAATCACCACTCTAGAATATTCAATACACACACTAATCATGATGGTGGTAAAGTTCCTACAATTGTTGGTAAATCAGTTGAAAGGAAATCTATTTTTGATAAAATTAAAAAATGGTTAAAATGAGAATATGTATTTTTTTGATAGTTTTATTGTTGAATGGTTGTGTTCAAAGTAAGTGCAAAACACCTTGGTGGAAAAGACAACCAAACAAATATTATCAAAAGGAACAAAAAGATATGAGCAAAAAATATAAATCACATAAAAGGTCTGAAAGAAAAAAACATAAGTGTAATAATAAATAATTTAATGATATGGAAAAGGAAGCCATTAAAGAACTATTGATAGAATTTTGTGTTATAGAAGCTTATGGAGCTTGTGATATAAAACAATGGGTAAATGATAATGGTGTTAAAATGAAACCTAGAGACACTATACAACAAATAGAAAGTAGAGTTGATAGCTTTATAAAAAACAAAAAAAATGAGCAAAGAACAAACCCCATCTTATAAAAAATTATCATATAACATAACTAGAGAAGGATCTAAATATCCTTTTAGAAATGATTATTCTTATAAGTTCTCAACTGGTCAGTTTTTGTAACAGATAGATGATTTATCCGATATGTCATCGTATACATACAACGAAATAAAACAAATAGCAATAGATTCATTAGTAGAGGAATTTAGAATATCATTAAACAATGTAGTATTTGGTGATCCTGCTGGAAAGGAATATGTTGAATACTTGAAAACAAAAAATAATAATAAAAAATTATGATAGAATTAGAAAGACTTAAAAAGGTATGTGGGGAATCTAATACTGATTTTGAAAAATTTATATGGCAAGCTTATTTGGTTGTTGAACTAGGTAAATCATATAAACCAACATTAGAACAATTTGATGATTTATATACTGGATTAGTTGGTGGGAGTTTAGGTAACTTAGGGTCAGGTAAAACACCAGAATATATTGAAGGTATTGGACCATCTAAAGAAGAAATAAACACACTTAAATCTTGGGATAAATTTAGAAATGAATTAATTTATACATTAGGAGCTTTAATTTGTCCTTTTCATGAATGGATAAAAAGAAATAAAGAATCAAAAGAATGGGTATACTTATCAGCTATATCATTTAAATTAGATGAAGAATTTAAACAAGATCCAAATGGATGGGCAGTTGAACTAAGAAATAAATGTAAACCTAAAAATAATGTATAGTTTCTACTGGTTAATACCAAGTTTAATTTTATTCGTAGTTATTGCAACTATTGACATTATAACTAATTTTAAGAAAAATGAATAAAAAATTATCAACCAAAATGTTAGAAGCGGCTAACTATATTCATAGTATGTATAGAAGTGTATATGGTAATTATATGGTGACCAATTTAGAAACATCTAAGGTTTTAAACGAACATTCAGAAAGAACGAAAAAGTTAGAAGAAAGGAAAGATAATATTAAAAAAATATTAAAAAAACAAAATAATAGATAATATATATATATATAAACCAAGTTAGTTTTTCAAAACAAATATTAAATTATGGAAATAGTAGTAGAACAGAAAAGAATAAATTTAGACAATAAAATTATAACTGAATTAGAGAACTTTCATAAAAACTCAACAAGTTTATATAGTAGTAATAAAAGTGTTTTCAATATAATCTCAGTTAAAGATGTTAATGATGTTTTGAAAGCTAATGAATTATTCAATAGGTTGAATATTAAAGTTCTAAAAAACAAAGATAAATTTTTAGAAAAATACAATAATAATCCAATAAACAACTACTTCTTAATCAAAGAAGGTAATGAATGGAAAATACAAAGTCATTTTATTGGATTTGGTATGAATGTAGAGGATTTAGAAAAGTGTGTTAATTTCATCACACAAAATAGTAATGTTAATGAAATAAAAGATTTTACTAAAGAAAGAGTTATATCTCGTGTTAAGGAATTAAAGAAAGGTAAGAAATTGTATGATGATAATGAAAAATTAAGCGCTGGTCCCAAAAATCATTACAAAGCATCTTATTCCAAAGATGGTCACAATTTTTGGAAAATTTCAAAATTCATAATTGAAGAATTAGAAAATCTGTTAGATAAATA
>TARA_R110002153_G_scaffold101714_2_pt1 | contig 12607 bp, 7 predicted proteins | sample TARA_R110002153 | Tara Oceans TARA_R110002153 (sample SAMEA4398193) | marine metagenome | biome: Polar Biome; feature: [SRF] surface water layer (ENVO:00010504); material: water (ENVO:00002006), including particulate matter (ENVO:01000060) such as... | depth 5 m
TGCCTCTTCGGTCATACCAGCCATTGCCGCATCGGTAAACATCGGTTGGTAGTAATGCTCGTTTTGGGCCAGGTTGATTTCCTGTTCGGACGCCAACATGCGATCAAAGACCTCAGTGATCTCAGGCGACATGTTGACGTTTAACTCTTTGGCTGTTCCGTATATTCCGGTCAACCATTTTGCAAACGCTTTAAATGCTCTGCGCAATGATACTGAGGGTGCCGTACCCGCCATAGCATACGCCTCGAAAGCACGAGCAAATTGTTCGTGTGATGCGACGTATACTTTCCTATCGATATCAGGGTTACCGGTGGTACCGGTCTCGATGTACATCTGGGCTTCTTCTGAAGACACACCGGCCTCGGCAGCAATTGACTCCGAGTTGCCGTACCACCAAGACTTGATGGTCTCCATGTGTACGCTGTCCGTAGTTTTCAGTTCAACGTCCAGGAAGAAGTGACCCGCCTCATGTATAAATGTGGACCGGTCACTTTGTTCGAACAATGTGATGACCTTGTTCGCGGTGTCGTACTGTCCGCGAACAACTTGCTCTTCCTCTTGTCTTAGGGTTTCGTCGGCTTGGCTGGCTGCGTCGACTTCTTGGTTGAGGATTTGGGATTGCTGTCCGGTGACATCGGTGTCTGTAGTTGACTCAGTTGGCGAAACAAATCGTTCACCTTGTTCGTTGATGATTTCGTCGAGTTTTTCACGGTTCACTTCCTCTGATTCATACCAAGGATACCCAAGCTCTCTGAACGTTTTCACGCCAAACTTTTTAGGTACTACACCTGTGGCTGGTTTTTTAATTAATTCTAAAAAATCTTTGAACTCTTTAAGTCCAAAACGATACGACTCATCCTTGCTGTTGTTGTAAATTATGTACGGTGTACCATCTTCTTCTCGTGCATAAATAGAACCGAAAGCATACTGGTGGTAGCGACCTTCTGGTGCCCCAATATCAGCAAACGGGTTTTCTTTACCTGTAACCTGGTCCACCAAGCTCTGGATAGTCGGATGAGCAACCACTTGACCTGAGTTTAATACCCATGATTCCCAATGGTAACGACCGACGCTTGCGTCTTCAGGACGACCGACACCTTCATACAGCTCGTCGACTTTACTGATGATCGAACGTTCTAACGCTTCGTATCGTCCCAGACCTTGCGCGCCATCAAAAAGCGGAGCAACATCATCATACATTAATTTCCCGTACCGGCCGGTATCCCAGAAAGTGTTTATCTGTATTCGGTCGAGAATGACAACGTCGTCACGCCCCGTGAGAAGAAGTACAAACGACAATACTTTATTCTTGATGCCGACATCACCAGCAAGTGTGTAAAAGCGTCGACGAATCTCGGCGGTCGGAATAGACGGATCTACAATCATGTCATGCAGATGTTCTAGTGCTGATCGCCCATCGTCCATTCGTGTCGACATTTTCTTTAGAAATACTTTGCCGAAATCATTAAGGTTGGAAGTGCCTTGTTTGCCTGGTGCATAATCAGGAATGATTGAACCAGCCCACGCCAAGTAACGCTTAACATCATCGGGTGTCCATTCACTCTCAAGTGCCAAGTCAATAAAACCATCCAACTCCTCAGTCACAGCGGCGTCAATGAATGCTGACTCGTGCGGGTGAGTTGATAACATTCTGGACAACATACCCCACAACATCAACTTACCTGTTGTTCTGGCATCAACCTTGGTGTCTTTGTATAAACTTTTAAATTGATCTACAACTTCAAAACCCTTGCCTGCCGCGTCAATCTGGCTCTTGTTCATCTGCGCGTGATTGGCAATCCACATGGGCATGTCATTGAACAATTCGATCATTCGATATGGCGGCGGTGGAACAATCGTATCACCGGTCATCGCTTGTTCGAAATCAATCCAATTCTCAACAGACTCTAGCGGTGCAGGAAACTCATTAGCGATTTCATTTAACGCTTCTGTTTGCTTTTCTATATTTTTTTTGTTGAGTGCTTTTATTACTCGAGGTTTCTTTTTCTCAGTAGCGGCGGTGGTCACAGTATATGAAATAGGAATTTGATGTCGCTTTTCGACAAGCAAGTCCTGGTTCAATATAACTGACTCGGCCTCATCTGATGCGCGGTTCTCAGTCCACGTCCATTCGGGCATCAATCCTGTTTTCTGGTCAGCGAAGACGGTGTCTTCAACATTCGCTGTACGATTGGTCTCACCATTGGGACCATAGTTCAACCAACTGTTTTGACCTCGAGTCTCACTAGTAACGGCACCAATGGCCGAACCAGTATATAGTCTTGCGTGAGCCTGCCATGCATTCTCTTCACCGCGATCACGAAACCCAGCCCCTTCCAAACCATGACCAAAAACATCATGCACTGCTCTGAACAGATCATTGGCGTACACCGGACGCAGTTCGCCATCAGGACCATTGGACCACTGATACTCTGTCTCACTTAATAGCGGATTCTCGGCCGGGTCAAAGCTGTCATCCGTACCGAAACCCTCTGCGGTTGAGAAAACCCCGATGCGTTTGTTTTCACGAAGGTCTCGCATTGCGTTAAATGGACTTGAAACGTAGTCCAAACCTTCCTGGGTGTTTAGATCGACAAAGAAGAATTTATAGCCGGCAGCCACCAGGGCGTCGTATTGGGCGCTGGTTTGGTCGATCATGTTCTGGAAGGCTTCTATGACAGCCGGATCGTTCGGTGCGTGTGCCATGTCCTCATATGCCTGAGCCACCCTTTCGGAAAACTCAGTGTCGATCTCGACATACTCTGCCTGGGCTTTAAAATCTATTCCGTTGGCGGTTGCATATTCTTGGGCGACGGCGACGACTTCAGGGTCTGGTCCGGTTGCACCGTCGATCTGTGGCGTGCCTTCAAGAGGCGCAGTGCCCCGGCCCTCAGTCCGTCCTCTTCCGTCTCCGGTCTGTTGGCTTCCTGGTTCAGTTGCTCTCTGGTCATAAGTAGTATCCTCTGCATATAGTTTATTCACTAGGCGACCGATTGCTTGTTTTAGGCCTGGTGATACTTCAAAGTTTTCAAGATCCTCGGACAACGCTGTGGAGATAGCTTGGGCTGGTAGGTCAAAACCCAGCCAGTCGTCGCGCTCCAGTGCCTTCATGAAGTTCCGCTGTTCTGGCGACATGCTGTCTACAACAGCCATCACCTCATCGGACGATGCGTCTTCAGGCAATACTTCCAAGAAGTCGTTCTTGACCGCCTCAAACACCGCAGGTGCGTCTTTGTACGCAGGCTGGGTAAGTACACCCTCAGTCGCCATACGGTCCTGTGTGGCTTGGTGTGGACCCTTGATCGTGAGGTTCAGACGTTCTGCTGACTCAGCTACACTAATGCCTTGCTCTTGAGCGTATCGGGTAATTCGTGCGCCGATTACTTCGGCCTGCATTTTGGCGTCTTGGCGTGACACTGTGCCGGTGTTGATTAGCTGCTTTTGAAAGCCCTCAACAATGACGCGTGCCTCATTATAGGTGACCTTATCAGCTTCAGCTTGGGCTGTCACTTTTTCGATCATTTTCTGGACCGATGCCTGATGGGTCGAGATCTCGTTCTGAGTCATCTCGGTTTCGGACATCTTTATGAACTTACGCAGTGCGGCTTCGTGTACTGTTCCGACGATAGACTTGGCGAAGGTGCCAACCGACATCGACACAGTGTTACCCAGCGCGGCGGCGTTGTTTAGCTCACCCATGAACTCGTTGAACACTGGGTCAGTGATCTCATTCTCTGTCAGATAGTCACTGAGACCCTTGGCCTCGATGATTATCTTCTGTTCGCCGGCGACCTGGTTGAGGAACTGCTCCAGCTTTTTGCCGGACCTTTTCTTTAACTTGGACTCGTTTACGCCAGCAATGATGCTGTCAATGGTGAACTGCTGTTTGGTGGTTGCAGACTGCTTGCGCATCTCCCGAGACGTGAGTACGTCAGCGGTAACGTTGGCGCTGGATATTGCACCGCCACCAAAAGCGCCCACTGAGCCAGCCCACAGGCCCTGACTAAGCATCTCACCGACCGATATACCAGTATCAGTACCGACGTGTGTTGCCAGGTACTCAATGACACCCTCTTGAAATGCCTCGGTGCCGGCTTCTTTTCCCGTACCTTTTAAGTATTTGGCACCAAGGTATTTTACCAATCCCAGTCCAAACTTTTCACCCAACTCCTTCTTGTCCATGATTATGTCTAACAGGCCCTTGGCACCAATCTTGTCCAACGCAGTAGAGGCAAACGCAAACGGCAACATTGTCACTGAGTCGGTAAATGTTGACTGCGCTCGGCCGTCATTTTGTGCTCGGTCTTCAGCGAGTATGTGTGACAATGCCATCACGTTGGCAGCAACCCCAGGTGGTGTTAGCATTGCGAGCATCTGAGGAACTGACGCGACAAAAGTTTCTGTCGCGTAATAAGCGAAATCACCCGCTAAGTCTAATGTCAGGCCCTCTTCTGCAAACTTCTTCTCCATTGCAGCAGGCGTGGCTTCTTCCCACTGCTGGTACAAATTCCCACTGGCCTCTGAAACGTTCTTGGAAAGGAGGTCAAGATAGGTAGTGGGGTTTACATACTTTCCTATGGCTGCACCAGTCTTGCTGGTCAGAGCATCGCTTTCGATTATACGGTTAGCCAGACCGAAGGTAGTTGCGTCCAACAAATTCCAAGTGTAGTCAACTGCTTGGTTAACAAACGCGGTAGCGTGAGTCAAAGTATCGGCAGTCTGATTGATTGTCTTCATTAAGATGTTGGCGACTTTGTCGTTCTTCTTGAACGGTTTGACTGGCTTGATTGGCGCTGCATCGTACATCGTCGATATCGGTGCGCCTGTCTTTTCGGTTACCACCGGGTTCAGCAGGTTCTCAAGATCTTTCAGCTTGTTCAGGTCATCCCAGGCTACTGCTGAGTTGGTGTGATCGGTTAAAAACTTCAAAACACCAGGGTTGGTCTTGCTGGTGGCTTGTAAATTGAGGTCTTCAACACGTTGTTGGGTGTTTATTTGATCCTGGTTTGTACGATACGCCTCAACAGGAATGCCTGCTCGATCCGCCGGTTCAAGGTCTTTTGCGTATGCATCGGGGTTTTCTCGGACACCTTGGTTCACTGACACACTTGTGTCTGGAGACACTGTGCTTTTTGTGCCCAGCGATTTGAAAAAGTCGTCATCACTAGTGTTGTAGGTGCCTGTAGCGTCGAGCAGTGTTCCGCTGCTCTCAATATCACCTGGGGTAGTCAGCCCCGTTTCCGACAAATTCGCAAAAAAATCATCATCCGAGACGTTGTAATCACCAGCCATAATTATCTGTCCGAGTTAAAGAGGTGTAAATGAGTTTTAAAGATTGTATCACTGTTTATGGCAACTGGGGTGAGTAGATTTTTAGTGTTGTACTCCTCAAGAAATTTAATAGCAGCAGGTCTTGCATCTTCATCACTCCGAAACTTATCCATTGCCATCAACGTAGTAGGGTTTGGCTTAACGTTTAGAGCAGTCAGCGCGTCAAGATTGGATATCAGTGATTGCTCTGAATCAGCCAGATCGATCTCATTTGTACCGTAAAACATACCCGGTATACTGACAGTACCTGACAATTCGTACATCATATTGTTGAGTTCTGTTGGGGACATTTCTCTACCCAAACGTTCCTCCTCTGCGTCGACCATTGTCTGTGCCATGTTGCGAAACTCAAGATCAAACTCTCTATGAGTTTTCTTGCTCTTGTCGAAAGGGTCACCCAACAACGCATCGATCGTCTTGCTCACAGCAGTACCGACGGCTGTTACATTGGTGAGTTTCTTACTGTCGGCTTTCGATATAGGTTTTTCAGTCTTGGTGTTCAACCATGCCGCAGCAAACTGCTGGTAGTGGCTTTCGGACATATCGTTGACGTAGATATACGGGTCATCGATCTTCCCAGGGTCCGTTGCTAACAACTTCATCGCTTCGTCCCACACCTTAATGTCGGTGTGTCGAGCGTATGCTGGTCCACCGCGAGCGTTGTCGTTCTCAATTTTCTTCAATGACTGGACTTGACCTGGTGACATCTTTTCAAGATGCTCCATCGGTATATCTTTTACAGAAAACCCCTCGGCTTCGTTGCCGACTTTATTAGCGTAGTCACTAAACATTGTGCTCTGCTCAGCAGTCTTCACTCGCTCGTCAACTGCGTTGTAGTTTTCCAACTGCTGTAGTATTTCCTTGCGCTTAGTGAGGTCAGGTTCTTCTCTGGCCAATCTGACACGTTCAGCATGATTCTCAGTTGACTCATATATAGCGGTCACTGTTTCTGTGATGTACCGATCGTCGAGTTTTTTGTCGATCTGCATCTGCAGTTGGGCACTGACCTTGGGGTCACCGATGAGGTCAGCGGTGTATGTAAAGTCTTTAACCGCTTGGTCAAGCGCACCGGCGTTTAAAGCACCCTGGATCTTGGCGGTATACATTCCAGAACGGAAATCATCAATCGCATTCTGCATGACCGGACCATCAGGAATACCCTTCAGGCGAAGACCCTCAATGACAGCATCTTCGCCGGTGATCATTGCAATAGAGAAGTCACTGGCTTTGGTTTTACCATCAGCACCAACAGTCGTCAGATCGTCAGCATAGAACGATGCGGCGTTGGCAAACGAGTTGTTGACCACAGCCTCTTTAGTTGCCGCTTGGTATATACGACTACCATCTGCAGCATGCTTGCCAATGGCGGTGCGACCGCGCATCAAGTGAGCATCGGTCACTCGTTTGTAAGTCTTGGCTGCTTCTGCTGACAAGCCTACGCCGGTGGTACGTTGGATATCAGCCAACCCCTTACCCGCTGCCTCAGAGCCGTCGTAAGCGTCGAGACCCTGGGTATTGAAGTATCCGCTGTCCTTGTTGTAGAACAACTCACGTTGCTGGTTCTCGAATGTCAGGATAGCATTCTCAGCATCAGCCTCGGCCTTCTGAGTATCTACCTTTTGCTTTGCGTTTATAAACGCCGCGCCACCCTGTACTGCGCCTGACAAGATGCCCTGGTTAAATGCGGCATCCGGTAACTGCTGTTTTTTTGCTGTAGTGACAGCTCTAACTCCGGCGGACGGACCATCAAGTCTTGGAATAACTGGCATGTGATACCCTTATTTGTTTGTTTGAGAATACCAGTAGCCGGCCACTTGCCCTGCACTACTAAGAAGATCAGCGGTGGCAGAAGTTTTTGCGCTAGAATAAATGGCTTCGCCACTTTTCCGATTGAACGCGGCTTGGTCAGTCAGTGTCTGTGCCTGTTGAGTACCAGCACCGCGTATTCTAAACGCGCTCAGGTCCTCTAAATAGTCCGTGGTGGCCTGTATTTCACTAGCACTACCACTATCAACGAATATACCGTTCGCAGCCAGGTGAGCACGCTGAGACGCTCTGACGCCCGCGTACTTGACTCGCAAGTCCTGCTCCTGTGTTCGAGCCTGGTTGTCGATTCGACGGGAGTCAATGTCTAACTGATCCGCATTGAAATTGGCAACTTCACGGTTGTCCTCAGCCTGCTCCTTTTTGACCTTACTCTTACTTACGCCATCCCAGACCATGAGGCCTAGCTGCACTGCTAACCAAGGGAATGCCATCTATTGCTCCTCACTCATATCAAAGTCTGGTGTGATGGATAGGATAGCGCAAGGCAGCGGATCTTTCTGTTGAAATATTGTCTCACCGTTGCTGTTCCAATCCGGTCGTATGTTGATTGTGGTCTTGTATGTCTTGGGGTGAATCGTGTCATATCCGTCCGAATCAAATCGCGGCTTGATCTCAACCAACTGATCAACACTTGGACCAACAAAACCACCACGAGACTGGAACATGCTGACGTGCAATTGCGCTACGTTTTTCACAGTACCGTAGTCTCGAGTGTCGCCAATGTTCACACCCAATGTACCCAGGGTTGACTCATACCCAAGACCAAGTTGGACCTTTGTCGCAGCTCTTGGCAATGTAATACTGCCACCTGCCACAATCATATTCTTTACAACGTTACCGTCTGCCAATACTGCAAGCTCTCGACCTTCAAGATGATCCAACCCTGAGATTACGTTAGCTGCCACGCCGGAGTAAGTGATGCCCGAATCAACGAAGAATGCGTCTTCGGGTATCACCTCTTCACGCGTTTCCATTCGCTCGACATATCGTTTTTCCACGCCGTTGATAGTACGGCGGACCAAGATGTAAATAGCGTCACGTCGATCCTCAGTAACCATAGCAATCGACTCACAGAATCCATCTGTGACATGGCGATGCCACGCCCACATTCCGGCCTGCTTATTGTAGGTCATTGCGTTGAGTTTACCATCGTCCATTACGCACCACACGATACCGTATGGCTCGTGTGCGTAAACCATCTCAACAACGGATCGTCCGGTGAAGAGATGAAACGCAGCGATGGTCAGATCAGTACCACCGTCCCCCGGCACCTCCTTGTTGTTTATCATGTCACGCAAACGGTTGCCCTTCTCGGTGACATAAATAACGGAGTCAATGGTTACAACTGGTCGCACATTTGACGCACCGACGTAAGTCTTTGCTCGCGCCGACACAGTGTACGGGGTCAATACAAAGTCCGAGCCTTCCGACACGGGGTAAATTGCACCGCTGGTCATGATAACCAGGCTCTCGAGATCTATTATATGGCGGATCTCATTTACCTGGCGGCCTGCTATGGTGAACGTAATCGCATCGGTGTCACGCAGTGGCGTTGAACTACGCAGTGAATTACTCACTCCCGTCTGCGATGCAAAAAACGTCTGCGGTTGCTTAGGTGTGTTAGCAAACAATCGACGCTGCTGGTATAGGCCAACAACACCAGGGTAGTCCACTACTGGGTCCACGAACGGTACGTTGTTCGTTGGTGGTGTTTGACTGACGTTAGGGTTCAAGTTGAAATCGTTAAAAAGTTCAGTCTTCGCATAGCCGACCGCGCCGTAGACCTGGTTACCCTGTCCGGTGTCTCTGTACACCGTATAATACTCAGTGCCGGCAACTACTGGCCACGTAATTTGAACAGCGGCAGTGTTGCTAGACTCCAAGGTGGTGATACTAGTCTCAGGCGACGCCAGTGACTCAACACCGTTTAGATCGGTGCTGGTGATCACGTAGGTGTAGGTCTTTTGCTCAGTACCCTGACCCGTACCGACTGCAAGCAAAGTCGGTGCTGCGGGTATCCGTGATGCCGCCGCTTGGAAAACAATACCAGACAACGTAAATGTATATGTACCGGTTCGAGTCAACTCGGCCGGCGGATGATCCTGGTGGACAATGGTCATCGTGTCGGCGGTTTGCGTGTACTGTATTTCAAAAATCTCTTCTTCAGTATAAACCGTGGTCAGTGTAAATATCGTCGGGTCGACCGCACTTACTGGCAGATAAGCACCGTCAGCAATCACACGAACTTGAAGATTTGTGAACTCTAGAATGTAGGTCTGTTCCACGTTAAACTGAAACGGTATTAAGCGTGCTTTTTTCGTACTATCAGCCAACTGCCCGACGTACCGCATACCTGGTCGATTATAAACACCGCCTTGAGGTCGAACGATAAAGTTCTCGCACAACGCCAACCCGGCCGAAAACTGTTCGAGGTCGGACCGTTCCCGCAATGCAGGATCAAGTTCGCCAGCCGAGAATGAACGTTGTGACTTTTTCATTTATTGTCGTCCTGAAATCAATTCGCTTTCAATGAATGTGTCTTCCTGATCTTCGTCAAAGTCTGCCTGAGTAGCTTCACTTCTGAGCAACATGTACTCTCGCATCGCGATGTCTTTCACTTGACGACCCTTGCCATCACCCAGCAACGGGACCGCCAACTGTGACGACAGATACCATGCCAACATCATCTTAAAGATCGGGTCAAACACGTTCGGATCATTTGCTCGGTGAGTCAATCGAGCAACAGCGTTATCGGTATCGCACCCGATGACGCGCTCATACCCTGACCCAGTGTACACACTAGCTATAGCAAACGGCACACGATCGTCCACATTGAGTGTGGTGCGCGGGTGTCTGTGTATTATCCCTGTGCCAGTCTTCTCTGAGCCTAATGGAACGATCTGCTGCACTGAAAGACAATCAACCGGATGCGCATAAGTGAATAGCCAGTTGTGCAGCTTTTCAGTTCGTTTTGCCAGTGTCCAATAGGTGGTAGCAAAGCTCCAGTTTCTCTCACGTAGAACCTTGTCCAACACAATTGGATACTTCAGTTTACAGTATTGTGCCTGCAGTGAGTTCTCGTTCAATGAGTTGATCGACTGTGCCCTAATGTTAGACAGAGCGTCGTTACAAATTTCAACAATTGTAGTCATCACTGCATCCTGTTATTAAAGTGTTTCGACACCGTTTGTGTCAGTTTCATCTACAACTGGTGGTGCGGGTACGACAATTGGTGTACCGGCTTTGCGTGGCTTAGGTGCATTAATCTCATCACCCATCCAACGTGGTCGATCTTTTTTAGCAACAGGCTTATCAACATTGACTGTGTGTCGATCAGAGTTTCCGCCGATCAGTTTACCTTCAAAGAATGCTGATTCTATTACAGAATAAGTGGGCATTTCTTGTTCCTCATTATCAAAAAAAGCGAAACGGGAATCCCCGTTTCGCCGTTAAACTAATGCAACCGATTAAGCGCCGGTGACGTTAGTTTGTACACCCATCGTGATACCGGCGGTAATTTTACCAGCGGTTGGGTTGGTGCCTGCGACAGTGTAACGCACGCCGAGATAGCGAGCATTGATGTCTTTAGGCAGACATACCATTGCAGCTTGCTTGCCGGCTTTCAGGTTGGCTAACAAGATGGTGGTGCTTACTACGGCGGTACCAAGCGCAGTAGTTGAACCAACTTCAATGGTGATAGTCAAAGACGTCAGCGTGTTAAACGCCTCAGTCACCTGAATCAGTAAAGGTATTTCAGTACCCTTACCGACATCCATGTTCAACGCACTAGCTGCGCCGAACGGTGTGCCAGCAACGCCAAGATCAATGACATTGGTGGATATTGCTGTTGCAGTAATAGCTTGATTACTACTGAACAACTGTTGTGCTGATAAAATCATTTTAGTTCTCCTGCCAAATTAAATTACGAGCGGTATTAAACTACCCGTGCCTCGGTGTTCAACAGCGCGTCTGTTTCACGAATCGGAATACCACGGTAAGCTAAAACTTCCTTACCATCGATTTCAGAACGGCTCAAACGAACAAAGTTGTCAGAGGCTCCGGCGTTTTGTGCAGCAGCATCCAAAGCTTCAAGCACTTCGCGGTTACAGTAGATGGCCATCTTGCCACCAGCAACGCGACGTGATTGCAGCTTGTAGTAAGCTTTACGCAAGAACGTGTAGATATCAACACTGCCAGCTTGCAACAACGAAACGTCGATGTTTGCAACACGGGCAACGTAACGCCAGTCTTTAACAGCCAGACCAATGTGCCAAGTGAACATCTCTTCTTTCGCGTAGTAAGCGTTGCCATTTGAATCAACAACACGTTGCTCGCCCTTGTCTTCGCGGCTTACGCCAGCCTTGGTACCTTGTGGGTACAGAGTCTGACATTGGTTGTCACCCCAGGTTACAAACCACACCGAGGTGTTGTCTGCGCCAGTACCGCCAGCATCGACAATCTGATTGCCGTTGGCTGCGGATTTCTCATTGAAACGCGGCGCAAAACCCATGAACTGCTCGGGATCTGACGCTGTGTTACCGTAGAACATTTTGGTGCCGACTTCTTGGTTCATTGACTCCAGGTAAGACTGTGCTTCTGACAGACGAACGGCACCAGCTTTGGAACCAGCCAAAGTAAGGATACGTTTGTCAACAGTAGACAGACCTTCGACGAAACCGGTGGTGTCTTCAACTTGCGACACACGGCTCTTGTCATTCGGCACGCCTTGGTACAGCTTGCCCCAGGTTACGGCAGGAAGACCAGCACGAACTGAGTGCAGGTGCTTTTGTCCTGAGTTACATTCGACTGCAATAGCGTCATCCAAAACAGGGTTCATTTGCGTCAGCATTTCGATCACTGGTGCAATGTTGCCTTTTTCATCTTGTCGCTTGTACAAGTCAACTAAATCGAAAAATGATGCTCCGATTGTGGCCATGATTTTGTTCCTTTATCGGGTTAGTCGTTAGGGTATAGCGCGGACACTGTGTCCATTTTCTCACTTGCATTTCCACCATTGCTTCCAGGGTTATCCTCTTGCAGTAGTTTTCCAAGCTTGTGAAAAAATTTGAAGACATCAGGTTGCGCCAGTAATCCTGCGTCTTTGAAAATTGTGTTTACTTCTTCGTTGCCTAGCTTATCAATGGCCAACTTTACCAGACCTGCTGATTCTGGAAACTTGTCACCACCAACTTCCTTGTCGGACTTGGTTTGCTTTTCCCAGTCCTTAACCTGGATACCCCATTGATCACTTTGTCGTTTTGCATCTGCGGCCATTTGTTTAAACCGCGCATTGACCAATAACTGTGCGTCTTCGCGATCAAGCGCCAACTCTTCGAGCAACGGCAACATGTCATCAACGACTTGTTTCAATTCTTCAGACGATACGTTTTTGGGTCGATCTAAATCAACATAGTCTTCGTCAATTTCATCGTCATCATCGTCATCGTCA
>TARA_R110002153_G_scaffold54099_3_pt1 | contig 12600 bp, 22 predicted proteins | sample TARA_R110002153 | Tara Oceans TARA_R110002153 (sample SAMEA4398193) | marine metagenome | biome: Polar Biome; feature: [SRF] surface water layer (ENVO:00010504); material: water (ENVO:00002006), including particulate matter (ENVO:01000060) such as... | depth 5 m
AGTAAGTTACCTCGCCACAGCCAATGATCCACTCAAACAGAACAAAACCTAGGGCAGTCCCAAAACTAACCAAAATCAAAAACTTTGTCACAATCAATCCTCCTTGCATTTATCACAGGTGTCTTCGTCTGCCAAGCCAATGAACAAATCACCACACTGCTTGCAATGGTCAAAGGTGGGCACTATCGGGGCCTTGTAAGCTCCAGTGTAAATGCCATAAGCCCAATCAGGTTTCACTTGCGGGGTTTTCATGTCGTTTCCTTTCTAAATGCCGGGGCCGAAGCCCCGGCGGTTGGTTAGGCGTTTTCGTCGGCGTCCGGTAATTCCCAAAAATCAGTCGCGACAAGCTCGCCCGCTTTCATAACCATCAGAGGCGCTTCATCGCCGAATGTGGGATGCTCGTAATATGCGACGCCAGCGACGTAGCCGATTCTGGTAAGGGTGTCGGTTGTGTTCATGTCTCAGTCTCCTCGGTTGGTGGCAACGGGGCCGACGCGGCTAATGCCGTGTGCAATAAACAATTTGGCGATGCGCCCGACCGTGCCTTGTGCCGAGGCTTGCAGCCCGATGCAGGGGTCACTCCATCCGATGCCCGCGCAATCAGAATAGTACTCGGCGTCAGATAGCCACTCGCGCAGCTCCGGCGCGGTGCAGCGGTAGCGGATGGTCCGTGCCAGCACCTTGACCTGTTCGCCGGTCGGCAAATCGCGCTCCGCATGGTCAATCGCGAAAGTTGATGGAATGTCGATCAGGTAGGTCGTCATGTCTCAGTCCCTCCACGCGTTGCAAGCATCAGCGTTGGCGAGGGCGTGGCGAATTTTACCAAACGCCTCGTCGGCAGTGGCGCACTCGAACCCGCCGCCCCAGTTGACGTACTCGACCCAAGCCGTGCCGTCGGCGTTCTTGGTGACGCTGCCCACCTCTACGCGGCGGTGGTTAATGGTGCGGGTGAAGCTGTATTTTTTGTTGCTCATTCTCTTTTCCTTTCTAAACGCTGGCGACCTCGCCAACACAAGTATTATCCCTCTTTTGCGCATAAAAGGCAAATGCTTTCTTAACAAATTTATTCAATGATAACAACTACTTAGAAAAAAAGTTCCCGGACTCTGGGTTACGAAACCTCTTCACACACTCAACCGGGATCGCCTTCAAGCCCTTGCCTGCTAACGATCTCCAGCCAACCGAAACCGCGAAACCGCAAAAGGGGGTTTTTATTTTTTTATTTTTTTCGCTGAGATATTCCCTTATAGAGGCAAGCCAAACCTGGGGGACGGGGGGTCAAAACAACACAGCCCAAAAGACCGGTTTCGCGGTTTCGCGACCAGCTTCTTTGAAAAATTTTTCTTTCCAACCGAAAATTTTTCAGGCATAGTAACCCCCCAATTGAGAAAGGACAGAAAGATGCCAAAAGTTTATGTTGTGAATCGACCACTCAAGAATAAGTTTGGTTGGATTCCTGACCTAAGTGATGCTTCACGTTACGGTACACTTGAGATTGTCTTTGAAGCAAACGACAAACCTCAATTCCTACCGGGGCCAAGCATCCAAAAGGCAAGGCGAATCATGAAGGATTTCGGCCCGGAGGATTATCTTCTTTGGCCGGGAGGTGGTGACCCAATCGCTGTTATGGTTGCATGTTCAATCGCCAGTGAGAAGTCACCAGTTGTGCGTGTCCTACGTTGGGAGCGCAATGTGGAAGAGGGTGATCGGGATCGCCGTAAAGGTTGGTACATGCCTGTTGCTCTTGAATTTAGAAAGGTAATTGAGAATGGAGAAAATTGATCTGCTTGAGGACGTGGCACCATCGTCCAATGAAATTGGTGCGGTCGCAGATATGGCTCAGAGGATGCTTGAGATTGAAAACGAGATCAATCGTCTTGACGAGCTGTTGAAGCAAAAGAAGCAGGATCTCAAAATGTTGGCTGAACAGGACTTGCCCGACTTAATGCAAGAACTGAACATTCGAGACTTCACCCTGAGCAACGGTGCCAAGGTGTCAGTCAAAGATGTAATCACAGCTTCTGTCCCGTCGCAAGGTGCAATTGATCGCGCCAAGGACGAATCACAAAAGGCAGAACTGGCGATGCTTCAGCAACAATGCTTTGATTGGTTGCGAGCAGAGAATGCTGGTGACTTAATTAAGAGCAATGTTGAGGTTCAGTTTGGTCGTGATGAAGATGAGGCTTGCAGTGCCTTCGCTGAAGAGCTGCGTGAGCGTCAAATTTATTACAAGCGAGCTGTGGGTGTTCACCCACAAACCTTAAATTCATTTATCAAAGAACGAATGAGTGAAGGCAAGGAAGTCCCAATGGAAATGTTCCGCGTTTATGCGGGACGTAGAGCCAACATAAGGAGATAGCAAGATGGCTAAAGACGTAGCAGTTAAAAAAGAAACCGCAGTTGCGGAGTTTGACGACAGCATCTTTTTAGAAGATGCAGGATCAGGTCAGGAAGGCATGGGTCGTGAAGATCTTATGATTCCGCGCCTGAGCATTTTACAGCAGATGTCCCCACAAGTGAACAAGCGTGACGGGGCATATGTTGAAGGTGCAGAGCCGGGGTTCATCCTCGACAACGTAGGCCAGAAAGCCATCGATGGTGAAGCGGGAATTTCGATTGTCCCAATCAGCTATCGTCGTGCGCACATTGAGTGGAAGCCAGACCGTGGCGGCTTGGTTGCTGACCATGGATCTGATTCATCTTGCCTTGATCACTGCACTCGTGGTGGTCGTGGCGAGTACCTGACGGAGGAGGGCAATGAGATTGTCCCCACTGGTGAGTACTTTGTGTTCATGGTTGATGATGATGGCTATACCCCTGCGATGCTTAGCATGGCCAAGAGCCAGCTGAAGAAAGCACGTCAGTGGAATTCCATGATCAACCGGCTGATGATTGATGCAGGAGGCAAGCGCATCAACCCAGCGATGTTCTGGACTTCTTACCAGCTGACAACTGTTCCTGAAGAGAATGATCAAGGCAGCTGGTTTGGTTGGTCTGTCAAGATCCTTCACGACGCAGCTTCCGGAGGCATCATTGCCAACCACCCACAAGGCAAAGATATTTATCTTGCTGCTCGAGACTTTAAGGCCCAGCTTTCGACTGGGGAAGTTCGTGTCTCTCCAGAGGCACAAGACGATGATGTGATGTAATACCTTCCCATCGGTATTCGTTGCATTTAGGGAGAGGGCGCAGCCCTCTCCCGACCAACTTATTAGAAAGGAATTTGCATGAGGCGAGATTCAGTTGATCGTTTTATGAAGCTCTTCCAAGGCTACCAACAAGCCCATGGGCAGTACCGTGTTCAAAAACGCGAGGCAGATGGCAAGATGTCTGGACGAGCAGTCACAGTCAGCGAGGCTGCGACCAAGGAGCATTTCGAAAGTCACCTCAAGGGTGGTGATTATATCCTTGGCATAATAATGTTGAAGGATGACAACAGCTGTAACTTTGGCGTTATTGATATTGATATACGTGGCGAGGTCAAACTAAAAGACACGCTTGATGAGCTTGAGAAAAAGATTCAAGACACACCTCTTGTAATGTGCCGGAGCAAGTCTGGTGGCGCACACTTGTACCTATTTTGCGAGCCAGCAATTGCCGCCATTGACATGGTTAGCAAGCTGAATGAATTTGCCGCTGGGCTTGGATACGGTGGTGTTGAAATTTTCCCCAAGCAGATATCTCGCGCCAATGATCTTGACCGGGGCAACTGGATAAATCTTTGCTACTGGGATGGCGATGAAACAGAGCGCCACGCAATCCACAATGGCAAGAAGCTGAACCTAGAGCAATTTTTGGACCTCGCAGAGAAGAAGCGAACCAGCTATGAAGAGCTTGAAAAGCTGCAACCAGATCTGGTTGATAATTTTGCTGATGGACCGCCTTGTTTGCAGCACATAATGACGATGGGCTTCCCAGAGGGTGGGCGAAACATCTCTCTGTTCAATGTGGGTGTTTACTACCGCAAGAAGAATCCTGACGACTGGCAGGAAGATCTCATGCGCTTTAATTATGAGAATCTTGATCAGCCTCTGCCATCAGGCGAGGTAAACAGCCTTGTTAAATCTGTCAGCAAAAAAGATTATGCCTACACCTGCAAGCAATCTCCAATCTGCAACTACTGCGAGAAAAGCAAATGCATGAAGCGCGAGTTTGGGGTTGGTGGTTATGGTGGCGGGCAAGCAATTGAGATCAGCGCAATAACAAAATACGAAACCGAGAATCGCCAATCTGTTCGCTGGTACATTGAGATTGGCGGCGAACGTATTGAGGTGACAACGCAGCAGCTCCTTGACCAGCGCCAGCTTCAAAAGCTCTGCGTTGAAAAGCTCAACAAGTGCCCAGCAACCATGCCGGGGCCAAAATGGGAGCAAGCAATAAACAGCCTTCTAGAAAGTGTTGAGATCATCCAAGACCCTGATGATGCCAGCCCACAAGGCCAGTTTGAGAAAATGCTCGACAGCTTCCTTACCGGCAAGGTGCAAGCTCGCCATCGTGACGAAATTATGAATGGCAAGCCTTGGAACGACACAGACGAGGGCAAGGTGTTTTTCCGCTCAGAGGATCTTTTCATATATCTTGAGGCTCGTCGCTTTCGTTACCAATCACAACACCAAGTTTGGTCTTGGCTCAGGAGCACAGGTGGGGATCGTAAGACCTTTCGAATCAAGTCAAAACCAGTTAAAGTTTGGTCAGTCCCCGCGCCACAGTTCTATGATGATGATGAACTGGAAATTCCAAGCTCCGTAGCGGAGGAGTTCTAGTGGGTAAGCATCGCAAACTAAGCACCTCAGATGCAGAAGATCTACGTTGGCTTTATTTCAGAGGCACAAACAAAAATGGCAAGAGGCACACAATCAAAGAAGTTGCTACCATTTACAGCATTTGTCTGAGAACTGCTTTGGATGTGATAGACAGGAAGCGTGCCTATTCAGACCTCAAGGAAAGTTTAGATGACATCTCCTGAAGAATACAATGTAACTGAAAATCAAGAGCGAATTAAAGAGCGTTTGATTAGCATGACTCCAAAAAATTTGGAGCGTCTTATGAGAATGATGATAAGGCACCTAGAGGGTTGCACATTTACCCCGGAGCAATTCTGGGAGGCAAACCACATGATCAATCAAATAGACTATGTCTTAGATGGTCACGAAATTAAGAAAGGAAAAGACAATGAGGTACGTTCAAATAATACTCGGACCACCGGGGACAGGCAAGACAACAACTCTTCTGAAGATAGTTGAGGATGCGCTGTCTCGTGGCGTTCCACCAGAGAGGATCGCATACCTAGCATTCACACGCAAAGCTGCAAACGAAGCAAAAGACCGGGCAATGGAACAGTTCGGATTTGACGAGAAAAGATTCCCTTATTTCAGAACACTTCACAGTTTAGCATTCAGGCAGCTTGGTCTGCAAAGAGACGAGGTTATGACCAATGCGCACTATCGCAAATTGGGAAAAGCCCTCGGGGTTGAGTTCAAAGGAATCTATGATGAAAATTTAGCACTGCACACTGGCGATGGCCTAGGCGACAAGTGCTCTCGAGTTGAGTCTCTTGCGAGGGTTGGGCTGCGATCAATTGAGCAGCAATACAATATGGAATCTGTGAACGAACTGAGCCTCCACGCAGTGAATCAATATGATGCCTCACTGCGTAAATACAAGAAAGAGAATGGCCTTCTTGACTTCACTGATATGCTCGAGCAATACACAACACCACTCCCAGTAGACATTTGCATATTCGATGAGGCTCAAGACCTCAGCTCCCTTCAATATAAAATGGCAATATGTGCTTCATCTGAAGCGCAAGAAGTTTATGTTGCCGGGGATGATGACCAAGCGATCTTCGGTTGGGCTGGGGCTGATGTCAGCAAGTTCCTAAGCCTGAAAGGAGACCGACTAATTCTGCCACAGAGCTTCAGAGTTCCAAGATCCGTTCACAAGGTTGCGCTTGGAATCATCGGCCGGATAAAGCATCGCTATGTTAAGCCTTGGTCTCCAAAATTAGAGCAGGGTCGTGTTGAGCACATTGCTGATGAGCAACAGATCGATTTCTCTGGCGAAGGAACTTGGCTGTGCATGGCGAGGTCCAAGTACATGCTCAACAGGCTTCAGCAGGTTGCCCGGCAGCAAGGATTTTCTTATTCATACAACGGCAAGAACTCTTTGGAATCTGAAGAGACGCGAGCAATCATAAGCTGGGAGAGTCTGAGGAAGGGATCAGGCATCACAATGCACGAAGCCAAGAACATAGTTAAATTCTTTGGCTTCAATGTCACCCTAAGCAAGAAGGAAAAATATTTTGTGACCGACCTTGGCTTGCCGGAGGATGCTCTGCAGTCAGACTGGATGCGGATGCTGCGCGGGATTGCCCCGGATGAGCGTGAGTATCTGAGATCGTGCTTGCGCAATGGTGAGAAATTTTCAGGAAAGCCCCGGATAACAATATCCACCATCCATCAATCCAAAGGTGGCGAGGCTGACAATGTCGTTCTGCTCACAGACATGGGTAGGCGCTCTTGGGAGAATAGTCACTCGGATGAGGAGGGCAGAGTCTGGTATGTCGCAGCCACTCGCACTCGTGAAAATTTGTTTATTGTGAGGCCCAGAGGCCTACGTCATTACGCTATGTGATGCTAAGTAATTGATATACAACAAAAAGAAAGTGCTTTTCTTTTCTCTCAAAAAGAGAGATAATACTTATGTTGGCGAGGTTGCTGACATTTAGAAAGGAATCTGAAGATGGAATTCAAAATTACCTGCAAGTGCCCTGAGTGTGATGGTTATGGATTTGTTGCTGACCGTCACCCCAATGATCCTTCCTCGAAAGACATCGTTTGTCACGAGTGCGAGGGCGAAGGGCAAAAGATATTTTTTGGTGTTTATGATTCCATCGCAGAGGCCAAAGATGATTATCCCGAGGCCATCGGCTTCACCTACCTTTGAGAAAGGAACGCAACATGTACGCACTAGATCGCAAGACCGCCAAGCTCCGCAACTTCGAGAGCAAAGCTGCAGCAAATCAGAGGGGCAATGGCTTTGTGCTTTTTGAAAACCCAGAGCAGCTGCTAGGCAACCCAAATATCAGGAATGGGAGCTGTAGCTTATTCGTTGATGCTTACAACAACCACAGCGACAAGCCTGTCAAAAAATTCGAGAACCGTCAGGTGGCGGCAAAAAGGATTACCCAGTTGGTGGCGACACTGGAAGTTGAGAAAGATCGTCGAGAAATATCAGGAGAAAATACTGTGACCGAAGAAGTTAGCCTCTCAGAGGATATCGCTGGCAACATCAAAAAGAAGCGTTTGTCCTTCAAAGGAAAGATGATTAAATCCACAACACTCGTCAATCCGCGCCGAGAGGCAACAAAAGGATTCCACTCGATGCAAATTCTCATCGATGCAGGAGGGCCAATTTCATATGAAGCCTACATCTCTGCTGGTGGCAGATCCAACGACATTGCTTGGGATCTTGAGAGAGGTCATGTTGAAGTTTCAGAAGGAGAGGAGTGATGAACATAAACTTGAATGATGTTGAGATTAGCATTTTGAATATGGCTCTAAAAAACATCCATGGTCCTGATGTTGATCGCCTCAAAAAGGTCATTGAAGAAAAGCTAGACGAAGCAATGGAGCACAAAGAAACAGAGTTCGTTTAGGAGCATCTATCGCCGGGGCCAAGTGCCCCGGCACTAAGAAAGGAAATAACATGAAGGCCAAGATAATATTCATGGCTCTGTCTCTCTCAGCTTGCTCCTCTTACTCCGAGCCAGATGTTGCTCTGAAAACAGAGAATGAAATTCACAACATGAATCGCCACGAAGTCATCAACGCAATCAGCGAATGTCAAGCTGCGGGGTTGAGGCCTCTGATGATTTATGGCAGGATAAGAGTTGGGGGTCGGCCATCGCCGGTCGTCCTTGATGTAACTTGCGCACCACCGAAAGTTAAGTCATGATAAAAATAGCATTAGGGATTTTTATAGGTGTGGCTTTTGTGCATTTTAATCTGTTGCCAACTATCGTCGAAGGATTTGTTTCTTCCGGGGCAAGGGACGGAGTTGTGGATTTTTTGAAGGAGATCAGAAGTTGATAATTTTCGGAGCTGGGCTTGCAGGGCTTTTGGCAGGGAACATGCTGAGGAGCCTCAATCCAAAGGTTTGGGAGGCGCAGAGCAGCCTCCCAAATAATCACGAGGCGCTGCTGCGCTTTCGCACAGACCGGGTTGGGACCTCTTGCGCCATACCTTTTAAAAAGGTTGATGTCAGCAAAGCTATAAAATACGACAATAAACTTTCAACAGCACCAGATCTTTTCCTGAGCAATCTCTATTCTCAGAAAGTAACTGGTGCTGTTTGGTCTAGGTCAATTAACAACCTCTCACCAGTCTCGCGTTACATCGCACCGCTGGACCTTATAAGCCAGATGGCCGGGGGCTGCAACATAGAGTGTGATAAGCCCTTGAGTGGGGAATTCCTAGAGGAGCACAGAGCCTTTGAAAAAGAAGAGCCAATAATATCTACAATACCAATGCCTGCACTAATGAAGATGGTTGGCTGGGGTGAGTTCCCAGAATTCAAGTCTCAGAAAATTTGGACCCAAAGAGCAACGATTGATTCCCCAGAGTCCGGGGTCTACCAAACTATTTATTATCCAGATAAAATTGTTGGGCACTACCGTGCATCTGTCATAGGGCAGACTGTTATTGTCGAGTCAATACGTGAGCCAAATTTAGACAGCGGGCAAGCAATAATGGAAATACTCCGGGATGACTTTGGCATCGAGGCAAAAAGGCTTACTAATATTTATTCCGGTGTTCAAAACTATGGTAAGATAATGCCAATAGATGAAAGCAAACGCCAGAAATTCATATTTGAGATGACAACAAGATATAACCTTTATTCAGTTGGACGTTTTGCAACTTGGCGCCAGCTGCTTCTCGACGATGTTGTTGAGGACATACAAAAAGTTGAGCACTTTATCAGAGGTGACTCTGATTATAATCGTAAAATGAAATCTCAGAAAGGAGCAGACCAATGAAAGTCAAGCTCGTAAACTACACACAAGACGCAAAAGATCTTTTGATCTTTACAAAAAACACCCGGTTGTTAAATGTTGAGGATGCCTATCAGGAAATAAAAGACTGGCCTGAGGACAAGAAGCAAGCTGAGTTGGACTACATGCTTCAGACGATCAAGTCGAGCTGGGAGTTTGTTGACTACACCTTTGAGATCAGAGATGTAACTCGTGCATTCACACACCAGTTTGTCCGGACGAGAACAGGCTCTTATGCGCAGCAGTCTCAGCGCACAGTAGACATGGAGGGTTTCGGTTATTACACCCCGCCGAAAATTGAAGACAATGATTATGCAAAATTGCTTTATGATGAAACCATGGAGCTGATAAACATGAAGTATCAGCAGCTGCGTGAGATCGGCATCGCTGCTGAAGATGCGCGTGGAATTTTACCGACGAACATTCACACAAATATCGTAGCCAAGTTCAGTCTGAGGACTTTGCACGAGACTGCCAAGTCGCGCTTGTCTCCTAGGGCACAAGGAGAGTACCAAGAAGTATTTAAACGAATGGTTGATTGCATTGTTGAAGTTCACCCTTGGGCAGAGCCATTTTTGACACCGACCGAGTGGGCTGCTCCTTCCATGTACAAACCCCTAAACAAGTGAGGAAAGAAATGCCTAACAAAGAATGGAATGACATAGAGATCGCTGAAATTAAAATCATGAAGAAAACAATGACAATTCGTGAAATTGCAGAAAAGAAAGGTCTGCGAGTTCCTCAGGTCACTTACGCTTTGTACGCTTATTTAGAAAAAGGCAAAATCAAATCGATGGCTGAAGTTCGCAAGAGATTTGATGAGAGAGAAAGTGCCTCTGAAAAAGAGAAGGTTGTTGAGCAGCCAAAGAAAAAGTCGTTTTGGTGCTGGCTTGTTGGCTAATTTTTCTGTTGCCAAATCTTCGGATTAAGAGTAAAATAAAACCTTAAGAAAGGAACATAAAATGAATATATTTTACGTAGATAGTGACCCTGTGGTCGCAGCAGAGATGATGTGCGACAAGCACGTCGTTAAGATGATCCTCGAGAGTGCACAGATACTAAGCACCGCACATCGGGTTTTAGATGGCGACGAGCGTGCCGACATTGATGGCCTTTATAAAACCGCCCATAAGAATCACCCCAGCACTGTGTGGGCTAGGGAAAATTCATCAAACTATGAGTGGCTTTGGCAGCACATGGATGCTCTTATGAAAGAGTACACCAAACGCTACAAAAAGCATCATGCCACAGAGCGGTTGCTCCACCACCTTTGGCAGCTTCCGAGAAACATTGGGCACAGTGACTTTTCACCTCCACCCCAGTGCATGCCCGACGAGTACAAGTGCAACCCCAATAGTGCATCGCGTGCTGACTGCGTCTCTGCATACCGGGGATACTATCTCGGCGTTAAGATGTACATGGCAACTTGGAAGTTCACGGAGGCTCCGGCATGGACGTGCGCATAATTATTTCTGATCTTGATGGAACCCTCTCCGACCCTGCCCACAGGATCAAACTTTATAAGGAGAGGAGGTACGATGAGTTTAATGCAGCTGGCAAGGACGACAAGCCGCTGCAAGGCATATGCAATATTTTGCGGTCTCTTAGTGATCGCGAGACCTACATTGTCATCTGCACTGCCCGGAGCGAATCTTGCAGGAAAGAGACTTTGCAGTGGCTCAAACTTAATGAGGTTCCTTGCGCTAAGCTGATGATGCGACGCAACGGCGACGAAAGGTCTGATGCTGTTGTGAAGAAAGAGATGCTTGACCAGCTTCTTGAGACTTATAAATTTAGCCAGTTTTGGTTTGCTCTTGAGGACCGAGATATGTGTGTAGACATGTGGCGTGGGGAAGGGCTGACTTGCCTCCAAGTTGCGCCGGGAGATTTTTGATGATTGATATAAGGATTATTGGCAATGATGTTCTGCTTAGTGGTGAAAAGGTTGCCCGAGTTTTTGACATAAGGCCAACACTAATGTCTCAGCTTGAGGAGGCAATTGATGTTGCATCGGGAATAAATTTAGACCTCGACCAGATAAAGGAAGACAGCTATGAAGCAGGGAAAGAAAAAGGTTACGAAGAAGGTTGGCAAAAAGGATACGACGAAGGCTATTTCCGGGAATCTTGAGCAAGCCCTTGAAACATTCAACCAAAGAGGAGCTGCCTATGGCCCCTCTTATCTTCAGTATGGTGAAGTAATCTCTTCGCTTTTTCCAGAAGGTGTGAGTCTGCAGTCAGCCGAGGAGATTAATCGCTTCGGACTTTTGAGCATGATCATAAGCAAGCTGACCCGGTACTGTAACCAGTGGGATGAGCCGCACAAAGACTCAATCCACGACCTTGGTGTTTATGCATTTATGCTGGAGGGTGTTGATGATTCTATTCGATCTTGAGACAACAGGCTTGCCCAAGGCAGAGGGTTCAGACCTTGACATGCAACCAAGCATCATTGAGTTCGGGGCAATCAAGTTGGACGATGATCTCGAAGAGACTGCACGGATGGAGTTTCTTTGCAACCCCGGACACCCACTCCCTCCAATCATAACCAAGATCACAGGCCTAACCGACAACGACCTAAAAGATGAGAAGCCATTTGTTGCTTACTACAATGAGGTGTGCGAGTTCTTCCTTGGTGAGAAAACTTTGGTTGCACACAACCTCCCATTTGACCGGAAGATTTTGAAGTTCGAGCTTGAGCGCCTAGACAAGCTGACGAAATTTCCTTGGCCCTATGAGCACCTCTGCACAGTTGAGATTGGAGAGAGTGTCTGGGGGAAAAAGAGAAAGCTCGGCGACATCTACGAAGAGATCACAGGCGATAAGATTGATGGTGCCCACAGATCAACTGCGGACATCGAGGCCATGATTGCGATCTTTAAATGGTACAGAAAAGAGGGGCACGTGTGATGACAATAGTTCTGGTAACTGTTGCTGGCTTCATAGTTGCGCAAATTTTCTTGCATATGACAAGATGATAAATCTAAGAAACAGAACCGAGTATTGTTTCCGGAAAGCCTTTGGCCCAGTCCCATCAGTCATCGAGGCTTGCTCTGGTGATTCACTTGGCATCGCTGACTCTGGGACGTGGGGTCACGTCGCCTTCAGCAAAGCATGCAAGGCAGCTGGCAAAAAGCCAATACTTGGTGTTGAGGTCTCTGTTGTCGAGGATGCGACAGATCGCTCAAAGCAGCCAGCCAACCTTATGTGCTTTCTGGCTCGTAACAATTCCGGACTTGAAGAGGTCTACAGCCTCGTAACCAAAAGCACAAGCAAGGAAAATTTTTATTATTTCCCGAGGTTGAGCTACTCAGATCTTTTCGATATTAGCGAAAATGTTATAATTCTTTCCGGCACCCACCCGATGTGGGGAATGCTTCCTTTAGCCAGAAAAGACACTCTTTACATTGAGCTTAACCCGATGAGCAGCCGGAAGGCTGTGGAGTTCGCGGAGGCAAAGGGATTTAAGCTCGTTGCAACGAGCGACAACTATTACCCAAAGGTCACGGACAAAAAGGCTTACGAGGTTCTAGCTGGCATGAACAGGAC
>TARA_R110002153_G_scaffold134544_3_pt1 | contig 12597 bp, 12 predicted proteins | sample TARA_R110002153 | Tara Oceans TARA_R110002153 (sample SAMEA4398193) | marine metagenome | biome: Polar Biome; feature: [SRF] surface water layer (ENVO:00010504); material: water (ENVO:00002006), including particulate matter (ENVO:01000060) such as... | depth 5 m
CTCTCTACTACCTACAATAGTATCTGTTAGACTTGCTACACCTAAAGGCATAGTGTATCTGTATAAATCGTTTGCACTCATTTCTAAGTCAGTAACTTCACCCGCTGATTGTACTAATCCTACTGTTGTTAAAGGTGCATCAAATTGGTCGTAAACTCCGAAATATACGAATTTAATTCCGCCCGAAATGCGATTGCAATCGAGACCTCTACCTTTACTTAATATTCCACAAGCCATAATTGGTTATATTTTTTTTTGGTTATAAAGATGGAGGGCTTTGACACCCTCCGTCTCCGTTTTTATTTAATTATGATACAAGTACAATGTCAGCTCCTACTCCAGTTTGCGTTCCTGCTGAGTAACGAGCAACAACTCTCATATTATCACTTCCGTCCAAATTAGCCATATCCAAGGTCTGGATTCTAGTCGTATCACTTAAAAGGTCAGTTCCAAAGAATAGTGAACTCTTACGAGCTACAACGATTGCTGCGTTTTGTAAACCATTACAAACTGCAATTCTGTAACCATTAATTCTTGGCTCATAATCACCTTGCATATTGTAAGCATTTAAGTAACCTAAAGCTGATACTGCTTGGATGTATAATTGGTAATTTCTTTGGTTAATATATACATAAACATCTTCTTTACCAATAATTCCTGTTGGCATAGCATCTAATCCTACCTCCATATCAGCAATAATTGTCGCATTTGTTGGAGCTACACCTGCACCTCCTGTTAAAACTCCTTGTACTACTGTTGCATCATTTCCTGCTCTTAACCATCCTGTTGCTCCTGCACCTGTGAATCCGATAAACTCTCCTGCTGCATTTTGAGTACCTGCCCAAATATTAGATTCTACATTATTAGCAATTACTTCTCCTAAATAAGAAATTACATAGTCATCAAAAGATGCAGGTGGTGGTGCTCCTGCTCCTGCTCTCATTTGTAAAGCTTCCCAAGAATCCAAAAGTACAGACTTGCAAAGTTGCATATTTACTTGAAGATTAGTAGGAGAAAGAATTTTTTCTGTCAAGTCAAGGTCGCCAGAATTTAAGAAATCACAACCTGCTGCTGTAACAACACCTCCACCTGCTGCATCAGCATTTAAAGACATTTGTTGGATATTAGATGCAAACTTGATATTTTCAATCATAGTTATATACTCTAGTGAGTTTGCTTGTTGAAGTGCTGCTGAGATATAAAATCCTGCTGCCTTGCCCGCAAATGCGGAATTTACTGTAAACGCCATAGTTTGTTGTTTTTTAGTTAGTTATGTAGAGTTATCTCTACTTATTATTTAATTATTTATTTTCTTAAGTCGTGCAGGAATTTATCTTTGCTAGATAATCTTCCATAATCTCTTTTAGATAAAACAGTATTTTTGTCTGAGCTGAATTTGTTTGTATCTAAAGGAGCTGATGCAGGTGATTCTGCTAACTCAATTTTTAGTTTTTCGTTTTCTGCTTTTAATTTTGTTAATTCATCTTCTGCTGAAAATTCCTTTACTTCTTTTGTTGTAATAGTTTTAGGATTTGTAGAAGGAGCAACAACTTCTTCAGCCATTTCTTCTACTTCATCATCACCACCATCTTTATCTTCTTTAAGTTTTGCAACCGCGATTTCGAGGTTCTCAATTCTTTTTTCCATACCACTCCAATCAGCAACATCAGCTTCTTCTTCTTCAGCTAATTCTTCTTCAACTACTTCTTCAGTTTCAGATTCCATAACTTCAGCAACAATACCTTCTTCTTCTACTCTAAAAGTAACTCCAGTATCAGTTTTGTAAGTGCCTATTGGAAGTAAAATTGTCGTTCCATCTTCTACTAAAACGCTAACGTCCACGCCTTCAGCTAATTCTTCAGCTGTTGAAACGAAAATAGTTCCACCATCCTCTGATTTTGACTGCCACGCTAATTTTACCTTAGCATCTAAGCCAAGTGCCACTAATATTTGTTCTTTTATATCCATTTTTAGTTTTTTAGGTTCTATATATAATAGAAAGTTTTATTATTTGTTTGATTTTGTGATTATTTCGTTTAATGCTTTTAATATTTCTTCATCAGTTGGTTCTGCTTTTTGCATAGCTTCATATTTTGAAGTGAAAAAACCTTCTATAGATAATCCACGAATATCACCTGATTTCACCTTTTCCCATAACTCAGAATTTGTTATAGACATTTTGACCATCCAAGTACCTTTTTTTAATTTAAAACCATAAAGTGTAGATTTATCCATTTCAGGGTCTTCAATTATCCAAGATTCAACTGTTAAAACGCCTGATACTCTGTCTTTATGTTGATATGTTGCTTTGTGGTGATTGTTATTTTTTAAGTAACTATAAGCACAATTCTTTACTGTATCTTTACTAAAATATACATAGTAATCAGAATCCGTCTCAGCGTCATATCTGTAAATATTTTTATCAGGGATTAGTGCGGGGCTGATAATCTCTTGTTTTTCTGTGTCTATCTTAGCTAAAGTTAAGTTGTTTTTAGCTTTACTCATATAGACCATATTTTCTTCTATAGCAGGAGCTGACACAAGACTTATAGCGTCAATTGCCAAAGATTCATTTGATTCATCTATTACAAGTTCTACAATTGAGGTAGTCTTTTCGTAATAGTCTTTATTGTCAGCTTCACATTCAGCTATAGTATCATAGGAGCAAGAACCAGTCTTTCCCCATTTATATTTTCCGTTTTCACATTCTTCACAAGGCATAGTATATAATAGATTTAATTAATTTTTATTTGATATTTAGATTGTTGCCCTTCTTCTAATATTTGCAAGTTGGTTTTGACTATTCGACATTTCATCAGTAAGTACGAACGCTTTTACTGGTTCTGGTTCTACTCCTCCTGATAAGTTAAATTCACCTGACATCATTTGAGGTGCAGGTGTTCCTCCTCCTCCTCCTCCTCCTCCTCCACTTGGTGCTTTTGCTCCACCGCCACCTTTTCCACCACCTAAAGCAGATAGACCTTGTGCCGCTGCAACCGCTGAAGCTGCTATCGATATACCTGCTGCAATATTATTAGAAGCTACTAACGCACTAGCTGCGGCAACTGATGCACCCGCAGATGGAATTGCTAAAGCTGCCCCCTCTGCAATTACTGCTGCATTACTCGCTTGTGTAGAGATTATAGTTCTTGCAATACCAACTGCATTTTCAGCAATTATTGCTCCTGCTTGTATTGCTTTATTCTCACCTGCTAAGGATTTTACTAAACTTATTCCAGATGAAATATTAGATATGTTTGCAGCTCGTATACTTTTTTTTGCGTTGGCGGCTGCTTTCTCAATCATTACTGATTCTTCTGCTGCTGCTTTTTCTTCTGCTAAATTTTCTTTCCTTATTCTTTGTTGTTCTTTATTCCATTCATCATTTTGAGCAATCATAAGGTCAAATTCAGCATCTATTTCATCTTGTTTTTCTTTGGCTCTTGCTTTGTCCGCTGCTACTATTTCATTCTTCAATGTTTCCATTTCAGTTGCAAGACGTTTCTGAGTTTGGAATGATGCAGTTTGTAAATCAATTAAACCAACTTCTAAAGCTGCAAGTTCATCTAAGTCTTCACCCATATTTTCAGATAATGACATTTGCTCTTTTTGAATTGCAATTTTTCTTTCTTGCATTTTTAAAACGTCAGCAGTTGTTTTTAATTCTAAGTCATTAGCTTTTTGTACTGCATCTAATCTTTCTTTAGCAGTTTTCGTTTCATCTAAAGCGTCTAATCTTGCTTTTTGGATATCTTGTCTTGTCTGTGCTCTTACTTTGCTAAATTCTCTTTCTTCATCTTTAAGCTGTTGTAACATTCCTTTAAGCCTCATAGCTGCACTGACTTCATCATTCATTTCTTTTGCAATACCTTTAATTGTATCTGCAAACTCTTTTTGTTGTACTTCATCCATTCCAGTTGCCATTTGAATAGTTGCTTTTCCAAATTCTTTCGCACCTTCGGTTACACCATCAAAGTCAAAAGACATTGCAGATTTTATAATAGTTCCTAATGCTTTAAACTGCATTATTATACCATCAATACGATTAACGATGTTTGTTTTTATAGCTTCCCAAAGACCTATCACTGCTTCTTTTGGATTAGAAAATGCACCGACAATTAATTCTCCCATACTAGAAAATAAATCAGTTACTACACTTACAACTGCTCCCATTCCTGCCATTGCTCTCTCAAGCATTTCAGCACCTTTCTTTGTATTTTTAAAATATGCGAAAAGACTAGCAATCATTATAACAAAAATTCCAATTCCTGATGAAATTAAACCTGCCTTCATAGTACCGAACATCATTTTTGCAGACTTTCCTGCTGAAGCTAATCCCTTCTTAACTCCATTTAAAGAAAACCCCATCACTTTAAAGTTTCCTGCTGCATCTTTTGCTTCATTATTTAAATCACCGATATTAGATTTAACCTCTGCTTCTATTACTATTTTTTCAGCCATACTTTTTTTATTTTTATAAAGTTACCCCTGTTTTAATTTGTGTAAATTTTACATCACAAGCCCATTCTAAAGTCATATTATTTGCTCCTCTAACATTTACTCTAAAAGTTGTTCCAGATACTGCTGCACTTGCAACCCATCCTGATGTCGTTCCTGAAGTTTTGATAACATCCCTTTCTCTTTGTATGCTAAGTGTTCCTGATTTGTTAATAGCTACACCTCTTTCTATTGCTGACCAATAATCACCTACCGCACCTGAACCGCTTGTGCCTCCAACTCTAACTGCTAGACAGCTTGCGTGAAAATATAAAATTGTATTCTCAGGTATTTCAAAGAAACTAGCAGCAGTATTATTTAAATTACTTGCTAATGTTGAAGCACTTGTAGTTTGTTTTCCAAACATTACTCTAATTGATTGCCTTTTTCCTAAAGCATCTGTTGGATTGTTTCCTCCTAATACTGTAGAATTATCAGCTGTTGCTTCACCTGAAGTTCCTGATACGTTTGCATTGTTTATTCCGTTTGCTATTTCGTTTTTATTTCCTGTAACAATACTATTTCTTGATATACCTCTAATAGTATTATCTTCTCCCATTATAAGGGTATTGTTAGTTCCTGTTTGAGTTGAATTTCCTGAGCCGTATGTCTTATTGTTAATATTAGCTACGTTACTATCAATACTTGTGTTATAAGTAAAAGCTGAACACGTTCCCAAATTTTTATTGTATGTATATCCATACGCTTCACATTGTAATTGGTTAGGCGTTACATCATTTGTTCCATCTGTAAACGTAACATTACCATCTACAGAAATGATATTAGGTTTGACATCAAATCCTGTAATAAATGGTATTAAGTTTGTAATTCTTGGCATTATGGTATAAGTATAAATTCGACTGTTGCTAAGTCGTTAGGTTTATAATCTATTTTATTCACTCTAAAGACTCGGTTCTTAATATAGACTGTATCATTAAACTTAAACGTATTAATGTCTCCTGGAGTTAGATTTACTTTAATGACCATAGTTCTTGTATTAGGATTATAAAGCTGTGAATAGTACGGAAGCCAATACATATTAAAAAGATTATTAGCAGTTGGCGTTCCTAATCCATTAACTAATTGGCATATTCCAAAATGAAAATCTCTAGTGTCTGATGTTGCAGGTGGTGTTGTTACTACTGTAGGAACATCTGATAAATGACTGAACTGCAAAAAGTCTGTTTCTGCTGCACTTCCAACAACTCCATTTTGAGCAGGTATATCATAAGAAGTTCCTGAATCTTTTACTCCATTATTATAAAGTATTCTTGGCGCATTGTCAAAAGGCTCACAAACTCCGCTATCATCCATTGAATAAATTGTAGGAATAATTAAATCAAAATATTGTGTCATTAAAGGTCTAACCATTGTAGCTGCAAATGGCTCTGCAGTTATTTCTTCTTCTCCTTCTAATATATTAAATTCATTTGTTGTCATATATTCTTGACTTCCATACATATAGCCATTTGTTGCAAATTTATACTGATTAACATTATAGTCATCATCATCTTCTACAAATTTAAAAATAGTGTCTTTCTTTAAATCGGTTAAAGGAGTTAATTTCATTTCTGAAACATCTATTTTATCAGTCCAGTCTAAAGGTGGTGTGGTCAATGCAGGAGTTATAAATACATCTTGATAGGGTTCAATCTTAATATTATTAGGATTATCTTCATCAGGAAGCGTTACTAAATTAAACATTGTAATAAATCCTTTTAAAAATTCCCATTGTTTTAATTCACCTCTTGAAGTTAAAAGTGCGCTAGAAGTTACTGTTGCGCTTGAAACAACAAACGTACACCTACTTATTGATAATTGTTTTAATTGAGTAGAAGCGGCTGAATAAAATTGTGCTTGTAATGTATCTCCAGTATTTAAAGCAATTACTAAATTACCAGAATAATGACCAAAGAGCGAACTAATTAAAAAATTAGCATTATTAATAATATTAACAGCTCCCCCTGCTTCAGTATGAACCCATTGACCAACTCCAGAACCGCTAGATAAACTTGTTTCAAAAACCCATCTGTAACTAATTTCATAAATTTCATTATCTGTTGTTGCTGTTATAATATAAGTTGAAGTATTATAATTAGGTGGAACAACAGAATATGGAAAACCTCCTGCTAGCGTTTCAGGTATTAAAGGCAATATCTTAAAAGAACCATCTCCAGGGTATGGAGTTCCTGAATATTTCCAACTTGCAGAAAATGTATTTGAGTCTACTGGCATTGTTGTTCCTCCCCAATTAAAGTCCATATACAAATTACCAAAGTCATCAGCATCAAAAAATTCTGAAGTATATGTAAATGGTGAATCTTGAAATATTCTATCTACCAAATACTTAACATTAATAAAAGGTCTAAATGAACTTTCTAAATTAGGTAGTTCAGGCTTGCCATCGCCATCTAAAGTATATTGATGCGTCCAATCAATAAAAGGATATTTTACTGTTCTGTATGCATCTCTAAAACCTGAAGTATTAGGATTAGGATATGTTATGCCAGTTGTACCATCATTCCAACTATACTTGATTTGTGTCTTATTATATGGATGTTCTAATTCATCCAAATTTATATCAGCAATAGTTTTGTCCTTTAAAAAATCTGCTAAAGCTACAACCTCTGAATACAAGTTTACATTGTAACTTATTTCATCTTCTTTGTCTGTAACTTCTAAGAGTCTTAAAAATCCTTCAAATAAAATAAAACCATCTTGCTTTAAAACGCATTGAGTTCTTTGATAAGGATTAAATATAACTCCATCATATGACCTTGTTATCTCAAACATTTGGTCAAATATTCTATTATTTCTTTTTGTTGCAGGAAGTTTAAAAGCCTTAGAATATGATTGTACTTTCTCAGCTACATTTTTAAAATTATCTACTGACAATGTCAGAGGTAAATCTTCATCTTCATAAAGGTCTAAAATAACTTGACCATTATCTAAAACATTAGTTGCTCCTGAAGATACAGCACCTATAACAGGTTGAATTGATATACTTGTTATATTCATTGTACCGGCAAGAGTGCTAGAAAAAGCAAACATTATTGTAGGGTCAGTAGATGTAGCTACAAAACCAAGTGCTATTAATGTATTAGTTGCTAAACTACCACCTGTTGATACAATATTATTTCCATCAGCTATTATAAATGAAATAAAACCTGTTGATGGTGGAGCAGTTGAATTTATCGTTATATTATATGTAGCCCCTATTGTTAAATTTGTAAGTCTTTGATAAACACCAGTTGCTGTAGCAGGTCCTGCTATAGAGTCTAGAACTAAGTTACCAGATGCTTCTAAAGGATAAGCAACAACACCATCTACTCTGAATCTATACCACGTATTAGGAATAGAAGCAGGAGCATTGTCAAGTACATCTTGATATGGTGGATAATTACCATTACTCTGATAAGTTGCTGTAGAATTTAATCCATTAAAAGTAATACCATTAACTAAAAATTCGGTGGGTGAACCTGAGAGTACATTATAAGTTCCGTCATTATTCTGTGGATATACTATTAATTGAACGCTCATTATACTGCTTGTGTTCTAAGTGTTTTACTTTTTTCAACCTCAAATGTATACTGCATAACCTTGTCGTTTGCTATAGTCTTTTTAGTATAGCTAGATGTTGTCAGTCTTACAGGGGTAACGTATTGATTCATAGCAGGTATTGTTAAAACTCCTGAAAATTGAATATCACTTTGAAAGCCATTTAATATATAAACTTCAGGACTATTTATAAGTTCCTCAAACCATTCTGATTCTGATTCATTTACAAAGTCTGTATTCATAGTTATTTTTTCTGTTGCATTTACTCTGAAAGCTTTTTTACCTCCTTTGAATCCATTTACTTTATATGTTGATTCGTTCCAAGTCCCTTCAAGTTGTCGGTATGTACTGCCTTTAGTTGAAATAGTCTTTGATGACTTCATAGTAAAAGTGTAGTAATCCCAAGCACCCCATTGATTTAACCAACAAAGTCTTATAGATTCGAATCCTTTTGTATTTGGACAATTAACATTGATTGTATATTTTTGACCAAAATTAGTTGCAGCTGCAAATATAGGCTCTACAGTATAATAACCTCCTTCAATAGTTCCTGCTGAAACTAAAGCATTAAAAGTTGAACTCCAGTTTCTTAAATTAGCAGGGAATCCGCCAAAGTAAAATAATCTTTTACTAGCTTTAGCATCTAAATTTGCAACAGCACCATTTGAGTAAGTGTAATCTACATCTTCCTGACCTATTGAAACATTTGATGAGTTATAATAAACTAATCTTATTTTCGTTGGAATACTTGTAATTGTTAAAAATGAAAAAGTACCATAGTCATTTACATTAGCATACTGAGTAGTTGGTGCGTTAGTAAGGAACTGACCTGAATCTTGTTGTAATGTAAATTTTTGAGGAATAGGATAACCAAAATTATTACCTGTTGTTTGAGTAAATGGAGTATCTGCTAAATCTAGTATATCAGTATATTTTAAATAGCCGTTAAATATATTGTAAGAATCTGAGTTTACAGGGTCAGTAGTTACTATAAACCCATCTGTATCTGTGTATTCAATCTTAAATTGTATAGCTAAATAACTTAAAGCATTTCGATTCCTTGAATACTTGTCAATCAAGTGAATAGGAACTATAGAGTTAGCACCTTGTTCAGTTAATTTGTAGTCGCTGTTATACCCTGCTAAATTATCACTTTTTACAAAACTTTCTAATACTGGACTTAAATCAAATATCCCTACTCCTGCATTGTTTGGTGTTGTTTTAAAAGTACCTATTACATCTGTATTGACTGAAGGGTTAGGCGGTAAGTTATTGCTTATATGTACTTCAGCTATAAACTTTACATTTGATTCACCAGATACTATTCCTGTATTAGATACAGTAAATATAATATCTTGACCAACTACTATTTGGTCATATAAAGGGTTCTGTTCTATTAGTGTTGCCATTTTATTTTACTGTTGTTAATCCATTAATGATATCATCTTTTACTGCTCCTAGCATTTCTTTTGGAAAATCTTTCATTCCTAATTGTAAAGGTCTTTGAAAGAAGCTAATACCTTTTATTCCTTTACTATAGATACTTCTTGCTATTATATATCCCATACTTTTATGACTCATAAATTTCCCTGTTTCTTTATCTCTCCATTGGAAACCTTTTCTTTTTGCCCACTTAGCCATAATTCCTGACATTCCTCCTTTTGCTTTACCTACTCTTGAAGAGCCTGTTCCAAATTTATAAGGACTTGAAATTACTTTACCTTTATAGTCTTTAAAACTTCTTGTCTTATTAGTTCCTGAAACTCCCTTATCTATAAAAGTACCATAGTTATCCATAAAGAATTGAACACTAAACCCCTGAGCATTAGTTGTTACTTTAAAGCTAATTGAGTTATATAAACTCTTAGTATCATTCTTTTTACCTTTGGTTAAATTAGTTCTAGACTGTTGAACTACATACTTTCCAAAGCTATTAAGGTATCTTTCAAGAGCTTCTGTTTTCATTATACTAGACCTGCAAAAACTTCTACTTGAACATCAGTTGTTGCTGAAGGTCTTACTTGTACAGTTACAATATCTTCTAAAGTAGGGAAATCTGGAGTTGCATCTTCTTCTCCTATAAGTGCTTCTTCTGCTTGAAATAAGATATGCGAACCTCCTGCTCTTACTGTAACTTGATAATTAGTATTAGCAGTTACTAAAGCTACCTTCATATCTTGGTCTGCACTTAAGTTACTTATTCTTAAATATTTACAATTTTCAACATCTAAAGCTCCTGCTGCTCCGTGTGAAGTTGAATTGAAAACTACTACTGTTGTTGTTTGAGAATGTGTACAAGTTAAGATACGTTCTAATACATCAGTAATATCTGTTGTTGTTACTGCATTACTAGAACCTCTAAGGCTTCCATTTAATACTACTGTCTCTGTGATTGTTGTAACTAAGTCTGCCATAATTTTGTTTTTATAATTGTATTGTTATTTTAAATTTTTTCCAACCTATTTCTATTGTAAACCATCCTAATTTATATTTCATTAGTATCCTGCACCCTCAGTACCAACTGGAATATCACAAGTTTGAAAATCGTTCTTTACTAATACTCCAATAGTAAATGTCCATCCGCACAATAAGTTATCGAATCTTTCTTGGAACGGCTCAATAGTAAATTGGTCTTGTGTAAAATATAAAGGAAAATTAATATCATTTACTCCTTCTAAAGATTGTCTTGAACTATGTCTTAGCATACCAATAAAGTCTGTTGCAATTTGTAGTGTTTCATTATACACATCCTGCTCATTACTTAATGTTTTATATAACTTAGGAAAATTAGCGTCTGCATTATTTAATGTCCAGTTTTCTCTTTCAGTTACAGAGTCCATAATAAAAATCTGAAAATTATATGTTAATTGACTATCTCCAGTTGTTACACTTGTTGGGTTGAGATGAAGTAAAGCATACTCAGTATTTTTTTCTAAGTCAAGTGAAAATATATCACCAACAGAAGTTGTGCTTATTTGCTCGTGATATTCGCCCAGTCGTAAAAGAGTATTAACGACATTATTATAAGTTTTATTTTTAACCATTTCTTTTTACTTTATTTTGCGAGTTTAAATCTGTTTCATAACTAAGCCACGTTAAACATTCTAAAAGACTTAATCCAGTTATACTTTCTAGCTTACTAATATCAGCGTTGCACAATCTGTGGAGAACTCCGAACCATCCCCACTTATTCGCAAAATCTTCAGAAGCTATTGCGTCATCATTTCCTTCTGCTTCTGCATCGAATACGATTGCAAAATCTTTAATAATTCTTTCCCTAAAAGAAAGAAAAAAAAAAGGGCTGCTTGTACTTGTGATGCAGACATCTGCTTCATTTCTTCTACTCTCATTGTTATATTACCGTCATAAGCTTCTATTACATAAGCACCTTTAATATGTTTCTCTTTAATAGGTCGATATAAAATAGACATCAATTCTGGCAAGTTTTTATCTATTCCGTTTTTCATTATAGTCTCAATATCGGCAAATTCACCGAGCGTTATTGAATCCAGGTCTGGATGAAATCCGTATTCAATACCATTAACTTCTATTATTCTTTTAAGTCTAGTATCTTTGTTTTCTTGTAGTTCTGCTATTCTTTGCATTATAGCTGCAACATCTGATAGTGATAATTCTTTTATTAATTCTTTTGGAATGTCAGACAGCTCTGCAATAGTCATAGTTGCTTCTTCTGTCTTTGTGCCAGTTTCAAAATCAATTAATTTTAGCCACGTCTCCATTGTAACATCAGCCCAACTATTAATTAGATTAAATTTTTTTACCTCTCCTTGTTTTTTAATTTTGACCACCATACACTATATAATAGAAATTAGTTGTTTTTAGTTTACTCTTACTTTTAAATTGTTAATAACTTTGTGAGTTATTCTGTTTATATAGTATTTTATTCAAATAAATCTTGTATGTTTGCACTATAATTAATAACAAAGATATGAAAAATTCAGACATCCTTAAAACAATAAACTTCTTATTAAACATTAATGAAGATGTATACTGGAAAAGTTCTCTTTATAAAGTAGTAAAAGACACTAATAATAAATTGATAGTTATATGTACTGAAAATGGATTTACTATGGGTTTACAAAATTCTGAATTAAAAGATTGTGGAACTCATAAATGGGCAATAAGAGAAAATGATTTATCTAACTTTAAATTAATAAGATAATAAAATTATTACTGCACAAAATACTTTCCTGCGTTTGGATTGTCTAAGTGATATATTATATTATATCTTATTCCGTCTATTGCGTGATTGTAGTTGTCTACGTAGAGCTTAGAAGACTTAGATGCATATATATAATTATTCAATTCTTTTGCTATGTTAGTTGATTCAGGTGTTACTATTAGTTCATAGTCTTGCATCCTAGTTATTCCGCTTTCAATAGTACCTTTCTTAACTGCTTTAATGTTTACCCCTAAATGCCTAAGGTCTGCAATAAGCCTAGGCTCTGCTGAATCGGCTATGATTAAAGTATTGCCTACTTTATCTAAAACTATCTGAGCAAGCTCTTGACTCTTTAATCC
>TARA_R110002153_G_scaffold145098_3_pt1 | contig 12580 bp, 6 predicted proteins | sample TARA_R110002153 | Tara Oceans TARA_R110002153 (sample SAMEA4398193) | marine metagenome | biome: Polar Biome; feature: [SRF] surface water layer (ENVO:00010504); material: water (ENVO:00002006), including particulate matter (ENVO:01000060) such as... | depth 5 m
GATGGCCAATATAGAATCATTGGTAATTGACGAAGATACCACTATTAGAGACTTCAAAAGTACCATCAAAGCCAATGAGGCTTATTATATGTTTAAATAACCCTCATTCTAACAAAACCAGATTAATATGAGAATTGCCAAAGTTTACATAGTTAGTATTTTACTGGCCGCTTTATTCGGGTTGAATATTCAATGTAAAAACAATAAACAAGATAAATCTACCGAAAATATGAGCGTTGGCCCCAAAAAAAAATTGACTATAATCAAATCGGATTACGGAACAATGCCAGATGGCACCAAGGTTGAGACGTACAATCTAAAAAATGCAAACGGTGTAGAAATGGATGTAATTACCTACGGAGGTAGAATTACGTCCTTAAAAGTGCCCAACAAAAATGGAGAATTTGAAAATGTTGTTTTGGGCTTTGACAATTTGGAGGATTACCTAAAGGACAATCCTTTTTTTGGAGCCTTGATCGGACGATATGGTAACCGTATCGCTAAAGGGAAATTCTCATTGAATAATAAGGAATATACCTTAGCTACCAACGACGGTCCCAATCATCTGCACGGTGGTGTCAATGGTTTTGATCGGGTTGTATGGACGGCTCAACCCATTGAAAGAGAGGGTGGTATGACCTTAAAATTAACCTATGTAAGCAGGGATGGAGAAGAAGGTTATCCCGGTAATTTAGAGGTTACAGTACTTTATACGCTTACAAATGATAATAAAGTGGAGGTAACGTATGAGGCTACTACCGATAAAGCAACCGTTGTTAATTTAACCCAACACTCCTATTTCAACTTAACCGGAAATTTTAATAATGATATCTTAGGTCATGAAATAGTAATTAATGCCGACGCCTATTTACCAGTGGATGCTACATTAATTCCTACCGGTGAAATTAAAAAGGTAGAGGGTACACCATTTGATTTTAGAAGGCCAAAAGCAGTTGGAAAGGAAATAGGAGCTAACAGTGAACAATTGGATTTAGGCAAGGGATACGACCATTGTTGGATTCTAAATGGGGAAGACGATACCATGCGTCCAGTTGCTTCCGCTTATGATAATGGCAGTGGCCGAATGATGGAAGTATTTTCGGATGAGCCGGGAATTCAATTTTATACAGGAAACTTTTTGGATGGCACCTTACCTATGCCAAGTGGAGGGAAATATGCCCATAGAACGGGTTTTTGCCTAGAGACGCAGCATTTTCCAGACACGCCCAATCAAAAAGACTTCCCAACGGTTGTTTTGTACCCGGGTGAAAAATATACATCAAAGACCTCATTTTTATTTTCCTTTAGATAAGAACTTTTAGACTGCCGTAGTAGGACATTTTAAACCAACCAATTAAACTTTTTGAATTATGGGATTGATATCTTTTGCCGCTTTTACATTATTGGTAGCCTTTATAGCGTGGTGGTCCACCAGAAAGACTGATGAAAAGTCTTCAGATGGTTATTTTTTGGGAGGAAGAAGTTTGACTGGTCCGGTTATAGCAGGTTCATTGTTGCTTACCAACCTGTCCACTGAACAAATTGTAGGAATGAACGGGGTGTCCTTTAGAGATGGATTGCCAATTATGGCCTATGAAGTAGTTGCCGCTGTAGCAATGGTCTTTACAGCCTTTATGTTATTGCCGAAATATCTAAAAGGAGGTATTACCACCATTCCTCAATTTTTGGAAAAAAGATATGGTAAATCTACCAAGACCATAGTTTCTATGCTGTTCCTTTTGGGGTATGCCATTTCTATGCTTCCTACTGTTCTATACTCAGGAGCTTTGGCCATTAATTCTATGTTCGATATTCCTGAGATGATTGGAATGAACCCAGAGCCGGCACTTTGGGTAACGGTTTGGTCAATTGGAATAATTGGTAGTATCTATGCTATTTTTGGAGGTCTAAAAGCAGTGGCCGTATCTGATACTGTTAATGCAGTAGGTTTGATTATTGGTGGGTCTCTAATCCCCATTTTTGGTTTGATGAAGATAGGTGATGGCAATGTATTCTCAGGTTTAAAGATATTGACCACAGCACTTCCTGAGAAATTTGATATTATTGGAGGACCGGATTCCGACGTACCATTTTGGACACTTTTTACTGGGATGATAATAGTTAACTTTTACTATTGGGGAACGAATCAAGCGATTATTCAAAGAGCACTTGGTGCCAAAAATTTAAAAGAAGGGCAAATAGGTCTTTTGTTGGCGGCATTTATTAAAATGCTGGGACCGTTTATCGTAGTGCTTCCTGGCATAATAGCATTTTATATTTTCAATGGTGATTTGGCCAATGCTGATGAAGCATATCCTATGGTTGTAAAGGCAGTGCTCCCAGTTGCATTTATCGGATTTTTTGCAGCTGTGCTTTTTGGTGCCATATTGAGTTCTTTCAATAGTGCCTTAAATAGTTCGGTGACTTTATTTGGTCTTGATTTTTATAAAGAATACCTTAATAAGGGTGCTTCAGAGAAACAGGTGGTAAGGGCGGGAAAAATATTTGGTATTGTTCTGGCTCTATTTTCGATGGGAATTGCACCGTTGCTTTATGGTGTTCAAGGAGGAATATTTACCTATCTACAAGAATTGAACGGAACACATAGCGTCCCTATTTTGGCAATTATTATTGTCGGGATTTTCTCCAAGCGAGTTTCAGGAAAAGCCGCAAACATCGCCATTTTGTTTAGTGTTGTTACTTACTTGGTTACACTTTATGTCATAAAACCCAATATCAGTTTCTTGCACCTTATGGGCATATTGTTCGTATTAACTATTGTAATAATGTTTGTTGTTAGCCAATTTGCACCAAGGGAAACAGACTACAGTCAAGAATATACGAGGCAAGTTGATATTACCCCTTGGAAGTATTTAAAACCAATAGGGTTTTCTATTTTGGCTGCAGTAATTGGGATTTATGTTTATTTGTCCTAATGGATCCTTAATTTCTAGTCTTTGCTGTTATTTATGGATTGAATAGTGATGGCCATTCTTTGCTTTAGTAACGAGAGTTGATCATTTATATATTAGTGGATAGGACAAAAGTTACCTGTGATTGAATGATAAAATGTGACTGAATACGGTTTGCATCCATCATAATTTGAATTTTGCGATATTCTTGTCTAAAATTTGGAATGTTTTCCTAGGGTTATTCCATTTCGGACTACTATATTATTTGAAATTTTCTACAAGTGTTAAAATTACACGTTTATTGATAATATACTTGGTCATGTGGATTTTATTTTATTTATTTGTTAGTGTTATAATTACACTTATAATAAACTAAACTAACTGATATGACAAAAAACCAATCCTTAAATTCAAACAAAATTAGGCCTTCAAAAAAGCTTTGTGGGCTGCTATTGTTGTTTTGCCTAGTTTGTGTCCATGCGTTTGCACAAGAGGTAAAAACTATTGAGGGGACTATTAGGGCGGCGGCCGACGGGATCCCTTTATTCGGTGTTAATATTGTGGTTAAGGGTACCACAATTGGTGCAGTAAGTGATTTTGATGGAAATTATTCCATTCAAGCTGGAAGCAACGCTGTACTAGTTATTTCTTATTTGGGCTTTGAAACCCAGGAAATTAGTGTTGATGGGCAGACCACCGTTGATGTATCCTTAGTAGAGGACTCTGCTAAATTGGATGAAGTAGTGGTGGTTGGTTACGGTTCCCAGAAGAGAAGTGATATTTCTGGTTCAGTATCACAGATAGAACAAAAGGAAATTGCAAAAAATCCTACTCCCAACCTTAGTAATGCCCTGGTCGGGCAAGCGCCCGGTATAATTGCTACACAGCGATCCGGTGAGCCTGGAAGGGATGGTTCCAATATATTTATAAGAGGTATTGGTACTACCGGTGATGCATCACCTATATATGTAATAGATGGAATTGTACGCTCTTCCAGGGATTTTTCCCAATTAAACGCGAATGAAATAGAGTCCTTTGCTATCCTTAAAGATGCTGCAAGTGCCGCGGTTTTTGGAATGCGTGCAGGTAATGGTGTTATTTTGGTCACTACAAAAAGGGGTAAGGCAGGAAGAATGCAAATCAATTTTTCTTCCAGTCTCGGGGTTCAAGAGCGAACGAGAGATCCTGAGTATCTAAAATCATATGAATATTCAACGCTTTATAATGAAGCCTTGATCAATCAAGGAGAGGATCCTATTTATTCGGAAGACGACCTTCAAAAGTTTAGAGATGGCAGTAGTCCGGATACTCACCCTGATGCGGATTGGTATTCAGTGCTGAACAAGACTGCTTTGGTGAAAACCCACAATATATCTGCAAGTGGGGGGTCGGAAAAGGTGCAATACGCAGCTTCGTTCGGAACTTTAGATCAGGACGGAATTATTCCTGCGGACAATTTTAAGAGATATAATTTTCGATCTAATATTGACGCGGCGGTAACAAATACGACGAAATTGTCTTTTGATGTGTCGGGCAGGGACGAAAGAATAAATTCGATAGGAAATCCGGAAGTATTTAGGTGGTTGACTTCCACGCCACCAAATAAAACACCCATAAAATGGTCCAATGGTACCTATTCCAGTGGCCCGGCCTATTTAACACTGCCAGAAAACGGATACAGAAAAGAGGGTATACAGGTATTTAAAGGCCGTATACAATTAGAACAGCAATTACCGGTCGATGGTCTTTCAATAAAAGGAATTGCTTCATATGACAAAACAATTACCGATAAAAAGAATTGGTCCTTTATAAAGACACCCTTTTATTCACTAATGGGAGACGGTAGTTTTGCGGAACAACCAAGCGGAGCCGACGCAGCTTCCTCACTATACCAAGACCATAACGATTATCAATCCATTACCCTTGAAACACATTTAAATTACACCAAAACGATTGGGAAAAGTAATGTGTCAGGGTTGGTTTTGTACACGCAAACAAAGGAGAAATGGGATTTCACTAGTGCTTTTAGGGATGGCTATACTTTAGCTATTGACGAAATTGACTTTGGAGGTACGGCCAATAGAAACAATAGGGGCTATTCCGGCACCAGTGGTAGGCAAGGTGTTGTCGGTAGGGTTAACTGGTCTTATAATGACAAGTATATACTTGAAGGAAGCTTTCGTGCCGACGGATCTGAACAATTTGCTCCCGGAAAAAGGTGGGGTTTTTTTCCTTCGGGTTCTGTAGCTTATGTACTTTCAAAAGAGTCCTTTTTAGAGAATTCGTCAACAGTGGATTTATTGAAACTTAGAGGGTCTTTCGGTGTTTTGGGGAATGACCGTATTGGGGGACAACGATTTCTTTACTTACAATCCTATAATGTGAATGGAACCGCGGTTTTCGGAAATTCAGATGTGCAGCAAGCCATTATTGAAGGTAATTTGGCAAACCCCAATGTTACATGGGAAACAGTTAAAAAGCTTAATATTGGTTTGGATGCAATACTTTGGAACGGGTCATTATCCCTAAATTTGGATTACTTTTCCGATAAAAGAAGTGATATTCTAGGTTCAAGAAATCTTACTGTTCCCGGTCTTTTGGGAGTAGGGTTGCCAGTTGAAAATTTAGCGAAAGTAAATAATAGTGGATTTGAAGTGGAGTTGGGTCATTTAAATCGAATTAATGAAGATTGGCGTTACTCAATGAATGCTAACTTAACCTATGCTAAAAATAAGGTCATATTTATTGATGAACCTGAAACGGACAATGCCAACATTAGAAGAACTGGGCTGCCACTGGGAACCCAATTTGGATTACGTGCTCTAGGTCTATTTCAATCACAGGAAGAAGTAGATAATGCTCCAACACATTTTGCCGATACCGCTCCTGGGGATATACGTTATGATGATATCAATGGACCAGATGGAGTTCCTGATGGTAAAATAGACGATTTTGATCGGACGGCAATTGGTGTTTCCAATACTCCGGAAATTATTTTTGGATACAGGGGTAATCTTCAGTACAGGGATTTTGAATTTTCATTCCTATTACAGGGCGCTACCAATGTAGACCAATATTATAGTGGAGAGGCGGCATGGCCTTTCTTCTTGGGTACATCGGGGGCCTATAAATCCAATTTGGACCGTTGGACCCCGACTAACACGAATGCAAGTGAACCTAGAGTTCTAATTGAAGCAACCAACAATCATAGGGGATCTTCTTTTTGGTTAAGGGACGCCTCATATATAAGGCTTAAAAATGTTGAGTTGGCCTACAATATACCAGTAGATAATTTTAGTAAAAAATTCATTACAGGAATACGCCTGTTTGTGAATGCAAATAATGTGGCAACTTGGTCCAAGATTAAAAACTTTGATCCGGAAAACAGTCAGGACAGGGGATGGGGGTATCCCCAATTAAGAATATGGAATGTTGGTTTAAATCTTAACTTTTAAAGAGGAGTATAATGAACGGAAAAATTAAAAATATAATACAGCTCGGATGTACGGTATTGTGTATCACAATGTTCTTTAGTTGTGAAAAGGACATTCTTAATCAAGTTCCTAAAGATTCACTTACAGAAGAATTGGTATGGACGGATCCACAAGGCGCCACACAGTTCGTAAATGCAATCTATGGGGGGATGCCCTCTGGATTTGACCGCAATTATGATGGGTGGGCTAAAGGTCTCTATTTATTGGATGGAACCACGGATGATGGAGATGTTAGTATGGGGTGGACACATTCCAATCAGTTGCAAAGTGGGGATTTTTTACCAAGTAATGTGCCTTGGGGACAAACATGGGCCGACTATTATAACCTAATTAGAAAGGCTAATTCTGCTATAGAAAACTTGGATAGACTGGAGGATGAAGCACTTCGCAATAATTTAAAAGGAGAGGCTTATTTTTTAAGAGGGTTCATGTACCATGAGCTTTTAAGGCTCTATGGCATTAAATCCGAAGGAGGGGAGCCGACCGGGGTACCCCTTATAGACAGAAGTTTAACCCTTGAGGATAATTTTGAAATACCACGGGCAACTTATGATGAAATTGTTGATTTTATTGTTGGTGATTTAGACAATGCTGTGGCATTGCTTCCTAACAAAGGTGAAACAGATGCCGGTAGGGCAACGGTAGGCGCTGCCAATGCTCTTAAAAGTAGGGTGTTGCTTTATGCAGAACGTTGGTCTGATGCCGCAAATGCAGCTAATGAAGTTATAGGTACGGAGTATAGCCTTTACCCGGATTATAAAACAATATTTCTCACCAAAAATAATGATGAAATTATTTATGCCAAAAAATTCCAATATCCAGATAAACACCATCAAAGCAATGCAGGGGGAACCCAAGGAGCTGGTTGGGATGTTTATAACACTCCCAACACGTTTAAAGGAACCAGTGATGGAGGTTGGGGAGGTAATTTACCCACTCAAAATTTTGTCGATGCATATGATATGGTGAATGGGGAACCACAGGCCACATCTTCTTTATTTGATCCCAATAACCCTTTTGAAAATTTGGATCCAAGATTTGAGGCTACCGTGGTACACGATGGTGCAATGTTTAGGGGCCGAGAAATAGAGTTGTACGAGGGCGGCTTGGAAGGTAGCCCAGATGCTTTCATGAATACCGGCTATTTCCTTCGTAAATTTCACAATGAGGATTTGGTTATTTATTCCCAGTCAAGTGATCAAGATTGGATATTTATGAGGTATGCTGAGGTATTATTGAACTATGCCGAAGCCAAAAATGAGGCCTCAGGACCCGATCAGAGTGTTTATGATGCCATTAATTTAATTCGTGAAAGAGCAGGAATTCCTGGTCTTGAAGGCGGATTGGGGCAAAGTGAAATGCGTGAAAAAATAAGAAACGAAAGACGAATAGAACTTGCCTTTGAAGAACATAGGTTCTTTGATATAAGAAGATGGGGGATAGCGGAGAGTCTGTTAAATGGACCACTCTACGGTATGAGGATAGAAAAAGATGGAGACAACTATACGTATACTAAATTTGAATTTGAGACTAGAAGTTTTCCTTCTAAGCTTTATGTATTGCCTATTCCACAAAATGAGATAGATAAAAACCCTGCTGCAAAACAGATTTTGGGATGGTAATTTTTATTTTGAAAAGAGTAATAAAAAATAGCTACGGAAGTTTTTCGTAGCTATTTTTTATTTATTATAAAACATTAATAATGGGTCAGACCATTTAATGGTTTGAATTATCAATTCAATGACGCTATATGAAACAGATTTTAAAATATATGTCAATATGCTTTTATTCCATTTTTATATGTCTATTTGGTTGCATAAACAAAGAGGAGACTTTGTTTGAGTCCTTGGATGCCAGTGAGACCGGAATTGCATTTGTTAATGAGGTAGTCGAAACTGAAGAGCTGAATGTGATGCAGTATGAATACCTCTATAATGGAGGAGGTGTTGGTGTTGGTGATTTTAATAAAGATGGTTTAACAGATATTTACATGACCGGAAACGTTGTGGAAAATAAGTTATATCTTAATAAGGGAAGTTTCCAATTCGAGGATATTACCCAACTTTCGGGTGTTCAGGGAAAAAAAGGATGGAAAACTGGCACAAGCGTGGCCGATGTAAATGGAGATGGACTCCTGGATATTTATGTTTGCTATTCCGGATTGGAGACAGAGGAGGGGCGGGCCAATCAATTGTTTATCAATAAAGGAAATGGGGCAAATAAGGTACCCAAATTTGTAGATGAAGCTGCAGCGTACGGTCTTGATGCAAAAGGTAGCTATAGTACACAGGCTGTTTTTTTTGATTATGATTTGGACGGGGATTTGGATATGTTTCTGTTGAACCATTCCAAAACATTCTACTCCCCATTTTATAATAGTACGAAGCTGCGAAATACCAGGCATCCTTTTTTTGGGAATTCTTTGTACAGAAATGATGGTAATAATTTTGTGGATGTTAGTGAAAGTGCCGGTATCTATGGCAGTGGACTAAACTTTGGATTGGGTGTGTCTATAAGCGATTTTAATCAAGATGGTTGGCCAGATATTTATGTGTCCAATGATTATGACGAACAAGATTTTTTATATATAAATAAAGGAGACGGAACTTTTTTGGATTCAAGTAAGAAGTCTTTTGGGCATATTTCAAAATTTTCAATGGGAAATGACGCGGCCGACCTGAATAATGATGGATTCATGGATCTAGTTACATTGGATATGCTCCCGGAAGATAATTACAGACAAAAAATACTAAAGGGTTCTGATGATTATGATCGTTATCAATTGGCTGTGGACAGTAGTTATCACAAACAACAGATGCGCAATATGTTACAATTGGGCCAGGGGCTGGATGATAATAAGCTGCCGATATTTAGCGAGATAGGGCAGATGTCGGGAATTTCTAACACAGACTGGAGTTGGTCATCATTAATAGCTGATTTTGACAATGATGGTAAAAAAGATTTATTTGTAACCAATGGCTATCTGCGCGACTATACCAATAAAGACTTTATGATGTTTGAAGTCAATGAAGCTATTGCAAAGGCAAGCGCCCAGGGAAAGAATTTGTTTGATGACAAGGGCAAGAAAGAATTCTCCAAGATTATTTACGAATTGGTAAAAAAAATGCCTTCAACAAAAATTCCAAATTACATGTTCAGAAATCGAGGAGACCTTACTTTTGAGAATGTTTCGGACGAGTGGGGTTTTTCAAATCCTAATGTTTCAACAGGGGCTGCATATGTTGACTTAGACAATGATGGTGATCTTGACTTGCTGGTCAGTAATACGAATGAGCCTTTGGGTGTTTACAGAAATACTGTGCAAAAGCAGGAGAACAATTTTGTGAAAATAAGATTAAAAGGAACTAATAAAAATACTTTTGGTATTGGCACTAAGGTTTGGGTTAAAACCGATTCTTTGATTCAGTTCCTTGAAAACTATCCCGTTAGAGGTTATCAGTCATCAATAGATCCAGTGTTATTTTGTGGATTGGGAAAATCGAAAAAGGTAAATATCAAAATTCAATGGCCGGATGGGCGCATAACTGAGGACCAGGATATCAAAATTAATACTTTATTGGAATATGATCAGTTAGCTTCAAAACCTGTTGATGATAAGCTTAACACGGGTAAGGATAGGTTATTTACGGATGTTACTGATTCCATTGGAATTAAATTTGTACATCATGAAAACACTTTTGTTGAATTTAAGGTAGACAGGTTGGCGCTAAAACAAAGTTCTATGTCCGGGCCCAAGATGTTAGTTTCAGATGTAAATAATGATGGTTTGGATGATTTGTTTATCGGAGGGGCATCTGGACAATGTGATGAATTATTCATATCCCAAGTTGATGGAGGGTTTGCTCAATCTACTTTGGATTGTAAAGGGAAATTTAAAAAAGTGGAATCAGTAGGTTCTGTTTTCTTTGATGTGGACGGTGATGGAGATAAGGATTTATATATTGTTAGTGGGGGGAGTGAACTGCCACTGGGGTCGGAACAATTGATGGATAGACTTTATTTAAATGATGGCCATGGAAAGTTTACAAAGGCCCATGATCATGCTTTGCCGAAGGCCTTTTCCAATGGCAGTATAGTTGCATCGGGGGATTATGACGGCGATGGTGATGAGGATTTGTTTGTTGGAGGGGGAAGTATGCCAGGCAATTATCCAAACGCTGCCTTGGGAGGTATTTTAAGGAATGATACCGATCGTTCCACAGGGAATATCAAATTCTCACTTGCTACAGATGAGGTAAATCCGGAATTGAGGCAGCCAGGATTGATTACTGGTGCAATTTGGACGGATATTGATAATGACTCATGGCTAGACCTTGTGATGGTAGGGGAATGGATGCCAATCCGGATATTTATAAATAATAAGGGAAAATTATTGGAAAGGACTAAAGAGTTAAATCTTTCAAACACCAACGGACTTTGGCAAAGTATTGAAAGTGCAGATATGGATGGTGATGGGGATATGGATTTAATAGTTGGAAATATTGGGTTGAATATGCCATTTAAAGTTTCTCCAACCCAACCTTTGGAGGCCCATATTGGGGACTTTAGGGAAGATGGGGTATTGACCTCAGTGTTTAGTTCTTATATTCAGGGCAAGCGTTACCCTATTGCTTCACTAACTGAAATGCAAGATGCTTTTCCCTTATTGAAAAAGAAATTTCTTAAACATTCGCAATATGCTTCTGCTACCTTGGATGATATCTTTACACCCGATCAATTAAAAGGAACTAAGACTTTGAGAGTTAATAAACTGGAAAGTCTTTATTTAGAGAACAACGGAGGTAGTTTTCAAATTCGTCCTTTGCCCATAAATTCACAATTTTCATCGGTACTGGGAATTGTGGCAAATGATTTTACAGGTGACAATATAATGGATTTATTTTTGGCCGGAAATTTTTATCCGTTTAGAGTACAGCAAGGGCCTTCAGATGCGGGGAAAGGCCTTTTGTTGGAAGGAAATGGAAACGGTACATTCAATGTCATTGAGAATTGCAAATTAGGAGTTTTTGTAGAAGGAGATGTAAGGGATGCAAAAATGATGAAGCACAATAATAATGTCAATATTATTTTTTCAAAAAATAATGATAGTATTCAGGTGGTACGACTTGCAAAATAATCGAATGGCATATTATCATTGAAGGTAAGTTTGGTATTGAAAATTTTGTGGGATGGTTCTTTAAGATTCTAGAAGAGGGATATATTATTATTGGATAGTAAAAATTTGGGAATATCATTGATAAATAATTCCCAAAGAATCAACAAGTAGATCTACTTCCCAGATCATGGTAAATTTTTTTTAATATTAAATTTCAATTGTATTCCATTTTGTTGTAATAAAGTTGAGAGTGTTTTTTTACAGAAGAGTGTGAATTTCTTTATGGAATTATTACAAGTTGAGTTGTTAGTTTAGTTTTGAGTAGAAGGGCTCTGATATTTTGGAGCCTTTTTTTATATTTATGGAACATTAAGTTTTTGGGATTTGTTCATAATTCAACTATTTTAGTTGAATTATTGAAATTCATTTTTTTTTTGTCTTAAGAAACTACCATCCCATTCACCTCATCCAAAACATGGTTGGTAAAGCTTTTTAAATAGATTTCCGCTGTCCTTAAAGAATTATGCCCTAAGCCCTTATATTTCCATGAACTTGGCATTCTTGGCAGGAGTGACGGATGGTCTACGTAGTAAAATTCTCTTCAATGCCTGCATCTTTGGCAATGATCTTAAGGTTTTCGTTCATCCTTCTTCTTAGGGTTTTGTATTTTTCAAAGTGCTTTGTGTTAACATCATAGTTTGCAGGAAACAGATACCCTTCAGCTGATTTACTCTCGATGTAAAATTCAAATTAACAAACTAACACAATGATTTCAATTTCATTATAATATACTGCTGCGGAAATCTAGTAACTCTTCCACTCCAATCATTCCAATACCCCTACTTTCCTCCAGTCTATTATTTCCGTCTTCATTTTCCAGTTTTCTTCTACACCCTCCCGACCGTGGGAAAGCGCTAACTGAAAAAATAGCTTGACTTATCTTCTCCCTAACCATAAACATTCCTATCCATGGAAATGTTCCATAGCCTCCTCGTTGCACTTGAATGGATTAAAACACCAATGAATAAATAATAAATGGATTGGCGCAGTCACGATAT
>TARA_R110002153_G_scaffold15058_5_pt1 | contig 12567 bp, 9 predicted proteins | sample TARA_R110002153 | Tara Oceans TARA_R110002153 (sample SAMEA4398193) | marine metagenome | biome: Polar Biome; feature: [SRF] surface water layer (ENVO:00010504); material: water (ENVO:00002006), including particulate matter (ENVO:01000060) such as... | depth 5 m
AAATTCGCCAGGAATAACCCTGGTAACCATCTTAGGTGCATGTGGTTTAACATCGTCATTAGGTGCTGCAATGGTATCTACCAATTTGCTTAGGATGTGCAAACGTCCCGCTCCGGCCTGCTTTAGTGCATTGACCAAAATTTCATAGGATAATCCCTTTACTTTAATGTCCATTTGGCAAGCGGTGATTCCGTCTGCCGTACCTGTTACTTTAAAGTCCATATCCCCAAGATGATCTTCATCACCAAGTATATCGGACAATACAGCGTATTTTCCTGAGTCGCTATCGGAAATCAATCCCATGGCAATACCGGATACCGGTTTCTTTAATTGTACCCCAGCGTCCATCAATGCCATAGTTCCGGCACAGACCGTTGCCATGGAAGACGAACCGTTGGATTCCAATACCTCGGATACCACACGTACTGTATAAGGACAATCCTCAGGGACCATACCTTTTAAGGCACGTTGGGCCAAGTTACCATGTCCAACCTCTCTACGGGAAGTACCTCTAATAGGTCTTGCTTCTCCAGTTGAGAATGGAGGGAAGTTATAATGTAGATAGAAAGTTTCCTCTCCTTCAAACGATGGCATGTCTATTTGGTTGGCTTCCCTTGAAGTTCCCAAAGTAACCGTTGCCAAAGCTTGGGTTTCTCCACGAGTAAAAATTGCGGAACCGTGGGTTGATGGTAAATAATCAACTTCACACCAGATTGGTCTAATTTCATCTGTTTTTCTACCGTCCAAACGTAGTCCGTCATTCAAGGTAAGATCCCTAACCGCAGCTTTTTCAGCTTTGTAGTAGTATCTGGAAACCAAATCCCCGAAATCTGCCAATTCCTCTTCAGAAAAAGTAGCTTTTATTTCTTCTTTTATGGCGTCGAATGCTGCACTTCTTTCGTGCTTTGCTGAACCGGCTTTTGCAATGGCATAAACCTTGTCATAAGCCATGTCGTGGATTTTCTTGGCCAAATCCTCATCTTCCCTTTCTGGCTCGTATTCACGAACTTCTTTTCTGCCAAATGCTTCTGCCAACCTAAGTTGGGCAGCACATTGTACCTTAATGGCATCATGGGCAAATTTAATGGCTTCCACCATTTCCTCCTCGGAAATCTCCTTCATTTCACCTTCAACCATCATAACAGAATCTGCCGAAGCACCGATTACCATATCGATATCCGATACCAATAATTGGGCCCTGGTTGGATTGATTATGAATTCACCATCAATACGACCAACACGCACCTCTGAAATAGCACATTCAAATGGGAAATCTGAAAGTTGGATAGCTGCAGAAGCGGCCAATCCCGCCATAGCATCTGGCATAACATCCTCATCATGGGACATTAGTTGGATCATCACCTGGGTTTCAGCATGGTAATCCTTAGGGAATAGTGGACGTAAAACACGATCCACCAATCTCATTGTCAATACTTCACCGTCACTTGGTCTTGCTTCTCTCTTGAAGAAACCTCCTGGGTAACGACCTGAAGCTGCAAATTTTTCACGGTAATCTACCGTTAGTGGAAGGAAATCCACATCACTTTGTTTGTAATTGGAAACTACTGTACATAACAACATACATTTTCCAGACTGAACAACAACAGAACCATGGGCCTGTTTTGCCAATTTTCCGGTTTCGATAGAAATTTCCCTACCGTCACCAAGGTCAATGACCTCTCTAAATACTTTTGGTATCATAAATACGAATTAAAACCTGTCTCATTACAGGTTTGTTAAACAATGGTCTTTCGTCTGTTATAGACGCGTTGTTGTGTTGTAGTTGTGTGTTGTTGACCAATGAAAAACTATGTGCAAGCTTTTTGTTTGTGCCCTAAGGTAAACCTCCGGGACTTTACAATAGTATTGAAAAAACAATAATATTGATATTGTAAAAAAGGGGAAAGTAACACTTTCCCCTTTTGGTAAATTATTTTCTAATTCCTAATTCTTTAATTATAGCACGATATCTAATGATATCTTTTTTAATCAAGTAATCTAGAAGAGATCTTCTCTTACCTACCAACTTTACCAAAGAACGCTCCGTGTTAAAATCCTTACGGTTCTTTTTTAAATGCTCTGTTAAGTGGTTGATTCTGTGGGTAAACAAGGCAATCTGCCCTTCAGCAGAACCTGTGTTTTTTTCTTCCCCGCCGTGTTTCTTAAAAATCTCGGCCTTTACTTCTTTAGTTAAATACATTCCAATATTATTTTAATGATTTTTATGTACATGATTGATTTTCAATCAGGGCGCAAAGATAGACTTTTTTTTAGAAACCTTGTGCAATCCTAATATTTTTTGAAAGGTGTATTAAACTTTTTTAATTATCCGGCGTCCTATTATAAAACGTTAAAGAAATGTTATTGCAAATGGGCAGTAACGGATCTTAATGCTGGCCAGCGACAGAATTGAAATTTTTCTTATTGTAAACATTTAAATCAAAACAGATGAAAAAAAGTCTCAAAAAATCGAACTTAACAGGATGGTTGCTAATGGTCTTATTGGTAATGGGTTCCTGTAACAATGAAGAGTCAAACAGTGTGGAAGAGGATACCACTTTTGAAATTGCAGAACTTGTGGCTAGCGATGAAGCCGATTTAATTTCGGAGGAAATTGCCAACATAGGAGAAGATGTTTATGCCACTGAAGAGATCAGGGCTACCTCAAAATCGTTCTTTCTTTCCAATTATTTGCCAGAATGTGTCGTAATAACAACAGTGGTTACCAATGACACAAAAGATACTTCCATTGATTTTGGTGGGGGTTGCGAGATGCCCAATGGCAATCTATTAAGTGGAATTATCCATTTAAGTTATGCCAAGGACATGGATGCGGCAACCAAGACCATTGTTCTTTCCTTGGAGAATTTCACCTTTAATGAGGTGGCCGTAACAGGGGGAGCCACTTTGGTGCGAAATCGTGCCAACGACAACGGTAACCCCCAATCTGATGCCGTTGCCAGTTATAACGGGGTATGGCCAGACGGAAGTGTTGCCAGTTTTACAGGAAATAGGACACGGGAATGGGTAGAGGGTTATGGTTCCGGATTTTGGGCCGATAATGTTTTTCTTATTTCCGGTGAAGGTACCTATACAAATAAAGCGGGTGATGTTTATTCCAGGGAAACTATAAGCTCCCTGCGCAGGGAATTGTCCTGCCGGTTTATTGTTAGCGGGGTCTTGGAGATTTCTAAAAATGATGCCACAGCGAGTCTCGATTTTGGAGACGGCACTTGTGATGCCAAGGGAACCTTGACCCTTCCAAATGGGGAAACCACGGAAATTTTTCTAAGAAGGTTTAATAAGTAGGAATGCTTAAATAAAAAAGGCCCTGATCATGATCAGGGCCTTTAATTTTTTATACTCTAACAGGGTTATTTTCTATTAAATCTATATAAAGATTAATTTTCTTCTTAAGGTCCCTGCGATGGACAATAAAATCTAAAAATCCATGTTCCTGTAGGAATTCGGCAGTCTGAAACCCTTCCGGTAATTCTTTACCGGTAGCTTCTTTCACCACACGCGGACCAGCAAAGCCGATCAAGGCCCCAGGTTCGGAAATATTTATATCCCCAAGCATAGCATATGAAGCTGTTGTTCCTCCAGTGGTGGGATCCGTGCACAAGGAAATATAAGGGATGCCGGCATCTGCAAGCTGTGCCAATTTAGCCGATGTTTTTGCCAATTGCATAAGGGACAATGCTGCTTCCATCATACGTGCACCTCCAGATTTGGAAATCATGACAAAGGGGATTTTCTTTTTGATGGAATAATCGATACCCCTTGCTATTTTTTCTCCTACCACACTGCCCATAGAACCACCAATAAAGCTGAAGTCCATACAGCAAATAACTACATCCTTTCCAAGGGATTTGCCCACTCCGGTCCTTACGGCATCCTTAAGGCCTGTTTTTGCTTCGGCCGCCTTTAATCTTTCCACATACTTTTTAGTGTCCTCAAATTTCAAGGGATCCTTGGAAGTAAGTTTTGCATCCAACTCGGTAAACTTGTTGTTGTCGAAAAGAATTTCGAAATATTCCTTACTACCTATTCGTACATGATAATCATCCTCTGGGCTTACATAAAAATTCTTTGCCAACTCATCGGATTCAACAATTTTTCCGGTAGGTGATTTGTACCAAAGGCCCCTTGGGGTATCCTTTTTCTGGTCCGTTGCAGTTTGTATTCCTTTTTCCTTTCTTTTAAACCAAGACGACATAAGCTTTCTTTTTGGGTTGGGGGATTATAGGGTATTCACATTATTAAGGTCCTCAAAAGCCTTTTTAAGACGTGTAACAAACGTTTTTTCTCCTTCTCTTAACCAAACACGTGGGTCGTAATGCTTTTTGTTTGGCTCGTCGGCACCGTTTGGATTACCGATCTGGGATTGTAAATAGTCCTTTTTACCTTGAATATAGTCCCTGATCCCTTCAAGGAAGGCATACTGTAAATCGGTATCAATATTCATTTTAATAACACCATATCCTATAGCCTCACGTATTTCCTCAACGGTAGATCCCGATCCACCATGGAATACGAAATCTATATGGTTGTGTTCAACACCGTATTTCTCAGTGACAAATTCTTGCGAATTTTTAAGGATCTTTGGGGTCAATTTTACGTTTCCAGGCTTGTAAACACCGTGTACATTACCAAATGCGGCGGCAATGGTAAATTTAGGGCTCACTTTGGAAAGCTCTTCGTAGGCATAGGCAACCTCTTCCGGTTGTGTATATAGTTTGGAATCGTCCACATCCGTGTTGTCCACACCATCCTCTTCACCTCCTGTGATTCCCAATTCTATTTCCAGGGTCATTCCCATCTTGCTCATTCTGGCAAGATATTTTTTGCAAATTTCAATATTCTCTTCTATTGGCTCCTCCGATAGGTCTATCATGTGTGAGCTGTATAACGGTTTTCCCGTTTCCTTGAAATGTTTTTCACTTGCATCCAACAAACCATCTATCCAAGGCAATAATTTTTTGGCACAATGGTCTGTGTGCAATATAACGGTTGCACCATAGGCTTCGGCCAATTGATGAACGTGCTTTGCTCCTGCAACGGCACCCAAAATAGCGGCTTGCTGACCGTCATTGGATAAGCCTTTTCCGGCATTGAACTGTGCTCCTCCGTTCGAGAACTGTATAATTACTGGAGCATTTAAACTGGCAGCAGTTTCCAAAACTCCGTTTATAGTGTTCGATCCTATAACATTAACAGCAGGTAGGGCAAATCCTTTTTCTTTAGCATAATTGAAAATTTTCTGTACCTCATCTCCGGTTGCAACTCCTGGTTTAATATTGTGTGCCATATTCTTGTTTTAGTGTAGTTAATTAAAAAGATGGGACAAAAGTAATAAAATAATCAGCTTTAAAAAGGATAATTTATACCTATGTTGAATACTGCGTTGGATAGATTGTAGTCCCTAAACCATCTTTTTGAAGATTCTTCAGCGGGATTATAAGTTTTAAGACCCATATCCAACCTGAATACAAAATACGTAAAATCGTAACGAATTCCAAGACCGGTTCCCAAAGCGATGTCTGCCAAGGAGCCCAAATTTTCGAAGGTGGCCTTCTCATCGGTAACATTGTCCAGGGCATTCCAGATGTTACCGGCATCGGCAAATAGGGCCCCTTTAATATCACCAACTATTGGAAACCTATATTCCAAATTGAAGGCGATTTTTAAATTTGCTTCGTTAAAGTCGTTTACGTCTTCAGTTCTGCCTGGTCCCAGGGAATAAGGCAGCCAGGCGCGGTTGTCGTTGGAACCGCCGGCAAAATAACTTCTTACGAAGGGTATGTTGTCCGAATTTCCATAGGGTATCGCAATACCAAAGAAACTCCTAAAGGCCAATACATTCGTCCTTGAAGTGCTCCAATGTTTTATGTAGTCGAATTCGGTTTTTATATATTGGGAAAAGGGCACGTTAAATACCAAGAGTTTGTCGTCATCACTAGTGTAGAATGGAATTATTTTGGATATTCCGGACAATAGGTTCCCTGCACTTTCCAATTTGAACCTAAACTGATAGAAATCGTTATCAGCTGTGCCAGTTTTATTGTTTTTGGTAAAAGTGTAATTGCTTGCGAAAATTAAATTGTTTTCAGTAAGCCTTATTCGCCTTTCCTCAATACTGCTCACATCCTCAAAATCCGTGTCGCTGGAAGTGACATCTCCATTTAGAATGGCGTTGGTAAAGCCCGTAGTACCTTCAGGAATAATCAACTGGAGATCCGTACTGCCATCAACGGTCTCATAATATTGGGCCAGTGCGGGATCGGTTTCATAATTGTCGGCAATTTCATCCACATTTTCATAGGTGCTCTCATATACTGCAAAGAACCGGTCTGGGTTTACATTGCGAACAAATTGGACATTTAGCAGCTCGGCCGCATTCTTTTTGAAATCTGTTGGGGACCAATTATATCCAAAAACAGTATTCAAGGTTTGCTTGTCCAAGCCAATATTCTGTTGAAAACTCGTTCCAATAGATAATTTGGTCTTGGGAAGCATGTAGTTGGGTATAATTCTGGATGTATTTACAAAGGGGAACCAAATTCGAGGTAAATTAAGGTTGATATCGGCTCCCGTTTCCAATATGTTGAAAAAGCGGTTGTCCGCTATGTCCGGATCACTGGAAGCCCCAATGCTTATCCTTCCTGAAATGCTCAGGTTTTCTGCACCTTTGAACAAATTTCTGGCTTGTAAGGATGGACTAAACCCTATTCCTAAAAATTGAATGTTGGAATGGGTTACATCAAAATCGGTACCCAATGAATATCTAGGACGCGGCGACAGATAGATATTGGCCGTTAATTCTGAATTTGTACTGTCTGCTACGAATTCAATATTGGGATATTTAAAAGTGTTAAGGTTGGTAATTTGTCTATAGGTTCTAATCCTGTTAATTTCCCTGTAGATACTGTCCTTTTTTAAGAAAACGGCATCTGTAAGGGTTTTTGGCTTGTATCTCAGTTTTCCTTGGTAATAGATCGTGAAATCTTTATAATCCACCTTTTTTAGGCTATCCAACCCATTGTTGAAGGTGTAGTTGGTGTAAATATTTATTTTCTTGAAGGTATGTACCTTGTATTCCGAAGTGGAAAGTGCGTTATCTGTCCTGGTTTTCAGATCTTCAATATTTAAAAGGATATCCATTTTTTGATTGTTCCCCAGTTTGGTGGTGTCTCCAATTAAATCGTAGGAAATGGAACTCTCTTGAAAGTTATGGATTCCGGTGTTTCTAAAAAGATTGGTCAATCGTTCCCTTTCACTATTAAAATTGTCGAGGTCTATCCGTTGCCCTGATTTTATAAAGGAATTACTCTTGTTTGCCTTGTTGATGGAGTCCAAGGCAGAGGAAGTAATATTCGTAGATACCGAGTCTATAAGATAAGGTGTGCCCAGATCTAACCTGTAGTTCATAATGGCCCGTTGCTTTCTAGCGCTGGTATCTATTTTATAGGTAGTGGAGTTATTAAAATATCCCTTACTTTTATAATAGGCATTTAGTCTTTGCAACGACCTTCTTGTTCTTGAGGTGTCTATAATGGTTGGAGGTTCTCCAATATTCTTTAACCATACGCTGGCTCCTTTGACCAAAAAGGACTCTCCCAATCTTTCCACCTGTTTTTTAGATAGTATATTGATTAGGCGCTGCTCTCTTTTTTCTTTTTTGTGCAACCAGACCTGATAGGAAGAATCTGGGTTTTTCTTGGCAAGGTTGTAAAGATTTAATCTTAGGGGGTATCCCAATAAGGTGCTGTTGGGTTTTTGAAAAATAAGGCTATGTATGTCTTCATCGGTAACTTTTACACTATCGGCATAAATTAGGTTTTTGGTCAATAGGAGTTCGTCATCGCCAACTCTTTTTATTGCATTGCAGGAGGTAATTGCAATTACTAGCAATAATAATCCTATTTTCGTAATGTTTAAATGCATACACGGCCGTGTCCTCATAGAAGTCAAAAATACATTATTTGTATGGTTGTTAAAAGCCAAATAAAATTTATAAAAAATTTACAGCAAAAAAAGTACCGAACGCAAAACAAGTTGTTTGTGGTGGAGGGGATAAAGACAGTTCGGGAACTACTTAATTCTTCCCTGAAGGTCTATAGAATATATGTTACGGACAGCACCGTGTTGGAGTTTAAGGGAGACTTTGTTGAGGTGATAAGTGAGGGGGAATTGAAAAAAATGAGCGGATTGTCCACTCCAAATAAGGTCTTGGGCGTATTTCATTTTCCGGTACCCGAGCCATTGGATTTTTCTGATTGGATCATTGCTTTGGACGATGTTCGGGACCCTGGAAATATGGGTACTATTATTCGTCTTTGCGATTGGTTTGGGATCAAGAGCCTACTATGTTCATCTAATTCCGTGGATTGCTATAATCCTAAAGTTCTTCAGGCAACTATGGGATCCATAACCAGGGTAAATATTGTGTACGGAGATTTGAAAAGGATTTTCAGCAATTCCGAGGTTGCAGTGTACGGTGCGTTTATGGATGGTGTAGAGGTTTATAAGGAAAAATTTCCCAAAAGGGGAATATTGATAATGGGGAATGAGGCCAATGGGGTGTCGGAAGCCATTGAGTCCTTGGTTGAGAAAAAAATTAGCATTCCACAGTTCGGGCCCAAAACTACTGAAAGTTTAAATGTGGCAACAGCCACTGCCATTTTGTTGAACGAAATTAGAAGGGGATAATTCTCTACTCAAAGGTAAAATTGATAAAAAGTCCCCTGGTCATCATTGCTTCAACATTGCCAGTCCATGGGCTATTGGGGTCATTATCGCGTATCAATTCATCATTAATGGCAAAAACTCCGCGGATAGAGGGAGTGAACTTGAAATATTCCAAATAGAAATCGATCCCAAAACCCATTTCGTAATAATAGGTGGTCTTTTTCATTCGGAAAGTGGCGCTGCTGTTGTCGTCCAAACTTTGTTCATTACTGCCCAGGTTTAATGAGGTTGACGCCCCGCCAACCAGAAATGGTTTCCAATTCCCCAGTCTTAGGGTGCTGACCTTTAGGAGCAAGGGAAAATTTATATAGGTCGATTTTACCTCCCTTATGGCATCCCTTTCGTTATCAAACCCTGGAAAGCCCAAATTTCTCTGGTTGTAGTGCAATCCAGGTTCGAAGCGAAGATCCAAAAATTTGTTAAGTCGCAGTTCCCCGATCAGCCCTACGTTAAATCCAAATGATTTGTCCACCAGAATATCGGGTAGATCGTCTTTGTATTCAAATTTAAAGTCATATTGGTTGAAGCCTAAAAAATATCCCCAATTTAGTAATGGCTTGTCCTCATTTTCAAGGTTCATTACGGGTTTTTCATTAAACTGGGCCATGGCCGTGTTGCCCAGAGTACAAAAAGCAATAAAAAGAACAAAAATATTTTTCATATTTTACTTTGTAGCTACGTAAATAGAGGCAACCCCAAATGTTTGGGGTCTATTGTCTATACCTATAAACCCAATTTTTGCCAAAATATTGTTGAACTGTTTTCCATGGGGGAAGGCAGCTGCGGATTCGGATAAATAGGCATAGGCACTGCGATCTTTGGAAAATAATTTTCCAATGGCCGGCAGTATGAATTTGGTGTAGAATTTATAACCTTGTTTGAAGGGCGTTTTTGTGGGAATGGAGGTTTCAAGAACTACAAATGAGCCTCCTGGCTTTAGGACCCGATATATTTCCTTGAGTCCTTTTTCAAGATTTTCAAAATTCCGTACTCCAAATGCAACTGTAATGGCATCAAAGGAATTGTTTTCAAAAGGCAGATTTTCACTATCACCAACAATCATTTTGATAGTTTCCCCCAGTTTTTTTTCCAAAATTTTTCTTTTGCCAACTTCCAACATTCCTGGAGAGATATCCAAGCCGATAATCTCTTTGGCCCCTGTTTTGGTCATGTTAATGGCCAAGTCGCCCGTTCCGGTAGCAATGTCCAAAATTTTCGCAGGTTTTTTTTCGGAGACTATGGATACTACGCGCTTTCGCCATCTAATATCAATTCCAAAGGATATAACCCTGTTAAGTCCATCGTAATTTCCAGAAATGGTATCAAACATTTTTGTAACCTGTTCCTTTTTGCCTAGCGTTGAATCTTTATAAGGGGTCACCTTTTTATCCATAATCATTAAATTTTTGGTAAAGATACTATATAGACCTAAAGATATACTTCTAATTTTTACAATAAGAGATGACCTCTATCTGCTTAACTGGTGTATTTTAGAATACAACCCAATTTAATTATGTAATTTTGTCGCGCTTACAGTCAGATTTTAATTGAAATATGATTTAGCAAGCTTCTTTCCTATATGGGAAAAATGGATTGATTCGGAATTCGAAAAGGAGTTGTACAAAGGAAATAGATTTGGTTTATAATTAAATTTAGGATACTTGGGGTGTAAAACTATAACAACACAGGATTAACCATTAAATATTGTGTACTTCGATTGATGAAAAACAATTTATATAACAGATGAAAATTATTATTGCAGGGGCTGGTGAAGTAGGTTTTCATTTGGCCAAATTACTGTCCTACGAATCCCAGGATATTACTCTGATAGATAGTAATAAGGATAGTTTATCTTATGCAGACAGTCATTTGGATATTAGGGTGCTTAGGGGAGACGCTACTTCCATTGCCATTTTAAAGGATGCTCAGGTAGAGAGATCCGATCTGGTTATTGGAGTAACCTCTTCGGAGACCACTAATATTACTTTGTGCATGTTGGCAAAACAATTGGGATGTAAGCGTACCATAGCCCGTATCTCCAACGCTGAATTTATTCATAACAAGGAAGCCATTAGATTTCCGGACTTGGGTATAGATGAGCTTATTTCTCCGGAGGCTTTGGCAGCTACCGAAATTCAACTATTGTTGAATCAATCCGCATTTAACAATACTTACGAATTTGAGGAAGGTCTTCTGATTATGGTGGGTGTATCCTTGCCGAGTACCGCACCTTTTGTAGGAAAGACGGTAAAGGAGGCGGCCCAGATTTTTTCTGAACTACATTTTATGCCCATCGCCATTCAAAGGATGGGTACCCAATACACAATAGTGCCAAGGGGCGATACTGTTTTTAAGGATAATGATCAGGTGTATTTTATAACTTCCAGAGAGGGCTTGGATGAACTGTACAAACTCACCGGGAAGGAGAAGAAGGAAATCAAAAACGTAATGATACTTGGTGGTAGTAAGGTAGGCTTTAAAACCGCCCGTGATCTTTGCAGAAATAAGTTTAACGTAAAGCTTATTGAGAAAAGTAAGGAAAAGGCTTTCGATTTGGCAGATGAGCTGCCCAATGCCCTCATCATTAATGGTGATGGTAGAAATGTAGAGCTTTTGGAAGAGGAAAATTTGGAGGCCATGGATGCTTTCGTGGCTGTTACCGGAAATTCTGAAACGAATATAATGTCTTGCTTGGTTGCCAAATCCAAAAATGTTAAAAAGACAATTGCCCTAGTGGAGAATATGGATTATTTTCAATTATCACACTCCATAGGAATAGATACCCTGCTTAATAAAAAGCTATTGGCTGCGAATAATATCTTCAGGCATATCCGTAAAGGTGAAATTGTAGCGATGACCAGGCTGAATAATTTAAATGCAGAGATTTTAGAATTCATTGTTAAGCCAACATCGCAGGTAAACGGACAAATAATTAGGGAGCTGGAATTTCCTGAGGAAGCTACCATTGGAGGGGTAATCCGCGATAATCAAGGGATTATTGCCTTAGGGGGATTTAGAATTACAGAAGGCGATAGGGTAGTGGTGTGTTGTTTGCCAAGTGCCATTCCGAAAATTGAAAAGCTATTCCTTTAGTATGGGCTTAAATTCGAAAATTATCTTTCACCTCATGGGATTGCTATTACTTTGTAATGGTTTTTTTATGATTTTGGCTGCAGTGGTAAGTGGAGTCTATGATGATGGAGCTACCTTGGATATTACCCTTGCGGCAGTGGTTACGATGCTTGTTGGTGTTTTGGCCATGTTCTATACGCGAAACCACAAAAAAGAGGTTAAGCGAAAGGAAGGATACATCATTGTTACTTTTGGTTGGTTGGTCATGTCCGCCTCGGGGATGTTGCCCTATCTTTTTTCAGGGGCCATTCCAGACGTCACCAATGCCTTTTTTGAGACTATGTCCGGGTATACCACTACTGGTGCTTCGGTGGTGGACGATATAGAGGTTTTACCGGAAGGGATCCTATTGTGGAGGAGTTTAACCCATTGGATAGGTGGGATGGGGATTATAGTTCTTGCAATTGCTATTTTGCCTTTATTGGGTATTGGGGGAATGCAATTGTTTGCGGCTGAGGCTCCTGGGCCAAGTGGGGACAAATTACATCCAAGGATTACGGATACAGCCAAGCGACTTTGGTTGATTTACTTTAGCTACACCGTGGCCGAGACCCTATTGTTGAAATTGGCCGGAATGTCCTTTTTTGATGCAGTAAACCATTCTTTGGCAACCCTTTCCACTGGAGGTTTTTCTACCAAAAACGCCAGTATGGCTTATTGGAACGATCAACCTTTAATACAATA
>TARA_R110002153_G_scaffold47646_3_pt1 | contig 12545 bp, 27 predicted proteins | sample TARA_R110002153 | Tara Oceans TARA_R110002153 (sample SAMEA4398193) | marine metagenome | biome: Polar Biome; feature: [SRF] surface water layer (ENVO:00010504); material: water (ENVO:00002006), including particulate matter (ENVO:01000060) such as... | depth 5 m
TACTTTCATTCTGTGCCGCTCTGGATGACTTTAACATCCTTCTTGGGGAGAATCTTTGTTCCCCCCTCATTCAAACGAACTTGACACCAAAGGTCATCCCGTTTGATAGCATCGCAAGGCTCGACCACTACGCCAATGCCTGTCTTAGCGTTGCCAATCCGACACTCAACCAAGTCTCCGACCATAGGCTGAACCCAGTCTTCTTCTGCTCCGAACATTTCGTGGTTACTCATATCTTTTTTCATTTTATTCTCCTACAAGAAAAGGAGTTGGTTAGTGTCTGAATCGGTAACTGCTCTTCTGGGAGTCCTCGTTCTTTTACATAACGAACTTCCAGCAAGCCGGGACGCTCAGGGTCAGGGTCGGTATCAATAACGATAGCCAGCCCCTTGTGACGGTTCCAATCGCAGTCAGGGTCAATCTTGTAACCAATCTCAACCAACTCGCCAACCTTGAGACTTCTTCTAATTACAGTCATGTTATTTCCTAGTGTGATGAATCAATATCAACAGGAGCATCAATCAACTCCTGAATCTTCTCCTCTGCTGCTACGACCCGCTGGGCTAGTTCAACCAAGACGCGAGTATGTCCTTCAGGGTTTCGGTCCATCCAAGGCTCATAGGCTTCAATAGCCTTCTTCAACTCCTCTAAACCGCCTACTTCGACCATTACTTTGCTTTTCATTACTCTCTCCTTTTTGGGTACACTTATTAGACGTAGGGAATTCAAAGATATTCAAATTATTTTTGTGGCATCCAAATAATCTCGCCATGCTCAGGCAATGGCACACTGTTCTTGAATTTCACCCCAGCATTGTTGCAGTTTGTGGTCTTTGGCTTGCCCTTCTTGTTCACCCATGTTCCCGACTCGATTGATTCAACCATCGGGGTGAGTTGGGAGATGACGTGAGAGGTGTGCATCTGAACTATTGCTAGGATATCTCCACTTCGCTCCGAGTAGAGACAAAGCGCATGGTTAATTCCAGAGTATTTTTCCAGCGCAGCCCGGTGATACGCTCCGTTGTAGACTCCATTCAACTTGATACTAAGTTTACCACTGTACCACGCCTCTAAATCCTTGACCATAACGGACTTGTATTCCCAGTACTTCCCAGTATTGGGGTCCATGGCATCGGAGCCATAGAATCTTGACCCTTTACCCCCTGACGTTTTCTTGTGAACAACGTGACCTAAGTTGTTAGCGATAAGAGTTTCCCTCCACTTTCCTTTACTAAGGGGATTAGTAATGCCCCACTCTTCAAGATACGTGTCGTTGAGCATGTTAATCATGAGCTTGACCCTATCGGTGGGCGAGATTGAGTTCATGAGGGTTTTGATGGAATCGTGCTTCTTGTTTTCTAGCGATGACATATTTTCTCCTTTGAGGATATTAAAAGAAAATACCCCTACAGAATGTAGGGGCAGTAAGGGTTATTCGTACCAGCAGTTTGTGCCAGCATCCCAAGCGTCATTCCAGTAGTAGTCGACACATGACGTGTACTCGCACACTTCGTAAACATACTCATGAGGGTTAACCCAGACGATATTCCAGTCATAGTCATAGCAACACTCTTGACTGCCAGACGCTTCACAATAGTCAGTATAATAGGGCTCAGGAGTGTAATATTCCTCGACGATAACGACAGAACCTCCGCAATAGTATTCGTCTTCACCGCCCCAACAGTCATCAACTCCATCACATTCCCACTCGTAGGGAATGCCAACCCCGTCATCACAGTAAAATTGGGCTGACTCCTCATAAATAACAGTGGTCGAGGATGGATAAGGCGATGGCTCTTGCACAATAACTGTGGGTGAAGGCGACGATTTATAAACAACGGTTGGACCGTGCTTAGGGTATACGGTTGTGTGTGTACGAAAATCGCAACCTGAGATTGCCACCACGATGGTTGCAGTGATAATGAGCGTCAGTAACTTTTTCATTGTTCTCTCCTTTTTTCCATTCATTAATTAGACGTAAAGAATATCGGAATATTCAAACTTTTTTCACTTAATTCATAAATGGTCTGTAGCTGGAGTTGCCTGTTGGCGTAATAATGTTCGATTTCTTCAATATTTTCAGTTTCTTGCGGTGCTTCTTGCTTGTTGCTAGCCACAATCACGCTTTCATCTTCATTCCCAAATAAGTCAATCTCAATTACCATAACATATCCTCCTTATGCTTCTGCTTCTACTACTCGGAGCCACTGTGAGTGAACCACGGTAGGCTTTCTGGTTGAAGGGAAGACTACTATAAAACAGTCTTTTGCTCTAACCCCTAATGGTGAACCTTGCTTGTCCAAATCCATGGGGTCAGCAACCCCGATAACCATCCCGATTTGTCCGTGGCAGTTCAGCATATCGTCGGGGTCACGGTTCTTGATGAACATGGTATCCCAGCAAAGCACTGAGGAGCCAATCGCTGCCGTTATAACATCAGTTTTCAAGCCAAAATCTTCAACCATAGTGTCCTTCCTTGTCTAATGGTTCTCTTATTAGACGAAGTGAGTTCAAGAATATTCAAAAAAACCCCTCCTATTAGTAACTAGCCTGTATAAAGTTAATAATTCATATAATCCCCTTGCTTTTGTTACCTTTAGTCTACCACAACGATCCTCTCATTGGTAGTAAAATATGGTCTTTGTGCGTAGTCGCTCGTGGTCATCCACATGCGCTGGCACTTGCTTGCTTTGGGCTTGGGTGCCATCAAATCTGTCAGGATGATATGACCGTCAAAACTGCGCTTGTTAACATATTCGGTTGGAGCATCAAAGCACGTTCCCCCTGATAACACACGCCCCCACTTCTTGTTCTCTCCCTTCTTCCAGTTATATACCTTATCCTCAAATACTTCTGTATCAAAAGGCACAACAGTAAATTCAGCATACTTAGCTAGTTTGTTGAGTTCATTGAAAAACATGTTGAGCATCTCATCCGATACCGAGCCAGACTGGTCAATAGAGATTGCAATCTTGGCGGTCCTGCTGGTCTTGCGTCCAGCGTGAATGTATGGATATCGCCTGTTGATTCTCTTCATGCTCGACTGTCTATTAGCCCTCTGACTAGTTTTGATGAAGTACCGCAAGACCTTACGCCAGTCAACTTTGGTCTGAATGCGATTCATGATATCTCTGCGAACGTCGTGGGATACACTACCCCAGCTTGAACTCCTAGCGCTTTCCTCTGCCGCTTTCTTGATATTCTCCTTCAGACGTTCCCTAGCCATAGCTTTGACTTGTTCAGGTACCGCTTCCCACCCATCGTGGTCATCAAACTGTCCCTCAGACGCCTCTTCGGCAAACTGGGGATTGTTCTTGGATTCTTCTTTCAAATAGGCGTAATACCATTCAGCACTTCGACCTTCAGGATAATCCTTATATGGACCTTGCCCCGGTTTAACACACCCATCTGGCAGATTACTGAGATGAGAATTGATAGACAGGTCAGTGGCAATATTCCACATCATTGTCATCTCCTTCTCCCCTTTATCATTGGTGGGTAGTCTACCAGTTACATGCTCAAAAACACAATGATAAAATTCATGCAGCAACACATCTTTCTTTTCATAATCGGATAGATTCTCGAAGAACTCTGGATTGTACAGCAATTCAAATTGTGCAGTATCCTTATTGATACAGACACCAGCAGTGGGAATTGCAGAAGTCTTGCGCTTTTCAATCTGTCTAGAGAGAATGGCAAAGAATGGCTCATCCATCAGCAACCGGGCAACGTGTGTATTGAGGTCAAACATGACTATCCTCCTTGTTCATATACTTAGACGTGGCGCATTCAATAATATTCAAAGAATATTACTCTTTGGGCTCAGGTGGCTGTAGCATCTCCAGCAGATGACTGCTTACAGATACACCATCAATGTTAGACTTATGCAAATTGATAATATTATCCGTACTATTGCCCTCTTTTCCAAGCGCGGTCCATAATTTCATTGCCGCCTCGGATGGGAGCAATACAAAATATGCAGCAACATTATCCATTTGCTCCTGTGGAATAGCCTCTTTGAAGACCTCCTCTGATTCCATCTTCTCAATTAGAGAGCAGTGGTCATTGATAGAAAAATCCTCCACCTTATCTAACTTTCCATCCTCTAAAATATCTTTGACGGTTACCTGCGTCGAGTAGTTCATAGCAAAGTCATTCAATGACACTGCTCCCTCGAACCCGACAAACCCGGACGCCAAGTTAAAGAACATTGGACCGGCTGAACCTTGAGGGTCTTGGAGGAACTCAGCCGCTTGCATGCACTCGTCCAGTCGCGCCCATGACCGTCGAGACGGATATACTTTGTTAGGCTCGAAGTCTCCAGAGTGCTCCAAGTGTTTGTGATTCTGGTTGATGAAATCCCAGACAACCCCGCTGACCCTATCCTTAGCCCAAATTAGCCAGTCTTCAACAGTAGGCTCGACATCGAATACAGTCCAACGGTCCAACTCGGCAGGATCCATCTCACCAACTTGGTATTGGTCGCCATGCTCTCCACCATTGACGGCAGCAAAGATAAGGGTGTCCTTATGAAGAACATGACCATTCAATTTGCGAGAGTCGGTTAACTCGAAGATACCTTGACGCACTTCGATAGTGGCTCGGTCAACTTCATCGAGGAAAAGCACAACCGGATTATCACAAGCGGTCTTGAACCAATCTGGTGGGTTGAATGAAGTGGTGTTACCATCAGTGGATGGCAGACCAACCAAGTCACCTTCTGTCATCTGGGATGCTCGACGTTCAACGACAGGCATCTTGATGGCAGCAGCAATCTGGTATACAACCTCGGACTTGCCAACACCGTGGCGTCCACGGATAAGAACCGGCTTACGAACTGCTGTGACGTGAGGTGCTACTTTAATAAATGTTGCGAAATCGATTGCCATGGTGGGTTGCCTCCTGTTTGGCTGGTTACAATAATTAGACGTTAGCTACTGCCATTCTATTCAAACTTTTTTCATTTTCTTTATATGACGTTCTTCAATGAAGAAATTAGTGTTGCCACCTACAGGCACAATCCTGTATATTTTCGCACCTTTGCAGGCAGAAACGACAGGTTGTGCATCAGTCTGTACAACCAAAAATATTCCTTGTGGGGATGAATCTTTTATTCTCCATGGAGCAGATGAGCGCAGTGAGACCAGAGCGCCAGCAGGATATTGAGCTTGATCAAACGTAGCCTTCAGCACCTTGGCAGCATATTTATTATCGCACATGGCTTTCCACTGTTTCTCGCTGGGGATAAAGTCAGTTTCTGTTAATACACGGCTTGCCACTAACCTGTAATAATCACCAGATGCATGGTAATATGTAGCGCAGATTTTTGCGATTTGTTTCTTTTCGTCATTATAGGAGAAGAGCCAATCCACACGCTTCTTCTGTGCGTCCTCATTGTTTTCTGATTGAATTCTCTCCACAATACTGATTTGCTTATCAGAGAGGGAGCCCCGTCTACCAAACTGCTCCTTGACGGATTCTAAGAACCCTCTGGACCAATCATTAAGTGTTGGCAGTGTCATTAGTTTTTCAATCGTGCTTATCAATTCCATGTCGCCTCCTCGTACATTGTTTAGACGTGTGTTGATAATAAATATTCAAACTTTCTTCCTTTACAGATAAAATTCTTTTTCTGACTTGATAACTGTAAGCTGAGTGGGGCTGTAAATCCTTATCCTGTTTGTGCCGACTTCCATGCACTGCCACCAGCCAGCAGCGTATCCATACTCATCGGGATTGGGACGTAACACCAGAAGAAGTCTGCTGTTGTATTGTACTAGGTCACCTGCTTTCATTCTTCTCCTGCATCCTTTATCGCTTGCATCTCTGCGTTGCTTCTTCTACGAGGGCGACCCCAACTTGAAATGGTTGGAACTTCCATACCTTCGGGTCGCTCGCCATGCGTATAACGCTTTGGCTTGTTCTTCTTGACCCATGCTTCAACCATTGCATTAGCTTTTTCTTGACTAATATTCATTTATTACCTCCAAGCAATTTACCGCCCAAACATCATGGTGTCCCGCACTCCATAATACCCGAGCATATAATTTAGTTTTTCCCTTACTTCTACCTTCTATCACTTCCAACACCAAACCAGTTGTATATTCACGACAGATTCTGTGTATATCTGTATGCCAACCATTTCTACGAATCAGGTCACCCGTTTTCACTTATAACCTCCACACTTTTAGGGGAGAAGTCTTCGGTCTTCCCTGTGCTCAACAATACATGTATGATAGGACCAATCTCGTCATGTATTAAGGGCTCAGTCTCTTCGAGACGCATAATAACACCAAGACCACGGGGAAGGGTATACTTGTAGCTGCATCCCGCACCCCGCTCCTGATTGATATTTACCAAGTCACCTACTTTCATCTTTCACTCTCCCTCGGCATGCCTTCTTGGACTTGGCTCTCTTCTTGTTCTTGTGGGCACCTGCGCCAAACCCGCGTCGACCCTTGAGTCCAGCAAAAGGGTTACGAGCTTTTATTTTTCTTTTCTTCATCCCCATGCCTCCTCATATAATTAGACGGGAGACATTCCAGTTTATTCACAAAAACTTTTAAAATATCTATGAATTTCTTTTAATCCTAATGTTTCAGCAAAGTATACAAAGTGGTGCATCTCGTAATCCAAGTTCCAAAGAGCCGCATTCTTGCCCTGATACTTAAAAGGGTTCTCGTTGTCGTTGGTATCACATAAGTCTCCATTCAACCAGTTGGGTGGTGGGTTGATATGAGCCGCATTAATTGGACTAATCACTTCTATCTCTGCCCCACCTGCATGGAGGTGTCTTTCCCATACGTCCTCCCTCTGGTAAATTTCCCCCATCATGGGTCGGGTGAGTGTGTGAGCCAAGTGTCGGCTACCAAGAGACCTCCTTCTATGAGGAGAAAGGTGGGCAAAGTGATCTTCTGGGGGATCCATAGCTCTCTCCAACTCAAGGGAATAGGAAGCTCCATCACTGGCAGCGTAGATTCTGTTCCACTTGACACTCTTGACCAGAGCCACAATCGGTTCGCGTTCCCTCGTTCGTGGCTTAAAATTGACGAGGGCTCCTGCACCGAGTCCCATGATACGCATTTCTTCCAGCACCTTGCCGCGATAGACAGAATTGAGTGCTTTGTAGTTCTTCTGGATTGTCCTCTTTGTATAGCAGGTGCTTACATTATGACCTGTGTGACGACAGAAGCCACACTTGCGAGGAGTCTTCTTCCTAGCCTCTCGTCGTGCCACCTTCGATGCCTCGTATCGTGCCTCGCAAGTGTCAGGGTTGTCTGCTATCCATTTTTTGTGGTCAGGGCAAGTTGCATTGTTGTGACCTCTTTCCCCGCACCAATTACAAACACTCATGAGTACTCTCTTCTATTAAGGTTCACTCTTTAGACGAAAGAAAAAAAACAATATTCAATCTTTTTTGATTTTTATTTTCTCGGTGACAAAAATACATTCGTACTCGTTGCATACACTAAATTTAAGGGTTGCAGGGTATTCTTCGTTCCATTTGTAGCCCTTGGGGGGATGAACGGCGATATCAATCACGCCGTTGAGCTTAACCACATCGACCTTTGCTTTCTTATCTTCACTAATTGCAGAATTGGCTTGACCATATGCCACACCAATGACAAGCATTCCAATCAGTGATATTGAGTAAAATATAAACTTTTTCATGTTACGCTCCTTGTACAATTATAATTTCGGGTTCGGCTCTCTTCACCGACCAGTTTTCTAAACGGTCAAAAATTGCATCGACCAGAGTATTGATAATAAAGACTCCGAACATCTGACTTCCTTGATAAGCTAATAGAATCATCAGTTTTATAGCCATAATAAGAATCATTTTACTTTACCTAGCCTCTTCCTGCTATCCTCAACAATGAGGGTTTTTTTGTTATCGGAATACTGATCCCAATCAGTAATTTCCAAAAGATTCCGCCCACATCCCTCACAATAGTCCTTCTCATAATTATATAAACAGTATTGAATACAAGGACTATCTGTAAAAGACATGGGCGATATCAAGCTACTCTGCCGTGTTACCAGTCAGAGCATCATTTAGTTGACGAGCTAGAACCTCTCTATGGTTGTCTAACTCCATCGAGAGATTAGCCGTCACACCGGGAAGTGCACCAGCAGTCGCTCCCATTGATACGAACTCTGAAACAACTGCGCTAGCTGCCTCATCAAAATCAGAGGGGGTTCCATTTAGGTGAAACTCCAAAACTTCTTTGATTCTGCCCGTTATAGCTTTACTTAGTTCTTCAATCATTTTATACTCCTTTGTACATTGTGTATGCGAATAATGAACCTACGACTCCTAATAATATAATTACTGCTGGCATTGCCCCACCTCCTGCGATGGGGGTTGAACTACTTTACCACTTTGATTCAATTTATTAAACTCCTTTACAAAATTTGGACCGTCGTAGACACGCTGGTCGTCACAAGCTGCCTTGCCGATAAGTTGCTGGGGCATCAGAACCTTACTGATAATTGGCATACCCGACATTACCAAAACCTTGTTATAATCCTCTATAGTCGCCAAAAGGCTCTTCCTCGCCTTATTCAAAGCGGTCAAATTTGAAGGCACGTCGTGAATAGACGCCAGCATTTTGAAGCCGATGAAGGTATGCCCAGTAGCGTGTGCTATGAGCATCTTTATCAATTGTGTACCAGCAAAGTTATGTCCTTGATCGTTCCCGATTAGAATATTAAAGCCATCTTCGTCGCGATGTTCTAGACAATCTGCACGTTTGCCACAGACCAAACCATCGTGCCATCCAGTCTTCCTTAGAGCCAGTGTTTTTTCTGGGTCAGTGAAAGGTTTTTTCTTGTTTTCTAGTCTAGCTGGGTCTCCTACGGTCTTCAATATCTTGCCGAGCGTAGTTGGGGCACGGTATGGCCACACCTCACCATAAACTGAATTCATGATGTCATCGAACACACAACCAATATTATATGAAGCTGGAAGCTTCACAGGCTCTGCAAACGAACCAAAAAACTTGCCTTTCGTATCCTCCATCAACTCCAAAATGTGAAGAGCTACGCTATTTGTGCTGTATTGGTCAACTTTTGCCGAAGGATTTCCTCGCACGTTTGCTAAATATCGTAAGCCTTCTTGGAGATCAGCGGGTGCTAAAGAGCCTGTGCTAGTATCATACCATCCTGTTACCTCAAAGGCTGGTATTGGAACGTTGTCAAATTCTGGGCGAAACCAGCCAGAATATCTGTTGCACCCACCTTCAACAACTGAGGCTTTGCCAACTGGACTCGGGACAACAACAATAGGATTTAGCAGCCCATTGTTGGGCTTGCCCTTGCTTTTAGCAGAAGTAAACTCCGCAGCCATCTCCTCTGCCCTCTCTTTGCTGTAGGTTTCGGATTTTATGTTATTGTCAGTGGTGAGCTTTTCTTGTGGATACTCTTTGTATCCAGCAATGAAACGACGGTACTCTTGAACCGCCGTCGCAGTGACCAACAGGTTCCCGTTCTCATTATCGTGCGGGTTCTCGAAGCCAGCGAGTTGTGCTTTTGCAATGATTGATTGTTCTTCTTGTTCTAGTTCTTGGACCGTCCTCACGATACCTCCTTTGTTAGGTTCACTCTTTAGACGTTATTATAATCGATATATTCAAATTATGCAAGCTTTTTTTGATTTTTTTATTCTTTTTCGCTTAGAATTTCTATCTCTGTTGATATCATTAGGGATTCTCTTGGTAGATACCGGTCTGTCCATTTCACCCAGTATATTGGTTTTTTTCTGAGGGTTCTTCTGTCTGCGATAGAGAAAACTATCCCGACTCTTTGGCGTTTGTCATAGACCCTGCTTTGATAGTGCCACTCGTCAGTGTTCTTGACATCTAGCTCCCATTTACTTCTAACCAAGTCTCCAATTTTTGCCATTAGTCACTGGACCCCTTTTGGGACGGATACCAGCACTTTTTGATTCCATACTTCATACTTTTGGGTATCATAGAAATATACCTTTGCAAGTGGGTAATTGATACTCATAACAATACCAACAGCGTCAGATAGCTGGTTGTCTGTATAATGGCTGGGGATCATTCTTTTGACCAGATCTCCTTTTTGTAATTGTTCTTTATTCATTATCGTTTGGTGCCTCACTCACAAGCTCAAAATATTCAACCAAATAAACTATGTCTTTGCCAATGTTTGACTTCTCAAGAGGAAGAAGGGTCATCCATATGCCCAAGTCTCCATGCCCTCTTTTAGCAACAATGGCGAGATCGCCGGTTGTTCTGTTTCTAACCAAGTCTCCAGCTTTCATAATCCATTTTCACACTCCGGTAATACTTTGTAGTCTCTTTGTATGTTTTTTAGTTCCCTTTGAATCCTTTCTCTCTTGTCTAATACTTTTTTAACTAGGGATGAATATTCAATATGCACAGCTAACTCGTTCATTTCTTGCTCGGTTAGCTTCTTATTGAAGGCAGGCATTTTGTTTTTGCCACCTCTAATCGTTTCAAGTATCTCTTCTACTGCTTTGTTTTGCGCCTCTTCGTAAACATTCTCCGGACTTTTTAGTCTCAAGCCTATTTTTGTTGCTTCACCTTCATCCCCGTGACATTTCTTGCAGTGCTTTTGCCAGTTTTCTCTTATTGTCTTTGGTTCTTCGGCTAATGATACCAATGGCACTAGCAAACATAGCATTGATAATATAAATCTCATTCTTCTTCCTTATCGTTGCTTTTCAAAGAAGTGATAATCGCTTCAGCGTATCCCACCTTGAACCTGCCAACTAATCGCAGTGGCTCAAAGTTGCTCGTTGTATTGAACCAAACCCTCATCTCCCTTTTGTAGGTACTATCTCCTGACCGGGTGACAGTAATACGATACGGCTTCGTAGTTTTTTCACCGATTGGTGTTTGCAGTTTTTCAATCTTTTGGGGCTGACAATTCACACTATAGGTCTTTGCACCACTAAAAACCTTGAATGCAATGGGCACATCAGGGTTTTCTCGTACTGCAATTCTCACTTGTGCCAACCATGAGATCATGTCGTGTATGTCCACTTTAGGTTTGTAAAATCGCTTTCTTGTAGTACCTTTTGCATGCTTAGAGACAGAGATCTTGTCATTCTCGAAGTCAATCTTATAATGACCTTGCGATTTATTAAATTTATAGGTAAACTCTGTGTGGGTTGGGTAACCCCCCTCATTCACTACGGTTGCAATTCGGTTACTAATGTTATAAACAGATGACCACTTCTTGTTAGCTTTTATTTCACCATAAGCCCTAGACCCATCGAAGTAGAGAGAAGCATACCCGTATTCTGAACCTAGGACTTTCAATTCGTATTCCAGTTTCTCATTGGCAAGAACCAATGAAGGTAACAACAACATACCGATAATAAATAGCTTTTTCATTCTAACTTTCTCCTTCGCATTTTGAGATAACATGATGCCATTCGCACTCGTATTTATTGTAACACCAATCGTGTCTACAATCAAGCATCTTAGTCCCAGATGGACTAATGTTCTGTTCTCTCCAGTAACAGCATTGACCATTAGAGTTTTCTATACAGGAAGTTGCCTCCCATTCCAATGGGTCTTCGGTGTATCCACAGGCTGGAACGCCTTTGGGGAGATCTTGTGGCGGGTCATAATAAATCATTCCCCCCTTATAAGGATACTCTTCCGCATGACAACCTAAAAATAGAAAAGATAATATAAAAATACTAATTGTTCGCATCTTTTTTTCCAGCCTTTTGGACGTGAGAAGCCCACACCCTAATCACGTTACCATTTCTTGCGAGAACATGGCAAATACTATATTCCTTTTTGAGCAACATTCCAAGAAACCACTCGGTGGTTTCTTTTGTCCTATGATTAATTATTTCTCGATACCTAATCAAGTCACCCGTTTGCATGCATTACCTATTGATAACTCTGGGGTATACTCCAAAAGCCAAGAATACCCTAAGTTTTCCTTTGTGAAGAATTTTGATTCTATCTTCCCCATCTTGGTACCCCATGAATACACCATATTCTGTTTTGGGCTTTCCGGGAGGGGGACTGAAAATGTTCAGATCACATGTAACTTCATAAATGACATTATCCCAGAACTCTATCAAGTCTCCTTCTTTCATTTTCCTATTCATTCCTGCGGCGGTGTAATTTCTCCAGCCAACAATAAGTCTTGTGCTACTCTCTGGTAAGAACCTTGAAGGCTATATATCATACCTGAGTCCACAAGAGACTGGAATAGGGCGTATACCTCTGTGTTCTCCAGTTCTCCACTCTCAAAAGCCATTATTTGACCGACAATATCGCTGTCTCGCATTTTTCCTCCTAAAGTAATTAGATCTATCTATTAGACGAAGCACATTTACCTTTATTCAATAATTTTATTTTTTATCTTGTTCGTCTTTCTTGCAACAGGCATGCCCGACAACATAACCAGTGGTGTACATGAGCATTAGCAAAATAAAAGTAAACCAAAAGATTTTCCCGCTATCCGTGTTATGGCAACCGCTAGCTGGCTGTACCTCAACCAAGATCTCTGTCTCGGCTACGTCTGGCTCTG
>TARA_R110002153_G_scaffold170473_5_pt1 | contig 12534 bp, 8 predicted proteins | sample TARA_R110002153 | Tara Oceans TARA_R110002153 (sample SAMEA4398193) | marine metagenome | biome: Polar Biome; feature: [SRF] surface water layer (ENVO:00010504); material: water (ENVO:00002006), including particulate matter (ENVO:01000060) such as... | depth 5 m
AGGATTAGAGAAACCTGCAAATCCGTTATAATTAATACTTATTTTTCCTGATTTCCCTTTTTTAGTAGTAAGTAAAATAACACCACCCGCTGCTCTAGCACCATAAATGGCAAGCGATGCAGCATCTTTTAAAACCTCAATAGATTCAATATCAGATTGATTAACATAACCAATTCCACCATTATCAACAATTACACCGTCAACTACCCAAAGCGGATCGTTACCAGCTTCACTAAATGTAGTGATACCTCTAATTCTTATTGTAGAAGCAGAACCTGGTTGGCCAGCATTGGATGCAATTGTTAAACCAGAAACTCTACCTTGTAAAGCTTGTTCAACTCGTCCGTTTGGTATGTTTTCGATGTCTTTAGCTTTTATACTAGATATTGCACCAGTTACTACACTCTTTTTTTGTGTACCATAACCAACAACTACAATTTCGTCTAGTCTGGCACTATCAACTTGCATTGTAATAGATAAAGTGTTGGCGGTTATATTTATTTCTTGTGTAACAAAACCAACATAAGAAATAATTAATTTGGTTGCATTCTCAGATACTTTTAATGAAAATTTACCATCAAAGTCTGTAGATGTTCCGTTATTGGTTCCTTTTTCAATAATAGAAGCACCTGGCAATGCTAAGTTGTCTTCAGAAGAAAATATAGTACCCGATACAGTTTTTTTATCCTGTGCAGAAACTATTAAAAAACTAAAGAATAAAAAAAGAAAGAAAACAAATCTTAACTTTTTTGTAAGTAATTTTAATTTCATAATAATTGATTGTTTAATTGTTTAACTTTTTTGTGAGTAATTCTAATTTCATAATAAAAATTGGTTTAATTGTTTATTTGGCAATAATGTTATGGTAAAATTATATTTTTATCATTTAATAGAGGGCTAAGTGATATACGCTTTAATTACATCGATTGAGAAAAGAATTACGTCAGTAATACGTTTTTATTTTTAAGTCATTAATAATTAGGTGTTTATTTTTTAATTGAATTTAGTAGAAATTGAGTAACTTTATAAAAGTTTTTAATAAATAGGATTTAGTTTTATGAATATTAGAAAGTATTTAGTTTTATTGTTTTTGTTTCCTATTTTCTTGTTTGGACAGGTTGATACTTCTTTCTTGAAAATGGTAAAATCATCAGTTGTTGAATCTATTAGTTTTGATAAAAACGATTTTAAATCAGATGCTCAGTTTTGGGCAATGTGCGAAGATGAAGACGGCGTTTTGATTTTTGGTAACAATGACGGAATTATAATTTACGATGGAGAATATTGGAAAACCATTGTGCTTCCTAATTACTCTTCGGTTAGAAGTTTAAAGATTGACGCCAAAGGTGTTATTTGGGTTGGTGGATATAACGAAATAGGAAACTTAAAAAAGGATAGCTCTGGCAATTATTATTATCAATCCTTAATAGATGAGTTGCTTTTAAATAATTCTAATTTAGAAAATAGTTGGCAAATTCATACTTTTAAAGATAAAGTAGTTTACAGAACGTTTAAAGAATTGATTGTTATTACGGGTAAATCTGCCACTCATATAAAAGCAAAGCAGTCTTTTATTTATTCGGGAGTTATAAATGGAAAATTAATTGTACAAGACGAAAAAAATGGGGTTTTTGAACTTAATGAAGATGCTAATAAATTAACGCTATTATATCAATCAAGTAGCACTGAAAATGGTCTTATTATGGCGGGCTTTTCTGTGAATAAGAAAGAGATTTTTTTGGTAACTCAAGAGGGAAATGTTTTTCTAGCAAATTTAATTTCAAAAACCATTGTTAAGAAGACTAAAGTATTTGAGAAAGGGCAAATTGATCCTATAAATTGTGGTATCCAAAAAAATGACTCTACATTTTTGTTGGGTACCTTAAGTTCTAAATTAATTGAATTAAAAAAGGATGGTAGTATACATAAAACCAATATCACTTTTTCTAAAGTTAAAAATACCGCAATTCTTAACTTTTATAAATTAAAATCAAATAATATTTGGGTGCTTCATAATAACGGTATTGCCTGTTTGGATTTTAATTCGCAATACGCCAATATTTTTGACAGCGCATCTGTTTATGATATATTAATTGATCAAAAAACCATTTATGTAGCAACAAATGAAGGCGTTTATTACATTAATAACTTTAATGATTTTGATTATAAAATTCATAGAGTAGAAAATTTACCTGGTCAGGCTTGGTCTTTAGCAAAAGTAAATGGAGATGTTTTGGTAAGTCATAATGATGGGTTGTTTGTTTTAAAGGATCATTTACCAGAAAAAATTGGTACAAAAACAGGATTTTGGAAAATAACTCCAATAAAAGGCCAAGAAAACGTGTTTTTGGCATCTAATTATAACGGTTTGTTTTTGTTAAAAAAAGAACAGTCAAAATGGATTTTAAAGCATCAAATAAAAGGATTTGATGAATCTACTCGAGATATTTTAGCTGCAGAAGAACCTAATAGCTTTTGGGTTTGCCACGGTTACAAAGGTGTTTATAAAATAATAATTAATGCAGAGTATACGAGAGTAGAATCTGTAGAGCAATTTACAACAGGAAATGGTTTTAAATCTCCTTTTAGTATTAATGTAGTAAATTATAACGGTCAAATTGTTTTTACAACTAATAATGGTATTTACACATATCAGAAAAAAACAAAAACTTTTATTCCGTATCCAGAATTAAATAACATTTTAGATTCATCAAAAAACACACGTAAACTTTTATTTACAAAAGATAAAACTTGGTTCGTTCAAGATGATGAAGCGGGTTTTTTTTTAAATGATGATGCACAAAAAAAAATAGTAAAATCGCCATTTTTAAATCTTAAAGGGTTTTTTAATAAAGGAATGGAAAGCGTTTTGCCTTTTGGAGATTATGTTTTTTTAGGATCTAATAAAGGACTATTTATTTATAATACAAAAATCAATAATAGTAAAACCGTTTCTACAATTCTTACTAATATTAGCTATATCAAAGATCAAACAAAAAATTATGCTCCAATTACTAACCCAAAAAAAATGGAATTCCCTAATGGAACAGATATGTTTAGGTTTGAGTTTAGTGCTCCTAAAATTGCACCATACGCCGATGTGCAATATAGTTATTTTCTAGAAGGATCTGATTTTGAATGGTCTGATTGGTCTTCGCTTCCTTTTAAAGAATTTACAAAATTACCTCATGGTAAGTACACTTTTAAAGTAAAGAGTAAAAGTAATACTGGGGTTGAGGGAAATGAAACCAAATATTCATTTTCAATTCTACCTATGTGGTATCAGACAGGATTGGCATATTTTATATTTACGTTCTTTTTTTTGATACTTATCTATGTAGCGTATAAAATTCTTTTAAAAAAGATAGAGTCTGAAAAGCGAAAAACAAAACTAGAAACTTTAAAAAATCAGAAATTAGTAAAACTAGAGTTAGAGCAACTTAAATTTTCTATTGAAAAGCAAAAGATTAAAGAAGATAATACTCATTTAGAAATGGATTTAATTGATAAAAGCAAGGAACTAGCCAATTATGCACTTTTATTAAGTAAAAGAAAAGAAGTTTTTCAAGAACTAAGTGCCGATTTAAAGCAATTAAAAGAAATAGTAAAAAGTAGTGAGTCTAAAAACAAAATAATTCAAATCTTTAAAAAACTAAACCAAAATAAAATAGGAGATAAGTATTTAGAAATATTCGATGTAAATTTTGAAAGGGTAAATACAGCTTTTTTTATCGATTTAAAAAAGATAAATTCTTCGTTTTCTAGAAGAGAATTAAGATTATGTGCATTGATAAAAATGAATTTAACCAACAAAGAAATTTCGCATATTCTAAATATTTCGTCAAGAGGCGTGGAGACGGCAAGGTATAGAATTCGTAAAAAACTTAATTTAAATGCATCAGAGAGTTTGACGCTGTTTTTAGAAAATTTAAGCGGTAAAATAAATTAAAGAGCAAGAAATTGTTTTCAAAAAACTGTAATTGATGTGATTAAGTAATCAATAAAAATGAAGTTTTTAGGAATGCAAAAATCTAAAAAAAAATAAAACGTTCTATAACTCTTTTAATAAGTTGATAGATGGTCGTTTTATCGAATAAGAAATCTTAAAAATTATAGTTAAAACCTATAAGATAGTCACCTTTATCGCTATTAAAAGTAAGTTCCATGTGTTTTTTCTGATATTCGGAAGTAAATAATAAATTGCTACCTAGACCAATAGCAGCTCCGGCTAAAACATCATAAATATCATGTTTTTTTGAATCGATTCTACTAGCAGCCGTAAAACCTGCAAGTAAATACGCAGGAATGCTATATGTAAATCCATAGCGACTGTGAATAAACCCTGCACTATGAAAAGTTGTTGAGGTATGGCCAGATGGAAATGAATTATGATTACTCATATCTGGTCGTTCTTTATCGATACTAAGTTTTAATCCGTAGGTAACCGCACTAGTTATGATGAATCCTTTTGTAAATTGCCAAGCTCCTTTCTTATCACCAATAATATACGCAGCACCCAAAGTGCTTAATGGCAATGCGAAAATAATAACATCTCCTATTTTTTGATTCGTATTCGCTGAGGATATACTTGTTTCTTGTGCTTTAAGTGCCGAGCATGTAAATAACAGTACAATACACGAAGCTATAATGTGTCTTATATGTTTCATAGTCATGTTTACTAGTTTTAGATGCTTGTTTATTTAAAAATAGGTAAAACCTAAAAAGAAATTTTGATTTAAAAATTAAAAACGTTCAAAAGGCTTAAAATAGATTATGGCCTATAATTAGCCTTTTGAAAATTTTTATTGAATTGGAATATTAACTATCGAGTCCATAACGATAGGTTCTTTTGGAGTATTACGAATAGAGTCTTTTATTCTAATAGCATCTCTAAAAAGGGAGTCTCTTATTTTTAGTGACATAATATAGGTGCTATCTGTTTTAACATAATCTAGAGCTTCAGACGCTTTCATTTCAAGGAAAGGAGGGCAATTAAAATAGACCTCATTATACTTGAAATTTGTTAAAATGGGATTGTTCCAAGAGCTTAAGCTTTTAAAAACAGAAGCAACCATAGGTAAAGCAGTATTTGCACCAGAACCCATATTTGTTGTTCTAAACTGTGCTCTTCTATCATAAGTACCAACCCAAGAACCTACTACAACTTCTGGCGAACAAGCAATGAACCATCCATCTCCATTATTTTGAGTTGTCCCCGTTTTTCCTATTAAATTATAAGGAATATTATAGCCATACATACGTGCCGCTGTTCCTTCTGTCAATACACTTCTCATCATTTTTTGTAAATAATTTACGTTTAATTCACTGGCAACACGAGTATTGTTTTTTGGTCTTGCTTGGTATAAAACTTTTCCTTTATCATCTTCTATTCGTTCTATGGCATAAGGCTTAACGCGTCTTCCACCATTAGAAATACTTGCATAGGCAGTAACCATATCAAATAAAGAAATATCACCAGTACCTAAAACAATTGAAGGTACTGAGGGTAATGTAGCTGTAATTCCCATTTTTTTAGCTAATTTTTGAACAGGTTTAATTCCAGTTTCTAGTTGAATGCGCACAGAAACCGTATTTACAGAATTTGCTAATGCACCATACATACTATAACTACCTCCGTAATTTCCATTCGAGTTTCTAGGTGTCCAATCTTCGTATTCGGCATATTTTACCAAACTATTGTCGTAAAAGTCACAAGGAGTTTTTCCGTTTTCTAGAGCTGCTAAATAGGTAATTGGCTTAAAAGTTGAGCCTACTTGTTTAGGTTCAAGAATATTATCTTTTTGACTCATTCCATAATCAATACCACCAACATACCCCATAATTCCACCAGTTTGACTATTTATGGTTAGCAAACCAGCATGCAATCTATTAATAGCATTTGCTATAGAGTCTTTTAACGATTGTAGTCTAAGAACGTTTCCTTTGGTAATATCCCATTGTACTCTGAGTTTTTTTTCTGATATAAATTTTTCAACTTCTCGATCTGTTTTACCTTGAGTTTTAAAGTTTTTTACAGCAGCTGAATTATTCAGTAATTTTTTTAACAATGCTTCTTTTCCGCCTTCTGTGCTTAGTGCGTCCCAATGTTGCTCCATTAATTTTTGAAGGCTAGCCATTTGACGAACTATGGCTTGCTCACTAGATTTTTGCACAGAGCTATTTAAAGTAGTGTATATTTTTAAACCAGAAGTTTCTAAATTATAAATATGACCATCTGGTGCAGGATTCGCTGCTGCCCATTCATTAAATTCTTTAACTACATAATCTTTAAAATACGTAGTTAGAGAAGTTAATTTTTTAGGAATTTGATAATTAAGTTTTAACGGAACTTGAGCTGCAGCTTGTTGTTCCGCAGTTAAATAATTGTATTTCACCATTTGTTGTAGTACTACATTTCTTCGTTCTACTGCGCGTTCTGGATGTAATCTTGGATTGTAATATGTGGGCGCTTTTAATAAACCAACAAGCGTTGCACATTCTGCTACCGATAATCTTTTTGCAGATTTATTAAAAAAACGTAGAGCCGCTTTTTCTACTCCGTAAACATTCTCACCAAAAGTAACCGTATTAAGGTATAAAAGTAAAATTTCGTCTTTGGTGTAAATAGCTTCTAATCGTTTTGCAATAAAAACCTCTTTTATTTTATTGATTGGCGTAGCTAAAAACATAAAACCAGCTCTACCAAAAGTGTTTTTGGCAACTTGTTGTGTTAGTGTGCTTCCACCTCCAGCATTTTGTCTCAAAATAATAGATTTTACAAATACACGACCATAACTTTTAAAATCAATTCCGTTGTGATCATAAAATCGATTGTCTTCAGTAGCAATCAATGCATTTTTTAAAGCGATAGGTACTTGCGCACTATCAATATTAGACCTGTTTTGAAGATAGTATAATCCTATTTGAGATCTGTTGCTTGCGTATAATGTAGAGGTAAGTGGTGTTTTTAATTCTAAGAGATATTCTTTTGACGGTAGTTTTCCGAACACACCAACATAAGTAAGCAGTACTAATAAAATAATAAAACTAAAACCTGACAGCATTGCATATAAAATGCTTTTAAAAGGATGTTTCTTTATAAATGAAACAAGTATTTTAAACTTGCTCTTTAATGTATTTAAAAAATGGGACATCATAAAAATAATTCTTTAATCGTATTATAAATTACACTATTAATTACTGTAAAACTCACCTTTTTATGGTGTTAAATGTATATGTAAAGAACATCGATAAATACATTAAAAGTAAACTTAATCATTTTATACAAACTTCTTTTTTGTTAAAAGAGCTAATTATAGTTCAAAATTTTGAACGTGTTTATAGCGCTTATTTAATCGGCAATATACATTAATCGATTGATTTTATGAATTGATTTTATAGCTACTATTCTGTATTTCCATAAACTATAAAATACTTCAATTTTAAATTCTTCGGATGTGCGTTTTACATTTTACTATTTTTGAGACTTCATAAAATTATAAAAGTCACTTTTTTTTTCGAAATTTATAGAAATAAAGATTCCTCTTCAGTTTTCTACACTAAAAATAGCCATTAAAATAAAATCAGTTAAAACTTATAAGAATACCCCAAACGAATTACTTGTGTTTCGTAATAGTTATTGCTTGTATAACTAAACGTTTCTCCTTGTATAGTCTGTTTAATTACCATGGTGTTTAATAAATCTGTAGCATTCAAAAAGAGTTCTCCTTTTCCTTTCTGAATTGATTTTTTAAGTCCTAAATCTAACGAAAACATCGATGCTCTTTTACCTTGCGGAATAATATCCGGAGCTAAATAACTAGCTGTTAATTGTATATCTAAGGTTTTAGAAAAATGGAATGTGTTGTTTAATTTTAAAGTTCCTGAAGTTATTTTTTGTTCATCTGCAGAGAAAATGTTTTCTGTTGGATATAAATTAACTACAGAAAAAGCATCTATTTTATTTTGATAAACATTTCCATTTAAGTTAAAAGAGTAACTTTCTGATACTTCTTCTTCATAAATCATTTCTAAACCACTGTTAAAACTTTTACCAGCATTCTGAAAAATGGCATAAATTAATGGATCGTTGCCAACTGTGCTTGAAATTCTTGTTATCGTTCCGTCTGCAAAACGATGGTATAAAGCGGAGTATAAACTACCTGAATTCCAGCTGGTTTTATAACCTAACTCCAGTAAATTTGTAAACTGTGGACGTAAATTTGGGTTTCCAACTTTAATAATTTCTGCATCATCATATTTAGGGAAAATACGAATATCAACTTCGTTTGGCCTGTCAACGCGTCTATTATAGAAAAGGGAAATTTTATTGTTTTCATCAATTTTTTTAGCAAATCGTACGTTTGGGAAAGGTTCAAAATAATGATATCCGCCGCTTTTGTAGGTATTATGATTTGGATTTACGTAATAATTTAAATCTACATATTCTACTCGCAAACCAATTTCTGCTTCGTAATTCTCATTTTCATAAATATAGTTTCCATAAACAGCCGGAATAAATTCTTTGTATTCTGCTTCGCCTCCAGCTTCTATATCTAGCGGAGTATTTGTTCCTGGGAAAAATTGCATATTGATAGGAATATTTCTTTTTCTCACTTTAATTCCCGTTTCCATTTTACCATATTTTAATGGTTTTACGTAATCAATATTAAAATCATATACTTGTTCATCAGACAGCAATTTAAAAGAGTTTTCACTTATAGGTTCGTTGGGTAAAATATTATCAAAAAAGTATTTTTCATCCTCACGATGAAAGGTATAATTGAAACCCAATGTTAAATTATGTCCGGCTTCTTTAAATTTATGCAAATAGCTTGCTGTTGCCATTGCAGTTATTTTTACTTCATCTTCTAAAAATTGCCAAAGTCGTAAACGAGTGCTCAAATCTTCATTAAAAAAAGGCTGATCGCCATTATCAATAATTACTTCTGTGCCGTATAAAGCAGAAAATGTAATTGTATTTTTATCATCTAAAGTCCAATCGATGCCCGATTTAAAAGTAGAAAAATGCGTATCTCTATTTCTTTTTGATTGTTGATTGATGATCGTTCCGTCGTCATAAGTTCTGGTTACAAACTCATTTTTATTTAAAGTTTCGGTGTATAAATAATCACCCTGAAAAAACACATTTACATTGTCTTTTCTGTAATTTAAAGATACCGATGGATTTATTTTTGGCGTTGCAATATACTGAGGTCTTATGGAAGGCAGGTTTTCTTTTCGTTCCCACAAAGCACCTAATCCGCCAGTAAAACCAAGTTTTCCATTAAAACCTTGGGTTTTATTTTTCTTGTAAATGATGTTTATAATTCCACCGTTTCCATTCGCATCATACTTTGAAGACGGATTATTGATCACTTCAATTCGATCAATAGCAGAAGAAGGAATATTATCCAATCCGGCTTGATTGCCAAAACCTGTAAGTGCAGTTTGTTTGCCATCAATCAACACAATTACTTTATCATTTCCACGTAATTTTACTTTGCCGTCCAAAACGCTTACACTTGGTAAATTTTGCATCGCTTGTAAAATAGAACCTCCATTTTGATTGATATTATCTTATAAAGAATAGGTTTTTTTATCCATTTTGGCACTAATCTCATCTCTTTTCGTATCGATAATTACTTCATTTAAACTAGCAATATCTTCGCTAAGTTCAATAGTTTTTAAATCAATAAATTTAGATAGTGAACCGATAAAAATTGGTTCTTTATAAGTAAGAAAACCAATGGTAGAAATTTCTAAAAAGTAGTTTCCAGATTTTATGTTAGCAATTGTAAATAAACCCTCCTCATTTGTTGCAGTCCCGATAACAAAGGCATTGTTTAGTTTTGTTTTAAGAACTACACTTGCGTATGCAATACTATTTTGAGTATCTTTTTCTAGTACAGTTCCAGAAATGGTAATATTATTTTGGGAAAAAGCTGTTGAGGAAAAGCAGATTACAACAACAAGTAGCATTATTTTTTTAAGCATTATTTTAATTTTTGTGCAATAATAACAATGAAATCTTAAGAAATTTTTAAGTTTTGAAAATTGAATTATTTAAAGGTTACAGAAAAAAAATGTTTTTGTTCTTTGTGATGATAAGACAAGGAAAATCCATAAAAATCACAAATCTTTTTAACGATGGCTAAACCTAATCCTGTGGATTGTTTTTCTTTGGATTCTCTATAAAAGCGTAAAAATAAATTTTCAGGATTTATCAGTGCTTTTTCTCCAAAATTAGAAATCGTAAGTGTCGATTCGTTTGAGAAAATTATAGTCTCTTCTCCCTTTTTACCGTGTTTAATGGCATTTGAAATTAAATTATTAATTAAAATATCAGCAAGATAAGAATCCATAGAAACGAGTAATTCATTTTTAGATGTATGCAAAATAGTTGCAAATTGCATTTCTTTAAAACTTTCAATTTTTTCGTTGATTAAATCCGTAAACTTTACATTTTCAATAGTAAGAAACTGATTGTTATCTATTTTGGTAAGAATCGTTATTTTTTTATTCAATTGTTTTAAACGCTGAATGTCTTTTTGAATGGAAGTTACTTGACTAAATTGTTTGTCATTTATTTCATGTTCATTAATGAGGTTATCAATTTTTCCCTGAATAATTGCTAAAGGAGTTTGCATTTCGTGCGATATATTTTCTGTAAATTGTTTTAAATTCTCATAATCTGTTTTTACTTTATTAGTAAGTAGCGTAATTTCATTTTTTAATTCAGAAAATTCTAAAACATCACTTTCTACAAGTTTTAGCGGTTCTTTAGAAGTTAGAGAAAATCGTTTCATCTGTTCTAAATTCATAAAAAAGGGCTTCCATAATTTTAGATTTCTTTTGGTGTTAAAATAAAAAAGAAATAGAAATGCCAGAATGAAGATGGTAATATTAGAGAGAGCAATTGCCCATAAAAAATTCTCAGACTCTACAACTAAATTCCGAACAGTTATTTGGTAGTTTGTTCCATTTATATTTTTAAAAGTAGACAATTCTCTAAATAACTCCATTTCATCCTGCGAAGGATCATAAATAATGGTGTCTTTTAAAACTTGCTTTTTTAATTTTTTTACGATTGTTACCTCTGTTACAGGAGGCAATGAATATATCGTTTTTTTATTTTCTATAGCATCTACAACTCTTGCTTCTGTTGAATATAGTACTTCCTCAACTTCGTTTTTTAAAAGATGTTTTGTGTAAAAATAGAATGCAAAAGAACTTAAAAGCGCTAAAACGAATCCGGTTAGTAGAAAAGTTTTTGATGTTTTTTTAATGAGCGTTATTTTTTTTAACATTTGTTAATCTTCAATAAATTTATAGCCACTTCCGTAAGCAGTTTTAATGTATTTTGAGCCTTCAGCTGTTAACTTTTTACGCAAATTATTGATGTGCACATAAATAAAATCAAAATTATCGAGTAAATCACTATCATCCCCCCAAAGGTGTTCTGCAATAATTTCTTTTGATAAAACACGTCCTTTATTTGATATAAAAAAAACTAATAAATCGTATTCTTTTCTTGTTAGGCCAATTGCTTTTTCGTCTATATATGCTGTTCTAGATTTCGTGTCAATTCTAATTTCATTAAACTCTATAATTTCATCACCACCATATTTACCACGACGAAGCACTGCATTTATTCGAGCATTCAATTCTGCTAAATGAAAAGGTTTTGTAATATAATCATCAGCACCAAGATCTAAGCCTTCTAATTTATCCGTTAAAGAATTATTAGCAGAAATAATGATAACGCCCGCTTTTTTCTTCTCTTTTTTTAATGTTTTTAGGATGTCTAAACCGCTACCAGAAACCAAGTTGAGATCCAAAATAATAATATCATAATCGTAGATTGCTGTTTTTTCTGAAGTTTCTTTAAAATCTGATGCGACTTCACAAATATTTCCATCACCTTGTAAATACGTAACAATAGATTGTTGCAAATCGATCTCGTCTTCAGCTATTAGATATTTCATTTCTGTAAAATTAAAACAAAATAATTTATTAGCTTTTCTTTGTGTGTCAGAAATAATGAAATCACTACTTTACTATATTTTCTCTTTAATTTTTTAAGTAAAAATGAATAGAAAGTAAACTTAAATTTTTTGTAGTTTATCAAAAAATGAACATCGAAATTCCCATTTTATAAAGTTGTTATTTTAAATTTACTCTAATTAGATTCTTTTTTCAAACTCTCAATTAACCAAGTATAATATTCATCGGTAGAAGTATATTGTTTTGCTTCATTTAAAATTTCTAATTGATTACTGATCGTTACATAATAAGGTTGTGAAGCAGTTTGAAAATTAAGGTATTGAAAAGTTGACCATTTATCGCCAATAGTTTTGATTGTTTTTAAATGATTTTCATTCATCTTCACCTTAAATTGTTCTTCTTCTGATAATTCTTTTCGATCGTCTATGTACAATGAAATTAACACATAGTCATTTTTTAAAACCTCATAAACTTTAGGATTGCTCCAAACATTTTCTTCCATTTTTCTGCAATTTACACAAGCCCAAC
>TARA_R110002153_G_scaffold93675_1_pt1 | contig 12530 bp, 4 predicted proteins | sample TARA_R110002153 | Tara Oceans TARA_R110002153 (sample SAMEA4398193) | marine metagenome | biome: Polar Biome; feature: [SRF] surface water layer (ENVO:00010504); material: water (ENVO:00002006), including particulate matter (ENVO:01000060) such as... | depth 5 m
CTTCTAAGTTGGCCACTGTTCAAGTGTCTAAAGTTTGGATCTTCATTTCTTAGCTGTTGAAATGTCATGTTCTCAAATAGTGGTCCTTTTTTGTCTATCATGGATGTTATCTTTGGATCAAACGTTTGACCGCTTCTAGTAGTGCTTGCAACATCTGCAGCGTCACCATCTATATTACCAACAACTGGATCTGTTATTGTCTTTTCTCCGCCACCAAAACCTCCTTGTGTCGCAAAGCTTGTTACAGAACCTAGTAGATCTCCAACGCCGCTAGTTATTTGTTCGTTGGCATCGTTTAGCATGGTTTGTGATGTAGCAACGTTTTGCTGTGATAGTGCTGCTAGTGTTTCTGTTCTTCCAAAATTTGCTTGTTTTACGTTTTGATCAATTGCTCCTTGTGCACCCATTGTTAGCTGTTGGTTTCTAGCTTCTTGTTGGGCAGTACTAGCCTGCGCAGCTCTAGCGTTAGCAGCACCTTGTCTAGATATAGCCGTAGCTAAAGACGCTGCTCCAGCTCCCGTTGTACCTGCTTTTAATGATTGTAGTGTGTCAGCCGACTGCTGAGTCATTTGTTCGTTGGCTAGCCTTTGGCCTTCTGTAGATACAGTTAAATCTTCGTAAGGGTTTTGTATTCTAAAGTCAAAGTTTTCGTAAGAAGCCATTCTTTTGTCAAGCTCTTTTTGTTGTTTTGCTAAGTCTGCTTGAGCTTTTCTTTTTGCAGCAAAGCCGCTAAATATATCAACACCTGCCTTAACGCCGCTCACTATAGCCATAGCGGCTAATGGAGCTAGTTTCATAGGTGATTGTTTTTTATTTGCCATTATGATTTAATTATATCTATTAATAATTACACTTTAAGGTTGTTATTTACTGCTTTCTGTTACGCCTAAGCCTACGCTAAACAGCTCTGCGTACTCGTTAGAATCATTTACAAACTTAGGTTCTGCATAGTATCCTATTAGCGAGCTTAGATTTACAGAATTATCTTTGCTAAAGAATATATAGTCGTTAGCCGTTGGTAAGTCGTATAAGTTGTCTGTTTCTACTGTCATAGTATAAGCGTCAAAACTAGTTGTTGCGTCAGCCCCGTTAGTAAAAGCAGCAGGAAAAGATGAAGTTATACTATCCATGTCACCCACAAAGTCACCAACAGCAGTGTTTCCACTTTCGCCAGCTACATTTTGAGTTACTGTTAGCGTATCGTTTGTTACAGATGTAGTAGACAAAGCACAAGTCATAGCACCGTTAGAAGCAAATTCAACAGCACTTTTAAAATTAGCCGCTCTACCCGCTGCTGTAGCAGAGGCAGCAACACCTATAACTTTACCTGTAAGATTGTTGTTTGAAATAATAACGCCAGCGTTGATAACTTGATTTTGAGAGTAAGCCCCATCAGCGTTGTAATATAAATAAAAAGCGAAGGTGTCAGTATCAGGAAAGTCCGAGCTGTTAGAATAAGTAACATTACTGTTTGCATTATAAAGAAAGTTTATATTACCAGAACTAAAAGTTTCATCTGTAAAAACTATAACATGCGTTGCTTTTACCGCGGCTACACTAGATGAGTTTTGAAAGCCAAAACTTGTTATAGTGCCCATATTAATTATGTTGTCAATACTTGAGCTAGTGTCAAACCCACCTGTTGCAACTAAGTTGCCGTCGTCTATGTAATAAGCGGTGTCGCCTATAGCGGCGCCTGTTGACTGTGGATCTATTGAAAAAAATAATGTTGTTATTGCCATAATTACGCTCTAAATATAGTGTAAGATTTTACTAAGTTTGAATTTGCTCCGTGAATAACATCAAATTTTAATATTGAACCTGGATCTCCGCCGGTTCCAGTAAAATCTATGCTTAGTTCGTGAAACACTTGTCCTTGCAATGGTTGTGAAATATTTGGATAAGTACTAATCCAGCTGGTTGTACTAGCATCGGCTATAAAAGTATAGTCTGTTTCACCTTCATCTTTTTTTCTAACATTAGCCACATAGGGTACTGGACCGTTAAAGTGTACTTGAGAAGCCATGTTTACATTTCCTTGGTATTGATTCGAGTATATGCCTGCTATTTCCTCAGATTCACTCATATTAGCTAGGGGATCGTTGTATGTTCCGGTGCGAAACACGTTTGAACTGTGGCCAGGGGATTGGTTTTGATTTCCTAACCATAAGAATCCTATAGCGCCAGGTATTACTATTTTTCTTGACTGTTGGAATGTGTCGGTAGCAGCTGGGCCATTAATGTCAAAGTCAAAAGTAGAGTTAGCGTTTACAACTTTAACGTTGATCTCTCTAGTAAACCCTGTAAAGTTAGGCTGAATAATAACTTGGCAATTGTAATCTTGAGTTGTTGGAGTTCCAAAATTCGAGTTTACGCTTGATTCTATAAGCCAAGTAGGCGTAGTTTGATCAAAAGACGCGTAAGTAATAAGGCCAGCTGGAACGTTTCCTGTGGCGTAGTCTTCATCAGAATAAATATTTTGCCCGTTTAGCCACTGTCCAAACTGAGGCGTGCCGTTATTAGCAACGCTAGAAATATTTACTATATAGTTTCCGTTACCGTCAGTTTCGCTAGCAACAATGTCTTCTGTAGATAAAAACTGAGCGTAAGGTATTGCTGGTTGTTTTATCTTTATTTTACTATTGTACTGCCCGGTGTTATTGAAAGGATGTTTACCTCTAATCTCAAACTCTCTAGTGTCAGGAACAGAGTTTCCTGGTATAACATAATTGTTTTCAGTAAAGTTAAATTCATACTCGTAATTAGCTAAGTTTATTCCGTAGTAGTTTTGAACAAAGCCAGAATAATATGGTATTAAACTAAAATTACTAACAGCAGCTTCTGTAACATAGTACTCGTCACCACCACTAAACACTGGATTTCCGTTTTCGTCTATACCAGGGCTTTGCAGCCATCCAACTTCGCCATCAATAGGCGTGTAGCTTCCAGCTAGCTGTGCTTCGTGTAAAGAAACAGATGGGAAAGAATTTATTAATGAAAAATCACCATTTGCCAGCGTGTCTTCTTGTATAAATTGATAGTCTTCGTTAGGAATTTTAATAAACAACTTTTTAAAGCCTCCATTAGCGGATATTTCCACTGTTTCTTCAGGATCAACATCGTCAAAAAACTGTTCTAACTCATCAAAGTTAGGTGAAGTGTTTGAGTTTGGCTGACCACCTATATTGTTTAAAAATCTTAAAGTATTGTTAGTGGAAGAATAAGCCGCTTTTTGAGTAACAACTATAGTGTCTGTTACTGAAGTGTCTTCTGGGCTAGCAACTGTAATAGTTAAAGTTCTGTCTTCTGATGTTTCGTTTTCTGTTAGCATAAGTAATGCCATAGCATAGGAGCCATTGTTATCTGTAAAGAAAACATTTAAGTTTCCACCTTCTTGTATTATTGGCCCATAATCTGGTATTGGTCCGTTTTTCTGAGCAAAAGGATTTGCAGGATCAGAATATGATACTGTGAAACTAGAATCTGTTAAAGCAAAGCCAGCTGGGATATTGCAGTCTGCTACAACCTGTAGTGTGTTTGGCCCGTATTGTTCGTGGCTTAGCTTTGGCCCGGAAACACCTGATCCAAAAAACATACCGTTTAAATTGTCGTATACCTCGCTGTAGTCAACGTTTCCAAATTGATTAATAGTATTTTGTATTTGTATCCCAGCGTTCATTGTGTCTGCTTGCTGTTGTTTTACTGCTAGTATATCATCTGGAGTGTTAGTATTATTTATAGCTGAAAAAAGATGTAGCTCTAAGTCTCTAGCGTCTCCAGTATTTTCCGAAAGAGTAAACTTACACACGTTAGTAGTAACTTGACCAATTAAAGGTCCACCAAAGTTTTGCTCTATATAGTTGGTAGCTGTCTGTGGAGTTAACCAAGTAAGATTGTCGTCTGTAGCAACAACTTTTACAGATGGAGTACCAACATTAGTTACTAGCCCAACGCTATTAAGTGCGCTATCGTCGTCAAAAGTAACTGTTGGCATGTTTTCGTTGCTAGCATCTGGAATATAACTGTTAAATTCGCACTGAACTAGTTGCGAGTTAGTATATATGTTTATTATGTTATCTTGATCAACACCTACGTTTTCGCCTTGGTATGCGTACTGTATTTCTACTCCCTGCGTTATAGCCGCAATATCGTTAGCTAATTCTGGCGCTTGTTGCTCAAAGTTATAGTTTTCAGCGTCGCTCAAGGGAGTAACAGAGGTGCTTAACAAATTACTTAAAGGGTAAAAGTAGTTAGAGCCACTGCTTGTAGAAAAAGTTAGTAAAGGCGAAAAGTTGTTAGCTTGGCTTGAAACGTAAGCAAATACATAGTATGATGCGTAGCCGTTTTCTATTGATGGCCCTACTATTTGTCCATCAAAATCATCTTGAAGTGTTAGAGAAAATGTTTCACCACCTTGTTGACCTACTCCCTGGCCATAAACGTTTACGTATCCTGTCCACAGCATAGCGGTAACAGCGGCTACAGTATCTATTTGCAAAGAATGAGAAACATCTGCAGACAAGGTTTCTCCAGAAAAAGTTATTGTACCAACAACAGTGTTGTCTGCGGTTCCAGCAGTAGCAGAGTCAGAAAAAGAAACGCTAGTAATCCAAGAAGGCAAGCTATTAGTAACGCTAAAGTTAGCAGCTCCAACTGCGTATCCAGCGTTTGGAATTATAACAAACGTTGCTGTGCTTGTGTAAGCAGACTGATTATAAATCTGGTATCCAGTAGAAGACCACTGCGCGTTGTCAGAGTTTGATATACTTACATTAATGTCATAGCCTTCGCTAAAACCAACGGTACTTGACGTTGAGTTAGCGCTTAGCTCGCCTATACCTTGCATGTTTATCTCGTTAAAGTCTAAGTTGCTAGTAACATCTCCGTCAGCAAGATTTGTGTGGAAAGTAGATATTCCTTTTATGTAATTAAACCATTTGTTTTCTTTGTCAATAAACTCGTTAACATGTCCTTCTTGTAAGTCTGTTGTTATAGATTCAACATACCATCCGTTTTTAGCGACAGCGTTGTAGTACTCTTCATCATTGTAGGTAACGCCGTCAACAACTTCGTTTGTAAACTTAACAACTTTACTTTGAGTACCTTCATAGCTCACAGTGTCAAAATGCTTCACGGTGCCGCTAGAGTCGTTAAATATAGGTGTTATAGTTGATTTGTATTGTGAAGAATAAAAATTGTTGTAAGTAGAGTTTGCGTGATGCAAGTGCATCTTACTATTTTTAAACGTGTAGTAATCATTGCTTAAAGAAACACCAGATTCTTTTATCCAAGATTTAAAGCTTATCCACCCTTTTGCGTTTTCACTGTAAGAAAGTGTATATACGTTTTTATTAGCGGGAGAAGAAGCGTTATAAGTGTGTATCGTCAAGTTGTACTCTTCTTTTCTTCCGTCATAGCTACCAATACATACAACAGAATCTTTTAGGTTGTCTCTAAAGAAGTCTTTCATACCAAAGTCTGATATAGGGCTTATGCCATCTCTAGACAGTCTTAAAACCGCTCCTCTGTCTTTATCAACAAAGTAAGATCTAAACTCGTCCACAGCGAAAGATTCTGGGTTTTTAGAAATACCATAATCAGCGGTAAAAGGCACTGCTTGACCTAAAACGTTTGTTGAAGATAGTAGCTGAGAGTTTCCGTCAGCATTAAACAATGCGTCTTTATTTGCTAGTATTTTTAAAACTTTATTTTCGCAAAAAGCAATTACATCAGTATTTCTAGTGAACAACTTCTGTATACCGCCATACTTTGAGCTTAATCTTTTTACAATATTTTCCGCCATCAAAAACTCGTTAGTTCTATTTAAACCTCCAACTTTGTTTTTTATTTGAGAAAATATTATATCATTTTTCTTGTGATTTCTTTTGTAATCATCATCAGGTAAAGAAGCTTTAAAACCACTTGCTTTACCAGCGCTAGTGTAAGGATATATTACATTAGCATTAAAGTCATCTCTAACTCTATCAGACTCTACTCCGTTTCCAAAAGTAAAGCAATTAAAAAAGTTTAATAAGTGCTTACTAGAAAAGTTAGACTGAGAAGTCTTATGAGTAAAAGGATATATTCTTATAGTGTTACCAGCTAAGTTAAGGCCTGTTGCAGCCAATATATAGTAGCTACCGTCTGGTCTAGTAAACCTAAGCGTTTTGTTAGCACCACCTCCAGCGTTAAGAGAGTAGTTAAAGTTTTCTTGAAGAGTTACGATAACAGAGCCAGACTCGTTATACTGAACGTTGCTTTGACCCAGAGAGTAAGCAGATTGTTCGCCAGCAACAACAGCTGGGTTTTGCAAGCTCCAGTTGTTAAATTCGTTTTGACTCCAACCTTCTTCAAGAGTAATTACGTCACCAGCTTTTATAAGCGTGCTAGCATTGTTCTTGTCTAAGTAAATTGGAAAAGCTTGGCTTACTTCATAGAACAAGTCTATGTCTACGGGTGTAGTTTTTACAACTTCAAATACAGCGCCACTGTTTACGTTTTCATCGTCGGTAATAGACTCTCCGTCACCTATGTTTAATATAAAGTTATCGTCTGTTTCTATTTTTACAAAAAACTTTCCATTTACATCATCAAAAGTAGCACCTAAAGCATCTAAGTCTAAACCACCAACACTTATTTCTTGACTACCATCATCGTCATCACCTTCATCAATAGTAGCGTTACTAATAATATCTAGCACTCTATACTTAGCGCTAGGATCTGAAACAGCAGTTGTATTACCGTGTTGTTTTTTGTGTATTAAATAACTTCCTTTAGAAACTTTATTTACATCAGCAGAGTTAAAAGCTAGCCACACGAAGTTTATGTTTCCATCAGCATCGTTTTGAGCATCTAAACCACCCGTGCTGTATGCTTTGTAAAGAACAATATTGTGGTACTCTTCAGCTATTTCTTTTAGGTAAAACTTATAGTGCTTAGCCCAATAAGGCGCTTTGTTTTGTATTTTAGCAAAAATTCTATTTTGAGTACTGCTAGATTGTTTGGTAATTTTTAAACCTTCGCTATTTCCTATTAGCACAGAAGATTCTCTACCGTACTCATCTGAATAAACTACACCAACCTGGTATTCTCTATCAGACTTTACAGAGCTTTTAGCCTGCGCGCCAATAAAAGTGTCTACCTCTGAAGGAGAACTTGTTACCGCAAAGTAAGAGTCTCTTAACACAGGGAGTGTATACTGTATGGGTAAGTTTAAAAGTTCTGAATTATATATTTTTGTAGAAGGTATAAATCCGGCGGCAACTTTTTCCCCAGCGTTTAAGTATACTGTTTTTTCAAAAGAAAAACTTTGAGGAATCGGCAAGTTTGGACTTGTATCAACTACAGTGTTTAGATTGTTGCCTTGTGCAGCTTCAATGTGCAGTATATTTGGGTTGCCTTCGTTGACGGTAACAGAGTCAAAAGTGTTATTGTCATTGTGTAAGTTGTCATGGTCTAACCATTGCCCATTGCTATTTGTTTTTGCTAGTCCAAAAAACAAACCTGGATGATTGTGAGATAGCGACACGATGGAGCCTACTTGATGTTGAAAAGCAAATCTCACTGAAACACTAGCTTTAAAAGTGTAGCTTCCAGAAACTGCAGCCTCGTAATAAGGCCCTTGCTCTTGAGGATTTCCAAAGCCGTCTATTGGAATTACGTTGGAATAAGCGTTTGAAGGATCATTTTCTATTGTTGCTGGCAGACCAAGAAATGGAGTTGCGGTACTTTGTGTTATAGCAACATTATTGTTATAGGTAAAATCTCCATCGACATATTGGAACGTAAGTGACTGTCCAGATATATTGACCTGAGACGTTGATTCGTCTTGAGCTTGACCTCCAAGAGCCGTGTTTGCTTGCGTAGCACTCATGTTTGCATCGCTTTCAAAGCTAGCAGAGAAGTCAGTAAACAAAGATTCAAATCCAGAATTAATACTAGGATTTATGTTGGTAAAAGACTCGTCTTGTACGTTATAGTTTTCGTGGTAGTTTCCATACAATAGTCTACTAGAACTAAACTCTTGAGATCTAGCTTTTACTGGAACATTGTCAAATATTCTAAGTGATTGATCTTCGCTAAGCGCTGCTCCAAATACTTCTGAACTTATTTCTAACGCCCCTTTGTAATTACTACCAATAGTTCCTTGAATATTCCAGTCAAAAGAATTTCTTTCGTAAGTTCTAATAACGTTGACTAGTGTCGAGTTTGTTTTCTTAAATAAAAGTTGAACTTTTTCAACGTCTCTAGGTATGTGAGGAGGTATAAAATCAGATACTTTTATACTTTTTGCCCTGTTAACCATACCACCATTAAATCCTTTTATTGGATTATAGGAGTAAAAACCAGCTTTAAAAGCCACGTTAGAGTATGGTGATATTGCAGAATATTCACCATCAACATATTTATATCTATAGGCAAAGCAAACAAAGTCATCTTCATACACTCTATCTCTATCATGTATTTCTGCTAGCCAAGACTCATCTGGTTCGGTGCCAGTGTATTCTTGACCCGTAGAAATTAACTTTACTATAAACGTTGTAAATAAGTTTGGAATAGATGATCCTTCTACAACTCCATTTGCGTGCGAAAACATTATTTGTACTAGCGCAGTTGAGTTTGTGATATTTCCAGTCAGTTGAAGAACATCACCAGTTCTCCAGTTTACTCTTTCTGTTGTAGCGGATAAAGTCAATAAATTATTGCCGTTAGGCATGTTACTACCGTCAATTAAAAAAACCTCGTTTTCTACCGTAGCAAAAGAAAAAGGGCTAACACCAGTGGCTGACAAAGTGTCGCGCAGCAAAACCAGAGAGGTAGTAGCTTCTGAATAGTTAAAAGCTGTTGCTGATGATTGTTCGCCTTGTGTTACAATGTTTCCAAGAACTTCTCCATTCTCTTGCGCATTGTTAACCCTAATAGCAATGGGCTGCCTCGTAGTTGTTATAGTTTCTATTACCGGTGGAGTTAAAGGATTTTTTCTTATTACCGTTATTAAAGACTCTTCTAGTGGCGTTTTTATTAATGTTCCGCTAACATCTCTCCAAATATGCGTAGAGTGCTTGTATATAAAGCTAAGGTTTTCTCTAAATCTACTAAGAGATATTCTTTTAGGCTCTGTTTTGTTGTCGGTGTAGTATAGTATATCATCAACAAGATTTATTGATGATATAATTTTGTCTTCAGGAGTTTTGGTAGAAGGAGTACCGTCTGTATTTTCTTCAACTTTGTTAACACCAGCTTCAAAATTTAAAACTCTTTCCGCGGTAAACTTAAAAACAACTCCTGCATCAAGGTCTACTTGATTGTAAGGAATAAATGATCCACCTGTAATCTCTATCTTTCCGTTATCTTCCGGAGAGGTTAATATTTTTTTTACGTATAATTTGATATTATCAGAGTCTATTGGATTTCCGCTTACATCAACTTTTCTAACCCTCATGCCAACTCTTATACCAAACGGAACATGTGAGCTGCCTTGGGTTCCAGGGTCTGAAGAAATAGTATCCAGTCCAGTAATTATTCTGTCGTTATTTCCTGCTACGAAAGGTGTAGCCGCTGATCTTACTTCAAAAACATCAACTACAACAGGCCTTGTTGCGCCTCCGTCTTGATTTGAGTAAGGTTTAAATTCAGTTATACAGTCCGACTTAATTCCAGTAAACCTTGTAGCTCCTGTATAAGCGCCATTAGCAACGAGATCGCTAGCTAAATGAATAAAATTGTATATTGCCTTAGTAGACTCATCGGCATGAACACCAACTGTAGTAGCGCTAGAACTTAATGCTCTACTACCAGCTATTAAAGAAAAACCGTTATGATCTGTAATCGTAGCGTTAATGTTGCTTTTTAAGTTTTGAACAGATCCAACGTTAGCTCCCTCTGAAGTAGTTACCTCTATATTTAAAGCGTCTCTATATTCTCCGCCAGGAACTAATCTCTCATCGAGATCTTTGTTCATTTTGCTCTTGAGAAAAGTTCTTTTAATCTCAGCCATTTACTAGTGTTTAATTTGTTTAGATTTACCTCTTAGTATTTGAGATATTTCTTCTAACTTAATATTTGATAATCTAAGCTTAGCTTGTCTTGTAGCTGCTTTCTTTTCTTTTCTAAGCCTTTGAACAACATACTCAGGCATGTTAGCTCTATTAGCTACGACAGCGTACGCTATGTGTTTGTACATTGCTTCTTCAGCAAACTTGTGAACTCTAGACTCTGCATCCGTACCTAGACTGTCGCTTATGTATTTAACAGTGACTGTTTTGCCAGCTATAGAAGAACCAAAGTGAATTTTTCCATTTAGCTCATCAATATAAAACGTTCCATTTATTTGTGCGTTAGCAGGGTTTATGCCGTATCTTTGGCCTAAAAATAAGTCAAATAAATCAGTATCAAAGTTGTAAGCGTCTTCGTCAACGTTTGAACTAGTTTGTCCTTTAAAAGATGTCCAAGTATCAGACTCTGATTGTAGATCAATAGCTCCATCGGCGCCAGCGTCAATAAAGCCCTCGTCTCCAATTGCACCTGTTTGTAAAGGCGCGGTTGGATTGCTAGTGTTTATGGCTGGATATAAAACTCTTTCTATACCGCTGCTGTCAGTCCTAGTAATTTTGACGTAGTTAACATAGTCTTGAGGTAGTGACATTTGTAGTGTTGCTGGAACTTCTAACTCTAAAGACTTTACAGATTTTAAAGTATCAAAACTTAATTCTTGTAAAGCTCTTTGAGCATGAAATCTAATGTCTGTTTTGCTAATTTTACTTATTAGCTTATCTTCTCCAACGTATATTACAAGAAACGCATTTATAATATCTCTAAGTGAAGTAAACTGATAAGCTCCATGACCACTTGAAGCGCCATAGTAACTCGCTTGTGTTTGTGATATTTGAGCCATATATTATTGTTTTTCTTGTTGTATATCTTTTATTTCTTCACCAGCACCATACTGATATACCGAAGGATCTTTAATAGCCATACCAGCGAGCTTTAAAATAGTATAAACTAAGTTAGACTCTTCTGATTCGTGAACTTCAAAGTGCTGAACGTCACTTGCGCTAGCATTATATATAGCGTTGTTTAAAACAACATTATAAGTCCAATTCACTAAACTTGGCTTCTTTATATAGTCACACGCTACATTAGATGTTTTTTGTGACAAAGCATGATTTGTTTGTGACGTGTGGCCGTAAACTTTTATAGCACCTTCTGTTCTTATGTAAATTGGATATTCGTCTCTTGGTGAAAGTAAATAGCTATTTTGTATTCTATAAAAATCTTTAAGAGAAATAAGCTCAGCTTCAACGCCGTTAAATCTAACGCAGTTTAATCTGTAAAGATCTGTAGGCAAGGTAACACCAGAACCTATTGTAGTATTGTACTTTTCAAAAGTACTTATTTTTTCTTTCAACATTTCTACAGCGTCTGCAAAAGTAGTGTTGTTCCCGTGTACTCTTAAAAATTGACCAAGATCATAAAAATATTGATCAAATATATCTAGCTGTGCTTGATTAGCTAGTATGTTGAATTCTTGAGGAGTAATGTAACCTCTTTGTTCTTTGTTGGCAATAGCCAAAACTCTTTGATAAACTTTATTTACATCTACTGCCATTATGTTTTTTTTTATAGTTAAGCAACCACCCCGAAGAGTGGCTGCTCTACCATAGGATAGTTACGCGTTTAAGCGTTTTTCAATACTGGAGAAAACCTCCATACCTTCATCAGTTTTAAACCAAGCGGCTAAAGCTGAATAAGGATGCTCGTCAAAAGGTACGTTCATTAGCTTTCTATCGTTAGAACCCCATGTAAAAGTTCTTTGATCGCTAGACAACTTTAATATACCCATTTCAGTAGCCTTAATACCCGTGTTTCTTAAAGATACATTTTCATCGTTTACTAATTCTAAGAATAAACCAGGATTTCTTTTAGCATATAATAGTAAATCTCTTTTTAATTCCTTAGAACTCATCTCTGACACCTTAGATCCGACCTCTATACGCATAACAGCTTCAGCTAAATCAATATCTAAATCTCTAGCTACCATTAATGCTTCAATTTCCATTTCAATGTAATCCACTTGGTCAGCCGCTACTTCAGCAGGCTTATCTTCGAAGTACATTACGTCTCTGTCTGGGTGATGCAAGGATAAAAACTTTTGCAATACTGTTTTTTCTTTTGGTACAAACAAAGCTCCGTTTCTAAATATAATGTGAGACAATCTTTGATCGCCTTTCATTTCATCAACAAAAACCGTTCTCTGGTTCTCACAATACTTTAATTCTCTTTCAAAACCTTTATTTTCATCGAAGAAAAATATATTAGCAGATCTGATCATTCTTGATAAAGGCTTTTTATTGCCTTTCAAGTAGTATAATCTATCTTTAATCTCCCAATCGTTCTTAGGAGTCTCTACTTCTTTTTGTGCAACCGCTGTTTCAATAACAACTTCTTGCATTTCATTTGTAGCTTTTGGTGTAGGCGCTACGCTAGCCTTTGTTGTTTGCTTTTTAGCCATGATATAATATAATAATAAT